>ERZ1292629.2080-Hain-H43-01um-R1-2080-length-17830-cov-7_pt1 | contig 17830 bp, 26 predicted proteins | sample MGYA00564399_ERZ1292629 | MGnify/ENA primary metagenome ERZ1292629 (study PRJEB36523, sample SAMEA6512636) | groundwater metagenome | collected 2019-01-08 | study: AquaDiva: Metagenomics assemblies of 32 groundwater samples
TTTGTTGAAAAATGAGGAGGCTTCACGTTAAACGTCCTGCTTCGGTATCTTTGCCCGCTGGGAATACAGAACAATTTAGAAATATTCATGAAAATAAAAAATGTTTTATTTGTGGAGCAGGTCCAACTCTTGGTACATTAGACTTATCAGGTATTTTCTCATATCCTGTTATTTCTGTTAACAGTTCTGCTATACTTATGCCTTGGTTAGAACCTGGAGATGTTTTATCTCGTTTTTGGATTTCAACTGATTCGTTGTGTATTCAATGGGATTATTTTTGGAATAAGGTTATGAAATTTGAATGTACAAGAATAGTTAGAAACTCTTGGGCAAAACACGCTAATGATTTTAAAAAACCTATGTGTTATTATACTCCAAGACCAGGTAATAATCCGAATTGGAAGGAACCTGGATTAATGGCAGGGAGTTCTATTTTATCCGCTGTTGATTTGGCTCTTTTGATGGGGTGTAAAAGTGTGTTTTTATTAGGTGTTGATCATCGAATGGTAAGTGGACATTCTCATTTTTGGCAAAATTGGCCGATTAAAGATCGTCCTCATAAAGAGGGTCAACCTGCTAGTTACTTCCCGTGTCAGAGACAACAATCGAGAGTTTTTACATCGAATTTGAAATCATTTGATGTTTTGCAAAAATATTCTGAAAAAATTGGGGCTAAGATATATAACTGTAGTTCTATTTCAGAAGTTAAAAGTTTCGATTATATATCTTTAGAAGATGCGTTAAAAATTTGAGAAACCTGGAAGAATTTAATGGAAAGCATAAAAATGAACCTTGTTTTATTATTGGAGCAGGTCCGTCTATTGCTTTCTATGAAGATTTAGACCCATTAAAAAAGCATTTAACGATTGCAGTTAATTCTGGATATGTGGCTATCCCTTTTGCAAATTATTTCATTTCAGATGATCAAGGTATTTTACATTGGAATTTTTTCAAAGATTTAAAATCTGCTGAAACAATTGTCTTGTTATATGAAGATAAGTTAAAAAAGTGTGCAAGTTGGTTTGGAAAACGATCTGTTTTATTTCGGCATAGAAAAGGAATTCATATTCCTGATATTTATTCTCATACAAATCCAAAAAATCATTTAGGCGAAACTCGTAGTTCTTTAGGTTCTGCTATTATGATAGCGAATATAATGAGATGTAATCCAATTTATTTATTAGGTGTTGATTGTTGTAGACATAATGGATTTAGATATTTTTGGCAGATTTCTTCTAAATATTCAGTTCCACATAGAGATGATAATGTCCCATTAGATTTTTATCAAAAGTGTAGAACTTATGGAGAGGTAACTGATTTTGATTTATTGGACATGTGGAAAAGTTGGTATAATTTCGGTAGAGCAGTAAATAAAAAGTGTTTAATATATAATTGTAGTTTGGGTAGTAAACTAACTATTTTCCCAAAAAAAAGGCTAGAAGATGTCATACCAAAACCGTAAGATATTAGTAATTGTTCCTGCTCGTTCTGGTTCTGTTGGTATCCCTAATAAGAATATCAAAGATTTTTGTGATTATCCATTATTTTTGTGGTCTGTTAAAGCAGCATTGGATAGCGAATTGGTTGATTGTGTTGCTATCAGTTCTGATTATACTAATATTACTTTGGATAATAAAGTGTATTATCGAGACTTAAAAGAGTTATACTTTGATTTTGTTATAAGAAATAAAAAAGTTCGTGCAACAAATTTTATGCAAAGAGTTTGTTTTATTAAAAGACCTGATTATCTCTGCCAATCTGATTCTACAACTGAATCTTGTTTATTACACTGTTTAGAAACTTTAGAAGAGAAATTTGATTATGTTGTTGCTCTTCAACCTACTTCTCCGTTGCGTAATAAAAAAATGATTAATGATGCTATAAAATGTATAATAAGTGATAAGAAAAATTCTCTTTTATCTGTTGAACAGTTTACTCCATTTTTTTTACAAAAAGATGGGAATAAGGTTAAATGGCATTATGACCCTGATAATCGGAAAATGAGACAAGATTTAGAAGAAAATGAATTTTTCTATCATGATGATGGGAATTTGTATATTACGAAAACTTCTTTTTTGCAAAATTTTGGTTGTAGATTAGATTCAGAACCTTATTTATATATCAATGATCCATTATGTTCGAAACAAATAGATAGTGAGTTAGATTGGTTAATTTTAGAAACTATTTTTCAGAAAAGTAATTCGAGTAAATATGTTTCTTTTGGGAGATAGTTGCTAAGAGAATATCAGCCTTGTAATATAGTTGCAGAAGCTTGTTGTAATCACTTAGGTAATATTCAAATTGCAGAGGAAATGATAGTAACTGCAAAAATATGTGGAGCTGATTATATTAAATTCCAAAAACGTTGTCCTGAAATATCAGTCCCTAAGAATCTTCAAAATAAACCTCATCCTAACCCGTCAAATGCTTTTGGAAAAACATATAATGAACATAGAAAAGCGTTAGAATTTAATATAGAACAACATAAATATCTTAAATCTATTTGTGAAAAAACAGGGATAAAATATGCTTGTTCAGTGTGGGATGTAGTTTCTGCAGATGAAATTATATCATTAAATCCTGAATATATTAAACTCCCAAGTGCTATGAATAATGATTTTGACCTTATAGAACATGTTTATAGAAAATATAATGGAAATGTTCATATTTCTTTAGGAATGGCAACAAAAAAAGAACAGAAAGAATTATTGGAATATATTAAACCTTTCTCTAATAGAACAGTTTTATATTGGACTACATCTGGATACCCAGTTAAATTTGAAGAATTATTTTTATTAGAAATTCAAAAACTTACTAAATTTAAGTGTCATCTAGGTTATTCTGGACATCATTTAGGGATAGCAGTAGATACAGTAGCGTATACTCTTGGAGCGACTTGGATTGAAAGACACTTCACATTAGACAGGACGTGGAAGGGAACAGATCAAGCAGCATCTTTAGAACCGTCAGGATTACAGAAATTATGTAGAGATATAAAAGCATGTCAAAAATCTTTGAAATTTAAAAAATCAATAACGCAAGACGAAAAAGAAAATAGAAAAAAACTACGAATAAAATAATCTTTTTCGCAAAAATATTGTAAACTTCAAATATGATAAAGCTCTTTTTAACAGATGTCGATGGGACTTTGACGGATGGTGTTTACTCCACAAACGAAGAAGGAATAGTTCATAAAAATTTTTATACTAGAGATTTTCATGGTCTTCACATGTTAAAAGAAACTGGTATGGATATTGGAATAATTTCTTATTCTAAAGACTGTGTAATAAATAAACAAGCTGATCGTGCTGCTAAATATGCCAAAGTGATGACCGGCGTAAAAGATAAACTTAAATTTATAACAGAACATGTTAAAAAAGATTTAAATTGGGATGAAATAGCCTATATTGGAGATGACACTATAGATGAAGAACTATTAGCAAAAGTAGGTGTCCCAGCTTGTCCTTATGACGCTTATTTTAGTGTTATCAGACTAGTAGAGAATCATAAAGAAGGATTTAAATCTGCGTATTGTGGTGGTAAGGGTGCAGTTAGAGATTTTGCAGAATATATCATAGCTTTAAATTCTGCAACAGTAAAGGAATAAATTATGAACAATCATCCGTTATCGACTTTGATTCAACATTATATTTGTGAATATGAGAATTTGCGGGAAAACAATTTAGATTTAATGCATCTTGCGTTTCATCGTAAATTTGGATTGCTTTTAAGGTGTCCTTTTGGTTGGGATATTTTAGGAGCAATAAAAAATGCAATAAAAGACTTGACAACAAAGAAAATTGTTGTTATATTTTCCTCTACGATAGCTTATAGAGAAATTTATAGTGTTTTGGGTGACGGGATTAAATATTTTTCATGGCATGAGATTTTTACTGGAATGAATGTTGTAGGTAGAGATGTTCGTTATATCCAACGAATTACAGCAATATTAGCGGAATCTGATTTTGTGTTTTTCATTAATCCTCCATCTTTACCGGAAGTGATAGACCAAGTTGCTGGTCAAACAAGCGGTGGATTAGTTGTTATTTCCGGCAACGAAGTTCAGGATTAAACTACATGCCGTATTATCAAATTATTGCTAAACGACCGACTAGTGATAAACATTATTTTTTTGTTCAAAAAATATCTGAAGAGTTAAAAAAAGGGTTACTACCAGAACCAAAAGCTTATTCTGAAGCATTTGTTCCAATTATTATTGAGGAGCGGAACCCTGTTCTTAATTCTGATTCTCCTAAATTACATATTTATGTTATATGGGAGGAATGGAAGGGTATTGTAGAAGAACATAGAGCAACTGCGATTATAAACTCTTATACGGAAGTATTTGGTGAAAAATATTCGAATAGAATTTCTATCGCGTGTGGGTTTTTGTTAGATGAAGCAAAAGAATTAGGAGTTATAAACCATGTCTGAATACACGGTGGTGCAAGCAGAATACTCTGATTCAGAATGTATTAAATCTGCTCTTAAAGAATTAGGTTATATTTTTGAAGAACATGAAGTAGAACAACATTTATTTGGATACGGTAATGATCAACGAGCAGAAACTGCTCAAATTATTGTTCGTAGACAACATGTTGGTTCCGCAGCAAATGATGTCGGATTTCACCGTAAAGAAAATGGGAAATATGAATTAATTATCAGCGAATATGATCGTTCTGGAAGAAAGAAACAGGCAGTAGATTTTCTAGAACGAATGAAACAGTTATATTCTAAACATAAAACTTTGAAACAATTGAAAAAAATGGGTAAAACTGTCACATCTGTTAAAACAACTAAAGATGGTAGAATTAAAATCAAGGCATTATCGAGATGAGAATAAAGGCTGAGAAGATTGATTTCTGTCTTTTACTTGGTTGCTTGTCTTTTTTAATTTTGGCGATTGCATTGACGTTTTTTAATCAAAATATAACTGAATTGCAAGAAAAAAATGTTAAATCTTCTATTGAAAATAATGCTAAATTAATTGAAAAAGAATCTGTTGTTAAAATGTTTTCAGAAAATTCTGTTTTAATTGAATGTGGAAGATTTGGATGGGTAAAAGTTTCTGCTCCACAATGCCCTCCTGTTGTTGGAATGGAAGTTACGATGAGTACTATTCCTCATTTATTAGGTTGGGCATTAAAAAAAGATTTTGTGGCTGATTTGTCTACTTGTACATGCCCCGACATTGCACCTATTTCTGGCCTCTCGCCTATACCGCTTAGCGAAGTAGCAAAATGGCTAAACAACCCTGTCGTTAATAATTAAATGTACTACGTTATTTCTGATGTTCATGGATGTTTCTATACACTTGAAAAACTGCTAGAAAAAATTCGAAATAAAGATTCAAATCCTAATCTTATTTTTGTCGGTGATTATGTTGATCGTGGATTGCACTCTAAAGAAGTAGTTGAGTTATTAATTCAATTACAAAAAGAAGGTGCAATATGTTTACGCGGGAACCATGATGATGTTTTAGATTTTATTTTAAATGGAGAGAGTGTTGGTGATATTCGGGAAGTTAGTCCTTTTAAAAACGATCTAAGTTTAGCTGCAATGGGACAATGGTGGTTGCAGAATGGATTGCTTAGTACAATATCTAGTTACATAGAAATTCCAGATGAATCTACTATTACTATTGTTTTGGAACTCTTTGTTAATTCTGTTTCTCTAGAACATAAATTGTTTTTTCGCCAAAAATTAGAATTGTTTTGGCAAAATGAAACTCATTTTGTTTGTCACGGGTTTTGTAATCTAAAATATCCGATTTATTCCTTGACAAATTTATCTTCTGATGTAAAATTGGATGCTTTGTGGTCGCGTTTTCCGATGAATGAAAAAGGACTTACTTGTGCTGAGCCTGATTGGGATAAAATTGGAGTTTTCGGACATACTCCAGTACGAACGCCGATTAAACACGGAAAGATTCGGCTGATAGATACGGGAGCATTTTTAAAGAATCTTTTAACAGCATATTGTATTGAAGAAGATTCATATATTTTCCAAGGGACAGATTTGAGAGATGTTTTGTGATTGATGTAAAAAGAAATAGAAATAAGAACTTTGGCTGGGTGATAGTATCAGCAATATGTACATTCTTACTTGGAAAAATAATTATATCATGTTCGTTTTTCGATGATATATTCCTGCTCTACATATTAGTAATTATGAGTATGATTAGCATTATTTGTGTTATTTTTTCAGCATATTGCGCTTTTACTATAGATAGAATTTTAAGTAAGAAATATTGGAGAAATGTGGGGTGAAAAAAATGAATAAAACGCAAATTGAAAACACAACAACTTCAAAACTTGAAAAAATTAGAAAAAATATTAATAATGTTATTTATGAACGAGAAAACATAGAACGTGAAAAAGAAAATAAGAAATTTTTAGGTAAATGTTTTAAAGTACGAAATTGTTATTCCTGTGCTGAAATTGAAAGCGATTATTGGTGGCTCTATTTTTATATAAACAATTTGGAAGATGGAGAAACAAAGGCATTATCTTTTCAAAAAGATAAAAACGGGAAAATTAGCATAGAAAAATCAACTTGGTGCAGACCAAGAAGCGATTATATTGAAATTGCTAAAAAAGAATTTGATTCAGAATTCGAGAAAATACTGGTGGAACTAAATGGATTAAAAAATTCATGATTTCTAAAAAACAAATTAAAAGTGCAAAAACATCATTTCTTGAAAAACTTGTAGATAATATACGTAAAGAAATTCGTGATAGGAAGAATCAAGAACATAACGAAAGAGCTAAAAAATTACTCCATAAATATTTCAAGCACAAAAATGGACCTGATTTTGAGATTGAACGGTGCTACTCAGAATCCATGGATGAGTCTGGTTTTTCTACTTTGTTTATTAGAGTCTATAAAAATGAAGAAGAAGATAATTGGTTTACATTACAAAAAGGTTCAATTTCTTTATTCGATTTGGAACAAGAATTTATTGAAACTTCTGCTGAAGAATTCTATAATGAACTAGATAAAGTTTTAAGTCAAATAGGAGCAGTTAGAAAAACAGCATCATGAAACCAATAATTCTATATCAAAAAACTCATACAGGGAAAACCCAACAGTGGAAAATTTGGGTTGAATCAAAAGGAAATAGTGGTTCTCCAGAAGTTTGGATAGAGCATGGACAAACTGGTGGTAAAAAACAACTAACTCACGATGTTATTCAATCAGGAGTTAATCAAGGTAAAGCTAATGCTACTACATCTTTAGAGCAAGCTTTACTTTCTATGGAACGTAAAATAACGAAACAAAAAGAAAAAGGATATGTAGAGAATTTATCTGATGTTCAATCTTCTAGAACTTTAGATTTAACGAAGCCCTTTCCTAAAGAATTGTGTTTTTATAAGCCTAAAAATTCCATTGATGAAAAGAAGTTAAAACAACTTGAACAAGAAAAACGTGCTTTATATACTGTTAAACGTAATGGGATGATGCATGTTTTAGCCGCCTATCAAAGCTCTGTTGAAATTTATTCTAGACGTATGGATTTAGTAACAGACCTTTTCCCCCATATCACTTCATCTTGCTCTTGTTTACCTGCTGGTACTGTTCTTTTAGGTGAAATGGTTTATATCAATAAGGACGGAACAGACGATTTTAATATTGTAAGTCGGATTTGTCGAAGTGATTCTGAAGCAGCTTTGCATAAACAAAATGAATTCGGCAGAATAAAGTTTTACATTTTTGATGTTGCTTTTTTTAATGGTAAAAATCTACTTTGTACTAAACCTTATATTGAACGTAGAGTTGTTTTAGGCAAATTAGTAGACAAAATGAGTTCTGATTATATTATGGCATCAGAAGTGATAGCAAAGCCTCATACAGTTGCTATGAAAGAGGTTTGTGATAGGAAATTAGAAGGTTTGGTTATTTTTGATGCTTTGGCGATAATGGAAGAGAAGAGAGCCTTTACGTTTAATGGGAAGGCTGAGCGTCCTTCTGTTTTGTGGAAGTCAAAACCAAAATATGAAGATGATTTTATTGTTAGGTTTGATCCAGAAAAAGGGATAGGGGAATACGGCACTGGTAAGAATTTTGGCAAAATGAAGAGCGTTTTTTGTTATCAAATTGAAAATGAGAAGGAAGTATTTTTAGCCAAATGTGGTGGAGGGTTAACAGATGATCAAAGAGATTATTATTCAAACAAAAGGTTATATCCACGAGTTTGGTGTGTTGAATTTGATTCTGTTCAACCAGGGACAGGATCTTTGAGATTCCCTGTTTTTTCTAGAGATAGAACGGAAATTGGGGATAAAGAAATTCAGGAATGCCAAATGAGCGATGATATTCGGAACGCGAGAGACGAGGAAGAAGATGAAAACGAATAAGAAAATTATTGCTAATTGGCTTGAAAATAATGGATTTTCTGAAAAAAGCACTTTCGTTCAATTTATTCAGATGTATAATAGTCAAATAGAGGGTTTAGTTGATTTAGTTAGAAAAGAATATGAAAACCAATATGAAAGAGACGAAACAAATGAGGAACAAATAGTTCGAAATTGGATGAATGAAGTCAGTTTACAGATAAGCGAAGACGTTGGTCCGACTCGTAACCAATTAATGCGACTTGTTCGGAATTCTAAGAATTGTGTAAGGCCAAAGAAACATAGTGGCGCTTGGGCAATCCTCCAGTATAAATTAGGAAAAACTCTTCGATTCTGTGCTTGGAAAAAAGGAATAGTTTGGGAACCTGTTTTTGAAGATATGGTTTGTGGTTATCCTCATGGTTATGCAGGTGCTCATCTTTCACATTTGTTATTTGAGGAAGGGTGGGAAATAGTAGAGAAGAAACCAGAAATTCAAACAATGTCGTGGGATGAAGCTAAAAAACACCTTGAGGATAATAATGGGTGGATACGTTCTGAATTTTGGAATAGTAATTCTTTGGTAAGAAAAATAGATAGTAAATACCTATTTTGTCCACATGCTGATTCTTGGACATCGAAAGTTTTTCTTCCTACTTTGGAAGAAGTTAACGGAAGATGGATTAAAGTGGATTAAATTGTGCTCCACGGCAATTGTTCTAAAATATTTTATAACCCAGACGATCTTTCTTTAGTCCGTGAGTTATTTTTTGAACAAAAATGCAGTAAAAATAGTATTTGTCGTCAGTTTAATATTTATGGAGATACGTTAGACCGAATTTTATTTCCTGCAAAATATATTAAAAAGATTGTTTTCATTAAATGCTCTTCTTGTGGTAAAGATACTCCAAAAGCATCGAACAAAGTAGTTTGCAGAGAATGTAGACCTAAAAGAGTTGCTATGCTTACTAAGGAATTAAGAGAAACATATAAGTTTCATAGACTGTGTGTTTCTTGTGGTGGTACTCCAAAAGAAGGTTCTAAATCTTGTGTTTTTTGCTTGAAACGAGCTAAACAAAATCGACTTAATAGGCGAGTTAAAGTATAAAAAGAACACGGTACGATATTTGTATATCGTACCGTGTTCTTTTTGCAGACAAAAGTAGGCTTAAAGCCTTGTCTTTTGCGTTGGCGGCATTAGTTGAACAAATTGAAAATGTCCAACTGCACAACAACCAAAAATCCCAAAGCCCAAACCAAAAGATTACTCAACATAAAACACATACCTCCAAAAAAGAAAATAGCCGACGCCTATCGTCGGCTTCCATACAGACTACCTTATTTCGGCAGAAAGTCAAGGATTTCCTTTTTATTTTTTCGGCTTTTTAGAAAGAGTGGCGTTATTGCTCGTAAATCAGATAAAATCGAAAAATAATTTGGCAATCCTAGAAAGATTTTGTACCTTAAAAAGACGAGGAGAATCTAAATGGTTGTTACTGAAGACAATTGGTTGGAAGCAGATCGTCGTGTTTTTAATTCTAAAAAAGAGTATATTCAAGGTGCTTTACGAGGTGACACTGGAATTATTGATGGTGTTACAGAAGAAAATAAAGAAAACATTTTCTACATGTTAATGTTTTGTTTATGTGTTCCTCAAAGCAAGGCAATTAAAGCGGAAGAAGCAATTCAAAAATTGCGGGCAATGAAATTTTATTCTGAAACATTTTCTTTAACAGAGATAATAAAAACGATATCAAAATTAGTGAGGTTTCAAACAGTAAAATCTGAAAGACTTATTGAAGCGAAAAATAAGTTTTTTGATGTTCTTTGGAGTACATTGAAACAAAAATATGTGCTATATAAAGAAAACAAGACTCTTAAAGAAAAAGAATTTGTATTATTAGGTGTAAGGCAGTTTTTAATTAAGAATGTTAAGGGACTTGGTATGAAAACGAGTTCTCATTTTTTGCGAAATATAGGAATGGGTGGATTAGCAATATTAGATATACATGTGATTGATGGGCTTAGAAAAAGGGGGATGATAGATATTGAAAAATTAAGTCAGTCGCAGGAAGAATATGTAGATATTGAACAAATAATGAAAGGCTATGCTGAATTAGTTGGTATTTCTATAGACCAATTAGATTTACTCCTTTGGAGTCAGAAAACAGGATATGTTTTCAAATAATATATGCACTATGTGAATTGCAAAATTTGTCTTGGGAAAGGCTATTTAAGATATACAACAAGATCTGTTAGGTGCTCTTTCTGTTATGGAAAGAAAAAAGTATCATCGGATTTTGTTGAATGGGAAGAGTTAAGAAGTAAATATGGAACGAGAGTGTTAAGAAACTTACAGAATTTACTTAATCAAGATCTTAAAAAGAAAATGGAAGCTTGGGATGAAACTCATCCTAAGCCCCGTAAATTTAAGAAAGAAAATAATGGCTAAATTTAATAGAACTTTCAACCAATCTGTGTGGATCGATTATTTATCACGAGATTATATTTCTTCTGGAAAGTTAGCGGAACATATTAAAAATGGAGTGACAGGGGTTGTTTTGGATCACTGGTGTTTGTTTAACGCTATTGAAAGCGATCAATACAATGAGCAATTAAGATGGGAAGACTCAATTGATTGTTATGAAAAACTAGTGTGTAAAGACCTTTTTGATGCTGCTAATTTATTGGAATCTGTTTATTGTGATTCTATTGATCGTAATACAAACTTTATTGATGGGTTAGTGTGTTTAGACCTTGACCCTGCGTTCGCTAATCGTGTTGATGCTTTGTTTTGTCAGGCTTCTGGTTTTCATAATTTGATAAATTTAGTCAATTTTATGGTGAAATTTCCTGGAACAAAATCAGGAATTAAAGTTCTAGAGAAATTGATTTTTGATGGCATTAATGTGAATGTCGGGGCTATTTATTCTGTAGACCAATATGAAAAAGCAGCATTGGCATATATTGAGGCTTTGAAAAAACGCTTAAAAGAAGGTCGTTCTTTAGATGAAGTTACTTCTGTAGTTTCTGTTCCTATATACCCGATGGATGCTGCAATAGATAGTTTTTTAGGGACTAATGATTATATTCGTGATACTGCTGTTTTGAATGCAAGATTGATTTATGCAAAACATGAAGAAATATTTGGCAGTATTGATTTTGTTCGATTACGTCATAAAGGAGCTAATACTCAACGAATTGCTTGGGTTTTAAACGATATTGAAACTACAAGGTATTCGAGAAATCTTCCTGTCGAAAACACTATTTTGGTTGCTACGTTGAACGATTTAGAATTAAATAAATTTGCAGATAATAGAATTAATCGTTCTGTTTATGACGCAGATATGTATTTTGAGGGATTAGAAAAAATTGGTATTAATAGGAAAAACAATTGGAGCAAAATAACTGATGATTTGCAAAAAATAGAAATCTCTAATTCGTTGGAAATATTTGATGATGTAATGGGAATTATATACGAAAAATTTTGTTGAGTTTAACATAGATGAACATCGTCATTGGCTACATAAACGAAAGTTTAGTTATATTTTAGAATTCGTTCTAAAGGATAACACAGTGACAAGAGGGTTTATACAGTAATGTATATACAGCAGTTATTTAAGAGAAGGTCTAACCCACATACCCAAGAATACTCCTCCCGTTCTTGGCTCTATGACTCTGTCTTTAAACAGTCTTTTTGTAGAAGAGATAGTGAGCAGAGTTTCAAAACCTTAGATAACATTCTCGAAGAGGTTCTAATCCCACTAACACAGGGAGACAGAACATGAGCGTATCTGTCGTGTATGTGTTAAATATGAGAGGAAATCCTCTTATGACTACGAGTCCAAAGAAAGCAGAAGATTTATTAAAGAAAGGAGAAGCGAAAGTTTATGAAAGAACACCTTTTACTATTCAATTAACAAGGTATAGTGGAGAAACTAAGCAAAAAATTACTTTAGGAATAGATCCGGGATATGAAAATGTTGGGTTATCTGCTGTAACAGAGAAAAAGGAGGTTTATTCTGCTGAAGTTAAATTAAGAACAGATATGGTGAAGTTGAATTCAGAACGTAAAATATATAGAATAAAAAGAAGAGGAAGAAAAACTTGGTATAGAAAACCAAGATTTCTTAACAGGAAGAAAGACAAAGGATGGTTAGCACCTTCTATTCAGCATAAATTGGATTCACAAGAAAAGTTGATTCAAAATGTGTATAAAATCCTTCCTATTTCAGAAGAAATAGTAGAAAGGGATAATTTTGATATTCAGAAAATAAAGAATCCTGAAATAAAAGGCAAAGAATATCAAAAAGGAGAACAATTTGGTTTTGATAATAATGTAAAAGCGTACGTGAGATATAGAGATGGATATAAATGTAAACATTGCAAGAAGCATAAAGGTAAGAGGTTAGAAGTTCACCATATTACTTCTAGTAAGACTGGTGGAGATAGACCAGAGAATTTAGTTCTTTTATGTAAAGAGTGTCATGATAAGTATCATAAAGATGAGATAAAATTAAAAGCAAGTAAAACTCCTGGATATGCTGCGGAATCATTTATGAACACTGTTATGAAAAGAATGATAGACGAACTCATAAAATTAGGGCATAAAGTTCAAGAAACTTTTGGCTATATAACATCTAAGAATAGGAAAGAAATAGGGTTAGAAAAGACCCATTATAATGATGCTTTTATTATAAGTGGAGGTTATAATCAAAGTAGATGCCAAAAATATTTTATTAAACAAGTAAGAAAACAGAACAGAAAATTATCTAGAGGTATAAGAAGTGAAGTTAGTATTAAAAATCCAAGATTTATGTTTGGCTTCCAAAGATATGATAAAGTTTTATATAATGGAATTGAATGTTTTATAGTTGGGAGGAGACGTACAGGACGATTTGAAATAAGAACTCTAAATGGAGAAAAAATTCATAGTTCAGTAAATTATAAAAAACTAAAATTACTAGAGAGTAGCAGAACATTTTTAACTGTTATTTCGTAAAACTCAGAAAATGGGGGTTATTATGCCAGCAGAAATTTTAAGTTTGGATATGGACTGGTTTAATTATTTAAGTAGTTATAAGATAAGCCAACCATCTAAAATTGATCTTAAACGAGATATACAGAAATTTTTTACTAGATTAAATAAAGAGTGTGTTTTGCCAGAGTATGTTGATTTGGTTTCAGAACATCACTATTTATATCCTTGGTCTATGAAGTTGATGGAAAGATTGTTTTTTAATACAATGAACGTTATAAATATTGACGACCATCACGACTTCTATAATTTGGGGTGGTTGAAATATTGTGAAGAAGATGAAGTTAATTGTTCTAATTTTTTTGGGATAATGGTAGATCAAAACCTTTTAGAAAATTACACATGGATTTGCAACCGTAACTATAAGAATAATCAGAAGAAAGATTTGCTAAGCAGTTTGAAAAAGGGATCTATTACTATTCAGGAATTTAAGGAAAATGTTGAAGTTTATACTCGTGAAGATGTTTTTAATGTATTGAGTGGGAAGAAATTTGATGGATTTATTATTGTTCGATCACCGAAATACACTTTTTCTCGAAGAACAGTGTATGATGCCGTAAACAAGGCTTTAGATAAAGAAAAGTTGAAAGTGAGACAGTATACGTGCAGATCAATTTTTCGACACCACAAAGTCGGTCAACGAGCAAACAGTTTATTCCAGACGGTTTGATATGCGACATTTGTCCACATAATTGTAAAATATCATTAGGTGAATCAGGTAAATGTAAAGTTATACAAAACGTTGATAATAAATTAGAAAATGTTTACGCTGGATTATGCTCAAATATAGCTGTTGAACCGATCGAAAAACGCCCATTTTATCATTTCTTGCCTGGTTCTAAATTCTTATCTGTAGGAGGTCTTGGCTGCTCATTTTTTTGTTCGTACTGCCAAAATTTTCGTGTTTCTCAGAGTACATCTGCGAAATCTGTTTTATATAATCCAAAACAGATTGTTGATTTAGCGGAAGAAAGAGATGTTGCGGGGATTGTATTTACATATAATGAACCTACTTTATATCACGAATATATTGAAGAAGTAGGGCATGAAATAAAAAGAAGATGTTCTGATTTAAAACTTGTTTTAAAAACTAATGGGTTTGCTAGTTTTCGTGTTATTAGAAATTTATGTTTATATGTTGATGCTTTTAATGTAGATTTGAAGGGGGATAACAAAGATTATCAAGATGTTTGTGGTGGGTGGTTAGAGCCTGTTTTAGAGAGTATTCAATTAATTTTGCAAATGGGTGTACGTTTAGAGATAAGTTATTTGGTTTTACCGTCTAAGATTGATGATATTTTGTTTAATGTGTATTTTCGGAATTGGTTAGCAGATTTGACTCCTGATGTTCCTGTTCATTTGTTATATTTTTATCCTTTTCACAAGATGCTTGTTCCTTCTTATAGGCCAAGTAAACTAACTGACTTGGCTGATATTTTTCGCGAAAAAATGAATTATGTTTATATTTCTAACCACTTTGGATTTGAAAAATATAGAAATACATATTGTAAAATGTGTGGAGAGTTAATGATTGATAGAAAAAATGGTGTTAAAGTTTGCAAAAAAGAATGTTGCGGATAAATGTATAATGAAATGTGAAAGATATTTTAGCATTTATTCACGTTAAAAAAACAGGTGGAATTTCTCTTCAATGTTTGCTTGCGGAACAGTACGGAACTAAATTCTATGGAGGATATACTACTCCTCTTAAAAAGATAGTTGCTGTTAATCATTCTTTAGAAAAAGACCAATTACACGAGTTGCCTAGTAATTCTTGTGTTTGTAAACATTGGACATACTTTGAATTGGGGGAGATAAAGGAGAGAGCGAACTTTATTACTATAATTCGAGAACCTATTTCTAGAATAACTTCTCATTATAATTTTTATTTAATGCATCATCCAAAAGGGAAGACTTTTTCTGAATATGTTCAGGAACAGGAAAATATTAATATTTATTCTAGGTTTTTGCCTTCTGATACTTCTTTATTGGCAGAAATTTATTTATTTGAAAATTTAAAAGACTGTTTAAGTCGTTCTAAATTTGTGAAAAATTTTAATAATTTGCGTAAAGAAAATAAAACTGTTTATAAATACAAATTAAGTTCTGATGATATAAAAATATTTAATAAGATTAACGAAAAAGATTTAGAGTTTTTTAAAGTTCTTAAAACCGATGCTTTATAGAGCATAATACAAAATGGCTACATCATATACACCAGATAAACAAATTCTGAATGATCAACTTGTTGCTGTTTGCAAATACAGACAGGGTGCTCAATGTTGTAAATATGTAGTGTTCGTAAAAGATAAATTAGAATTTTTCTGTGTAAAGAAAATACCTGATATTAAACATTTTATAGATCAACAGCAAATGAGTGCAAAAGGCGATAACTGCCCTGGGCTTCCAGATGAGAAGACTTAGGGATGTTCGTGAGCACAGAATTGCCATGAAGCGTAAAGATACTGCTTTAAGACAAGCTCAATTACAACGTGCTGAAGCAAGAAAAAAACAAGTTCAAAAACAAAGGATTGTTAAAAATGAAAAAAGAATTGCTGCCAAGCCTGTTAAATCTCTAATTGCTAGTAATCCTTTCGATTTGCAATTTGTTGATTTTGAAAATTATACATATACTCGTTCATCAGTTATTAATGTTTGTCATGTTATTGAAAGTTTAGGAATGGGCGGTGGACAAACAATGATGATGGAACTTGTTAAAGGCTTAGAGAAATATTATGGGAATGGGATTAAAAATTTTGTAGTTTGTCCGAGAACGACGAAGTATGACAAAGAATTTTATTCTTCTTATGGTATTACGCCTATTGTAATGAAAGAAAGAGATCTTACTCGATTTTTGGCTAATCATGATATACATATCGTGCTTCAACATCGTCTTGCTGTTTCTAAGTGCTTGCGATTATTATTAACACCTGGTGTTAAATATGTTGTGATGAATCATACGTTTCATCAACTGGATCGAATGTCTCAGTTTTCTAAGTGTGATTTTTACGTTAGTGTGTGTGGGTATTTGAATAAAGAGTTTAATTGGTCTAGTTTGATTCATCCGAGTAGAAGAATTGTTATATTAAATGGTGTAGAAAACGATTATATAAAAGATATTCCTGTAGCTACGGATATAATTGGGGGATTTAAGACTGGACGTTGTCATAGAATGGTTCAGACAAAATTTAAGGCAGATTCTTTAGATTGGTTAGAGCATCAGAGCAAAAAGAGAATGCCTGAGCATCATCATTATTTATTGGGGCATAGTAATGATGCTTTAAATACGTGTAAAAAACTTTCTCATTGTCATTATATGGATGCGGTATTGAATAGAACTAGGAAAATGTCGATTATTAAAGAATTGGATTTATATTTTTATGAGACATTTCAGCACGAGGGAGCGAGTATAGCGATTTTAGAATCGCTGTCTTGTGGTGTTCCGGTTTTATGTAGGGATTTTGGTGGTAATAAAGAATTAGTAATAAATGGAGTTAATGGGTTTGTAGTGAAAGATAGGGATGCGTTTTTACCGTATATGAAAGAATTGTATGGGGATAGAAGCAAATTAGATTTGTTAAAACAATCTACTATTGATGATTTTAACAAGAGGTTGCATATTAAACATACGATAACTAAATATGTTCAGTTATTTGAGAAATTAATGTCGTGAAATTTAGCATCTTAACTGCTTGTCATAATAAAAACGTTTTTATAAAGCAATGTATAAATAGTGTGATTTCTCAGTCTTACCAAAACTGGGAGATGATTATTGTGGACGATTGTAGTACAGATGGAAGCTACGAGTATTTATCTACTGTTAAAGATTCTAGAATAAAAATATTTAGAAATACAGAAAGAAAATTTTGTTCATCAACATATGCCGAAGCGTTGAAGCACGTTATTGGAGATATTTGTGGGATATTAGATGGAGATGACTTTTTACTTTCTAAAGCAATGTCTGTTATTGTAAATCAATATAAAAAACATCCAAAAATTGATTATATTTATAGCCAACATTTTTGGTGTGATAAAAGCGGTAAAAAGAAGAGTATTGGAGTTTCTAGTTTGCCTAAAAACGGGAGATCTTTGGCAGAATCAGCATTAGCAGGTAAACATTGTTTTTCTCATTGGAGAACATTCAGATCATCTTTGATTGGTAAAGCGATTTTATTCCCAGAAGGATTACAGTTTTCAGTGGATAAGAATTTGGGATTTACTCTTGAAGAACTATGTAGAGGAGGATTTTTGTCTGAGCCTCTTTATAATTATAGGTATTATCAAGGAAACATGTCTTTAGTTAGCGGGCATAAACAAAAACAAACTACGAAAAATATGGCAGAGCAATTTTTGCAAAAAAGAAAAGAGCAAAACATTACTGTCTATCCTGTGGTGGAGTTGAAAAATTAAACTTTCTGTTTCTGATAAACAAAACAAATCGCGTAAACGATTTATAAAT
>ERZ1292629.2081-Hain-H43-01um-R1-2081-length-17828-cov-7_pt1 | contig 17828 bp, 18 predicted proteins | sample MGYA00564399_ERZ1292629 | MGnify/ENA primary metagenome ERZ1292629 (study PRJEB36523, sample SAMEA6512636) | groundwater metagenome | collected 2019-01-08 | study: AquaDiva: Metagenomics assemblies of 32 groundwater samples
GTTGGCGTCGGAGTCGGTGTAGGTGTTGGGGTAGGTGTTGGGGTAGGTGTTGGAGTTGGGGTAGGTGTTGGAGTTGGAGTTGGAGTCGCGCAAGACTGTGTTTCGCTGAATTTAGTTGTGGACCCGCAACGATTTAAATCATTACAAATCCTGGTTTGTTGAGAATTTATACAAGTACTCCAAGTAGCGGCGCACTGCCAATTAGGAGAGCATGTCGAGGTTTGCACGTTATTGCAACTGTAAAGTTTGTTTAATTTAGCTCTTGTAAATGCTTTAAAATTACCAGTTCCCTTGGTTAAACCAAAAGGAGTTAAAACTTCTGAACGATATTTTTCCTGAAAATTTTTCAACGCCACATAAGTGTAATTGCCGAATTGCTGATTTTGAAATTCTGCGTCAGAAATGTTATAATCTTGTTTTTTCAGCGCTGTCTGAAGAGCGGTAACCTCTGACCCTTTGGCGCCGTACTGCAGATTAATAATAAAATCGTGGCACCATGCTCCAGTTGCCGCAGTTGAATCCGCGGCGTCAGATGAATCGCTTGGAGTTGACGCAGCTTGGCTCTGAAGTTGAACGAGCTGCGCTTGAAGCTGGGTAATTTGCTGCTTAATTTGAGCAATCAAGGATTGAATTTCCTCTGTTGTCATGGCTTTAGCGCCTGCTGAAAAAAACAATAAAACAAGTGCCAAAAAAATAATAAAAGAAATTTTTTGTTTCATAATTTTTAAATTTTGTTAATTATTTTTCTATTATACAATATTTATCATTGACACTCCATATACAAATCATGAGCCGATGGTCGGGATTGAACCGACAACCTATGCTTTACGAAAGCATTGCTCTGCCAATTGAGCTACATCGGCATACTCAAAGCGGGTAACGGGAATCGAACCCGTGTCATATCCTTGGGAAGGATATGTTCTACCATTGAACCATACCCGCGGTTATTAAACTATATATCAAAACTTGTTTTTTATCCACTGCCAACTTTCGCCTAGCCAGCCGAACCAAAACTTCATGCTCCAAAAACTTTCTATCTTTTGTTCTTCCTCAGATTCCTGCTTTGGCATTACAAAAGACACTACCTTTTCCCCTTCTTTCTGCATATCCAGTTCTTCTCTGGCAATCTTTTCAATATATTCTTTATCGTCAGATTTTGATATCCCTTCTTTTAAAGATTCGTTCTTCTTTTTTATATCTTCAATTTGTTGTTTATATGAGTTAATCTGATTTACAAGCTGCTGTTTTTTCTGATATATCTTAAAATCAACAAAGATTAAAGCTGCAGCAATAATTAGAAATATAATACCGCCAAGCTTTAAAAAAAACTGGCCGCTTAAAAAGTTTCGCTTTCTTTTTTTATCAAAATCCGTTATCATAGATTATTAAGAATTAATTTAATTGACTAAAATACTATGGCAAAAATAAAGTCTAAAACTATCTTTAGAATTATCTGGATTATCTTAATAAGCTTGGTTGCTTTAAGTATGCTCCTTTTCTCAATCGGCCCGGCGCTTTACAGATAAAAAGCCGTCTTTTTATATTTTAACATTTTTTTGTTTAATTTCAATTTTAAACAAAAAGCGGCGTGTTTGTACGCCGCTTTTTGTTTTATCTTTTTCTGTTATTTTTTCCTGGTAGTTTTTTTAGCAAACCAGAGAATCCCAAACACCGCAATAATTACAATCAACACTAATAACACAACTGACAACCATGTTTCACCTGTTCCAAGAGATAAAACATTCATTACTGTTGTCAATAAGCCAGCTTGTAGCGCAGTTTCTGCAGGAATAGACGGAGCAGCCACAGATTCTTCTGTTTGTTGCGGAGTTGCTGTTTCTATTGGAGTTGCCTCTTCTGCAGGAGTTGTAGAAGTGGTAGGAGTTGTCGGCGTTATTGCCGCTGCTTTGACAACAACTGAAGCCTGCATAGGATTACTGCTTAAAATATTTTGTCCCGCAGCTCCTAAAACAAACGAATTGCCAATAACTGTGATTACGCCGCTGCCCTCTTTTTTTGTTGTGAAAGATATTGTTCCAAAAGTTACTGGGCTTGAAATCCCGCCTGGATAACCAGCTGTCTTAATTAAAATTCCGTTATTGTTATCAGTTAAATCATAACCTGTTTGAGAAACAGCCGTCCAATTACTGCCAAAAGTAAAGGAGTTCACTTTCAAAATATTTGCCGGGAAATCAATTTCCATCTTTGAGGTATAATTCTTAATTCCTTGTGGGTCTAATGTAACCTTTAAGGTAAATGTTTTTCCGGGATTAGTGTTAACGTTTGCAGGCGAAAATTGAAAAACGCTTACTGCTGACGCATAGGTTGTTGAAACCATTACTCCTAATAATACTAATACAATTGCGATAGTAATTTTTTTCATATTTTTAAATTGTCCAATTAATCATTAATATATTAAAGTCAAAAATATCAACCTTACCGTCGTTATTTAAATCTGCGGAAGGATTAGTTGGGTTATTCCCCCAATTTACCATCAAAAGATTAAAGTCAAAAATATCAACTTTTCCGTCTTTGTTTGCGTCTCCCAATGCATAAGTAGGTGTTGATGGTGGCGTTCCGCCGCCGCTGCTACTTCCTCCACTGCTGCTTCCTCCGGTAGAAATATTTATAATATAAGCAAATGAGGCAACACTTGAAGAATGATTATCTTGATAGCAGGAAATCGCTTTAATGTTCTGCGATGAGCTTACAGATATGGCTCCAGAATAAACTGTTCCGGTAGAACAGGCTGGAACACTTCCATCTGTCGTATAGTGAATGCTTAACGAACCATTAGCGGTTAAACTTACGCTTTGAGCAGAAGTATATGTTCCGGCAATAGGACTGATTGCAGGCGGAGCTATAACTACCCCCTCAATTACAGTGCCAACAGTGCTATTAATTCCAATAGTCCCAGTAGTCAAGTTTCCAGTCACTTCCGATGCTAACGCTAAATTACCCAATCCCAACAGCGACAGCATCACTATAATCGAAAGTATTGATTTTATCTTTTTTTTCATAATATGTTTTAATTTATTCTCCCTTTTTATATGTTAGCCTTGCAATATAGTAATTTGAGCTTCAGCTGCTTGTAATGTAGCTAAGTTTGGAACCAATGCCTGTTGAGATACTGTTAAGGCGTCATAGGCATTTCTTGCTGCTGTTACCATTTCAGCATCTGCCAATGTTAAATCTGATACTGCTGGTAATTCATCAATTTGTAATGTGACTCCAAGAATGGCGCGCACAGCATTAAATCTATTTATGAGCGCTGTCTTGGCTGCTCCAGATGGTAATGCTCTTATCAATGTTTGAGCTGTAGCTAGATTGGCCCAAGTTGGAGTTGTTTCTGCTAATACTACGGCAATTTGAGCTTCAGCTGCTTGTAATGTAGCTAAGTTTGGAACCAATGCCTGTTGAGATACTGTTAAGGCGTCATAGGCATTTCTTGCTGCTGTTACCATTTCAGCATCTGCCAATGTTAAATCTGATACTGCTGGTAATTCATCAATTTGTAATGTGACTCCAAGAATGGCGCGCACAGCATTAAATCTATTTATGAGCGCTGTCTTGGCTGCTCCAGATGGTAATGCTCTTATCAATGTTTGAGCTGTAGCTAGATTGGCCCAAGTTGGAGTTGTTTCTGCTAATACTACGGCGTTAGTTGCATTTGCTAAGGCTAATGCGGCTGCGGCTTCAGCTTCAAGCGTAGTTCTCGCGGAAGCAATTGCATTGGTCCGAGTTGAAATACGAGTAACAAATACGGTCTTAGCAGTTGGATCGAGTACCAATGCTGCTGCTGTATCTGCCGGAGCTTTCAAAGATTCTGCGATTACTACCTCTGTAAGAGTTGCAATCGGAACTGCTTCATAATCTGATACTGCTCTTTCGGCAGCGACTTGAGCCGCAGCATCAACCACATTAACTGTTCTGGTCGCTGTGGCGAGATTTCCAGCTGAATCAACAGCATTATAATTTACCGTATATGAGCCGACTGTATCTGTATGAACAGCAGAAGCGTCGGGAGTTACAGTTACTGTAATATCTACGTTATCAGTAGCAGTAGCTCCTAATTCGGTATAAGTTGAACCGCCTTGAATCGTTTGAGGATTGTCGCCAGTGAGAATAATTACTGGGGCTGTGGTGTCGGGGTTTGATTGTATTCCATAGCTGGTTGAATAAGAACCGCCAGCTGAACCAGTTGGAACCATTGCTTCAATTGTTATTTGGATTTGCCTGCCAGTTTGCGCTAAATTGAGGTCGCTCGCAGGAATTAAATTCATTTCACCACTGTAATTATTAGTAGCGCTTATAGAAATAGCGTGGACTGCATCAGAAGCATTTGAAGATTGAGCAGAATAAAACCTAATATGATCTGCGGCTGTAATAGTATTTGAACCGCTGACCCAATCAGCGAATTTCATTTTTAGAGTTGTTTCGTTTGTGGGAACGGTAACATCAAAAATCCAGCTCCAACCATTGGTGTAAGTTCCGTCTGCGGTTGCAAAGGTTTTTACTGCGGTTATTTGAGTAACTCCCAAAACAGCATCAACTGCTAATGCGGTTCCCGAAACAACAAAAAAACCGCTCATAACTAAAATTGCGGTTAAACTAACTAAAAAAACTTTGGCTCTTAGAGTTTTATTGAGAGAGAGAGAGAGAGAGAGAGAGAGTTGTTCATATTTTTTAGCATATTTGCTTTTTTAATAATTAATTTTAATATTTTTAATTTATAATTATCCTACCATAATAACAACTTACTTGTCAAGCCCTTTCGGCTTGACAAGTAATATTATCTATTTTTAGTATATTCCTTGCCCCCAAAAAAGTCAAGGGGCAATGCTATCACAATCCAATGCTATTGATTGCCTGCTCATAAATATTCAAGGTTTTTTTGGCCCGTTCTGCATCCAGTTTGAAATCGGGGTCGTAAACTACGGAATTTCTTACTTCGTGGGCAGCCATTATCTCTTCTTCAATTGATGATATTAATCTGCCTGCTTGCTTGACGGTTTCTTCAAAATCCTTACCCTCGTATCCCCTCTCTTCTAAAACTTCTATTAAAAAATCTTCCGCCTCAATTATGGCTAATTTATATTCTGACTCTAAACCAGATTCCACTCTCTTTTTTATTTTGTTCCAGCGTTTAGAAGTTTCTCTTGTCCCATAAGACTGCCAGGAAAAAAATTCTGTTACATCCTCTAAAAATTTATACTGCAGCCAGCTGGAGTTGAGCATAAAATAGATAACACCAACTAAAAAGAATATTGCAAAGGCAACAAAAATCATCTTTACTGGAAAAAGCATTTCCTGTATTTGCGGAGAGGAGATAAAATAAATAAATTCTTTAATGCCTAACCAATTGTATACAACTTCCCAAGTCATTGTTTTATAATTACTAGCGAGGAAGAAGTGAAAATTTATTTTCATTTCGACCGAGCGACGTAATTACATAAATTGCTTTAGCAATTTCTATTATACCATTTTTTCCATTTCTTCTGCCACTGCCAGCATTTTATTCTCTTGAAAGTGGTTTCCGATTATCTGCAGACCTACGGGTAAGTTCCCAATTTTTCCGACCGGCAGAGAGATTGCCGGCAACCCTGCTAAGTTCACAGAAACAGTGTAAATATCCATTAGATACATTGATAGGGGGTCATTTGTTCTCTCGCCTATTTTTACAGCAGGCACAGGAGAAACGGGACAAAAGAGCAAATCTACTTTTTCAAAAGCTTTAACAAAATCTTGCCTTATCAACTGCCTTGCCTCTTGCGCTTTTTTGTAATAAGCATCGTAGTATCCAGATGACAAGGCAAAAGTTCCAATCATAATTCTCCGTTTTACTTCTGCTCCAAATCCATGCCCTTTGCTTTTTAAATAAATGTCCAATAAATTTTCCGCCGGGACTGACAGCCCATATTTTATTCCGTCAAAACGCGCTAAGTTGGCTGATGCCTCAGACGGAGCAATAATATAATAGCAGGCTAAGGCAAATTCAATGCTCGGCAAACTTATTTCTATAATTTCAGCTCCCGCGCCCTCTGCTTTTTGAATTGCTTTTTTTATTATTTTTTCAACCTCGGGGTCTATGCCTTTTACGAAATATTCTTTAGGCACTCCAATTTTTAATCCTTTGAGTTCTATTTTTGAAGTTTTAAAACTATAATCAGCAGAGGTAGCATCCATTGGGTCTTTCCCGGAAATTGTTTCAAAAACAATCTTGCAATCCTCCACTGTTTTAGCTATTGGCCCTATTTGGTCTAAAGAAGAACCAAAGGCAATTAATCCATAACGAGAAACAGCGCCGTACGTTGGTTTTAATCCAACAACCCCGCAAAAAGACGAAGGCAATCTTATTGAGCCGCCGGTGTCGGAGCCCAAAGCATACAGTGCTTGCGCAGCAGCAACCGCCGCAGCGGAGCCCGAAGAGCTTCCGCCAGCAACCCTTGTTTTATCAAGAGGATTTTTCGTAGCTCCGAAAGCAGAGTTTTCTCCAGACCCTCCCATAGCAAATTCATCTAAGTTTGTTTTGCCTAAAATAACAGCTCCTTGGCTTTTAAGTTTGGATATAACAGTTGCATCATAAGGGGCTATATAGTTTTCTAAAATTTTAGAGGCAGCAGTACATTTTTCGCCCTCAACTAAAATTGCATCTTTTATGGCACAGGGCACGCCAGCTAAAATAGAAATATCTTTGCCCTCTGATATTTTTTTATCAACCGCTTCTGCCTCAGATAGCGCCGAATTTTCGGTTATAGATAAATAAGTATTAAGCTCTTTATCTGTTTTTCTAATTTGCTCTAAATACGCCTTCGTCAAATCAACAGAAGAAAACTCCTTCTTCTTTAAGCCCTCGTGCGCTTGTGTAATTGTTAATTCGGTTAAATCCATTGTTTTAAGATAAGCAAGGTCCGACCTCCCTCAATTTGAGTTCGTTATTTATAAAAGATTTAAAGGAGGTCGGACCTTAATATAGTCGTCTTTTTTGTCAGGAGTCAAAGCAATTAATCTTTTTGACATGTTGACGTCTCTTGATTTTACCTCGTCCTTTCTCGACATTTTTAAACCTTCTTTTGAAGAAGCTAAAACGCCTTCTAACTTTGGCGCCTTCTTTAATAAATTAAAGTAATCTAAAATTGCAGACATATCTTTCTGCATCTTTTCTATCTCTTTTTCTGTTAATTCAAGTCTAGCTAGTTTTGCTATGCGTTTTACCTCGTCTTTTAAAATCATGCTTTGTTATTTAAAGCTAAGTGGGCTCTATGCCCTCTTCGTCTTTTGACATAACCCCAGATAGTGTTTCTATGTTTTCTAGGGCAATGCCTGCCCCCCTAACCACTGAAGTTAAAGGATCATCAATTATTTTGCATGGTATTTTTGTTTCTTTGTAAATAAGGGCGTCTAAACCTCTAAGTAAAGACCCTCCGCCAGCTAGATAAATGCCGTTTGCCATTACATCAGCTAACAATTCCGGAGGAGTTTCTTCAATGGTTGTTTTAATAGCCGCAATAATTTGTTTCACCGACCTGTCTAAAGCCCTTTGGACGTCATCGTTAAAAATTACAACCTCTTCTGGCAATCCTGTTACTAAATTTCTACCGCGCATGGGCATTTCTTTTTTTTCTTTCAACGGCAACGCTGCCCCTATATTTATTTTAATCAACTCAGCCGTCCTTTCACCAATCAAAAGCTTGTACTCTTTCTGGGCAAATTGAATTATGTCATCATTTAGTTTGTCGCCGGCGATCCTTAAGCTTTTGAAAGTTACGATGCCGCCAAGGGAAATTACCGCTACCTCTGTCGTTCCCCCGCCGATGTCAACAATAAAGTTTCCTCCGGGCTCCTGAATCGGCAGTTTGGCTCCAATAGCAGAGGCCAAGGGCTCTTCAATTAAAAAAACTGTTCTTGCTCCCGCTGATTTAGCGGCGTCTCTGACCGCCCTCCTTTCAACCTCCGTAACTCCGCAAGGAATCCCGATAATCACTCTGGGCATATAACCTAACCCGAACATTTTTTTACTGGAAGCGGCCGCTTTTTCAATAAAGTATTTTAACATCTGCTCTGTCACTTCAAAATCAGAAATCACGCCGTTAACCAAAGGCCTTGTGGCAGTAATATAGGCGGGAGTGCGGCCAACCATTTTTTTTGCCTCTTCTCCAATGGCTAAAATCTGCCCTGTTTTGTTGTTTATTGCCACCACAGACGGTTCATTGATAATTATTCCTCTGTCTTTTACATAAACTAAAGAGTTGGCTGTTCCCAAATCAATAGCCATGTCCACAGATAAAAATGAAAATATCTTATTAAGCATTTGTTTTCAGAAATTTTGATAATTGTTTGAGCTTGACTAATTTCACTGAATTTTTACCCCTTTCTTTTACCTCTGCGGAATTCTTTGCCAAGGTTTTTTCAGATACCACGATTCTAAAAGGGGTTCCGAGCAAGTCGGCTTCCGCAAACTTTTCTCCGGCTGATTTATCAATTCTATCATCATATAATACTTCAATGCCTTGTTTTTGCAAATCATTATATATCTTTTCACATATACTTTTGACTTTTGACTTTTGACTTTTGACTTCTAATAAATGGGCTGAAAAAGGAGCTACAGCTTTAGGCCAAATGATTCCTTTATCATCGTGGCTTGTTTCAACTATGGCTGCCATAACCCTTGGCAATCCTATTCCATAGCAACCCATAATAACCGGTTTTTCCTTTCCATCTTTATCGCGGAATTTTAAATCAAAGGGCAAAGAATATTTAGTCCCAAGCTTAAAAATATTGCCAATCTCAACTGCTTTTTGTTCTTTAAAATCAGAACTTTTACAGTTGGGGCAGTTTTTATTTTCGCCAATTATCTCTTTATTTATAGCAGTTGAACATTTCCTGCAAATATAAATTATATCCTCCCCAGCTTCTGTTAGTGTTTGGAATTCATCTGAATATTTAGAAAAAGTTCCGCCAGAAGCTAAGGTCTGATAAGTATTTTTTCCGATACCGCATTCTTTAAAAATATTAAAATAAACTTTTGCCATTTTATCATAATATTTATCCAGGTCCTCCTGCGTTGCATGGAAAGAATACAGATCTTTCATTAAAAATTCTCTTGTTCTTAGAATGCCTGACCTTGCCCTTAACTCGTCTCTAAATTTTGTTTGGAAATGAAAAACATAAAATGGCAAATCTTTGTATGAAAAAATAATTTTTTTAGCTAAAGGAGCAACTACTTCCTCGTGTGTCGGAGCCAAAGCATATTCTTTGTCACCCGATCCCTTTAATTTAAAAAGTATATCTAAATTATCCCATCTGCCAGTTTTTTGCCAATTCTCTTTTGGATTCAAAGCTGGCATCAAAACTTCTTGCCCGAAAGCCGGAGATTGTTCCATATTTTTTCTAATTATCTGCTCAATCTTTTGCAAAACTTTGAATCCCAAAGGTAAAAATGTATATACTCCAGCCATTAACTGGTCCACAAATCCAGCCCGAGTTAATAAGTCATGCGAAACCGACTCCGCATCAGTCGATTTCTCTTTTAACGTTTTATAAAACAATTTAGATTGCAGCATATTTTTTATTTTAATTATTTAACGGGACAAGCTTGATTTTAAAAAGTCGGAGAAGCGCGGGATGTCAAACCTTACTGTTATAAAAATAGACAGGGTTATCAGTATTATAAAAAAAGTAACGGTAATGCTTTGCTCCACCTTCACTGGCACGGGCTTCTTTTGTATTTTTTCAATAAGCAAAAATATTAATTTTCCTCCGTCTAAAGCCGGAATGGGAAATAAATTGAATATAGCAATAAATACTGAGATAACTCCGATAAAGTACAAAAAGAATCCTATGCCGCCATTTACCGCCGAAGCCAAAAATACTGTAATACCCAAGGGCCCGGCAAATTCTGCTCCTTGAGGCAAACCTTTTCCAGAAAACAGGTTTGCAAAAACTTCATAAAACCCTTTAAGCGCATTCATTGTGAGCTCAAAGGAATAAGTTATGCCTTTAATTGGCGCCAAATACCACGGATACCTTTGGGCGATTGTTGCGAGCCTTTCAAGAGCCACCCCAACCGGACCTTCGTTTTGAGGCGACAAAACTCTTGGAGTTAAAGAAACATCAAACGTTTTTCCCTGTCTTTCAATTGTTAAAGTTATTTCTTTGCCCTTGTTGTCATTTGTGATTTTTTGAAAGTCGCTGATTTTACTGATATTTAATATTGTATCTCCTGCCTTTAACCCCGCTGTATCTGCCGGGGAATTTTGAGCTACCATAAATACCTTAACAGCTACGCTGCCCAAACCCGCAGCATCATCTGTTACGGGAATATTGGCTCCTAAAGCAAAAACAATGGAAAAAAGAACTATCGAAGCTAACCAAAAAGCAACTACTCCGCCTAAAACAATAAGAACTCTTTTCCAAATTTTAAGTCCAGCAAAACTTCTATAGTCGTCTACTCCGCCCTCTTCTCCGTAGATTCTTACAAAGGCGCCTAAGGGTATAAGGTTTATAGAATATATGGTTTCCCCAATTTTCTTGCCAAAAATCCTGGGCGGATATCCAATACCGAATTCATCAACTCTTACGCCGAACTTCTTAGCGATAATAAAATGGCCAAACTCGTGTATAACCATTAGGACTATTAGACTAAGAAAAGCTATTATTAAAGTTAAAATTGTAGAAAATATCATTTTGAATTTTGGATTTTAAAATTTCTATATTATCTCTTTCTTTTTTTTCTCTACTAAGCTTTTTATTTTTTCGTTATACTCGTCTACCACTTTTTGCAGCTCGTCCTTGCCCCTGAACTTATCGTCTTCTGATATTTGTTTTTCTTTGAAGCTGTCTTGAATTTTATTCCATGCATCCTCTCTATGGCGTCTTATTGTCTGTTTTGACTGTTCTGCTTTCTCGTTTAGGGTTTTTGTCAGCTGTAAGCGGTACTCTTCTGTCAACAAAGGCAGGCTCAATCTTATGACATTCTTATCAACAACAGATGACATGCCGAGCCCCGACTGAGTTATCGCTTTTTCTATGGGCTCTAAATATGAAGTGTCCCATGGCTGTATAACTATCTGGTTTGTCTGGGGAGCAGAAATAGCTCCCAATTGTTTTAAAGCAAATTTTGAGCCAAAACAATTAACCTCTATGTCCTCCACTAAAGCCGGGTTAGCTCTGGAAGTGCGTATTTTAGCTAATTCCTGTTCTAAAAACTTAAAAGCCTTATCAAATTCCGGCCTGACTTTATCAATAAATTCTTTGTAAGTTGCCATATCAAATTTCCATTAATAATATTTCTAAAGCCAACTTCGGGCTGGCATTAGTAAACAACGTTTGAAAGTTAAGAGCTTCTATCAGGTTTATAATTTTTTTAATCTTTGAAACCGGATAACTATCATTCTCTTTTGATTTTAAGACTCCGATTTTTACAAGTAATAATTGCCTAAAATATTTTTGCAGCACTTCTAAAATTTCTCCTATTTTTTGCTTTTCAAAATCAATGGATTTAACATATTTAAATTTTTCTGAAAGCTCCGAATTAATGACTTTTAGCAATTCTGACAAAATTATTTGTTCTTTTGCTAATTTTTCAGGATTTGGCTGAAAATTTTTCGGTCGGAAAAATTTTACTGCCTGGCATCGGGAAGAAATAGTCGGTAAAAGCATATCTGGCTTTGAAGAAATTAAAAATAAAATTGTGCTTCCTTTAGGCTCCTCTAATGTTTTTAAAAAACAGCTCTGCGCTTCCTGATTCATTAAGTGAGCATCGTCAACAACAACAATTTTAAAACCCCCGTTATAAGACTTATAGGAAAGAAATTTTTGCACTTCTCTGATTTTAGAAATCGGTATTTCTTTTCCATTTTCGGGTAAAACTATCATTAAATCAGGAAACCTGCACCCTATGAACTCTGAGAATTCCTTGGCAAATAATTTTTTACCGATTTGGTCTTGTCCCGCAAACAAATATGTATGCGAAAGTTCATTTCGCTCAAACTTCTTTTTCAAAAAATCCCATTGTTTTTCGTGTCCGATTATCATTTCTTTGACATAACCACTTTTTTATACTCGTCTAAGTGCTCTAAAACTATTCCTGTTCCCTTTACAACGCAGAACAATGGCTCTTCTGCAACAAAGCACGGCACCCCGGTGGTTTCAGCTACCAATTCATTAATTTTAGGCAACAGAGATCCTCCGCCAGCCATAATAATACCTTTGTTCATTATATCAGCAGATAACTCTGGCGGAGTCTCTGATAACACGTGTTTTGCTGCCTGTATAATTTCAGCCAAAACATCAGAAATTGCCTCGCAGACTTCATTATTAGATATTTTAATATTCCTTGGCAAACCCAAAATCAGGTCTCTGCCCTGTATCTCTAAATATTTTAATTCTTTTTGCAGCAGCGCAGTTCCTATTTTTATTTTTATCTCTTCGGCTGACTGTGTTCCAATCGCCAGATTATATTTCTTTTTTATATACTCTCCTATCGCAACATCAATTTTGTCTCCGGCGACCCTTACAGAGTGAGATGTTACAATTCCTCCAAGAGAAATTACTGCCACCTCTGAAGTCCCTCCGCCAATATCAATTATCATGTGCCCCGAACATGAATTAATAGGAATGCCAGCTCCAATAGCAGCTAAAATGGGCTCTTTGGCAACATAAGCTTGCTTGGCTCCGGCTGACAAAGCTGCTTCAATTACGGCTCGCCTCTCTGTTGAAGTAATGCCTGCGGGAACTGAAATAACTAATTCGGGTTTAAAAAGCTTAAACCTGCTTGCAGTTTTATTGATAAAGTAGCGGAGCATAGCTTGCGTTACTCTGTAATCAGCTATAACTCCGTCTTTTAAAGGTCTGTAAACTTTAATATCAGCAGGAGTTCTGCCTATCATTTCTTTAGCATTCTCGCCCACTGCTAAAATCTTATTGTCAGCTAAAGAAACAGCCACAACCGATGGCTCATATAAAACAACTCCCTTGCCCTGAACGTAGACAAGAGAATTACAGGTTCCCAAATCAATGGCTATTTTTGAACTAAACATATATTTATTTTATTCTTTGTATGTCTGCTCCCAATTTCTGCAACCTCTCCTCTATCTTTTCATATCCTCGGTCAATTTGAAAGATGTTCTCAATAACTGTTTTTCCTTCTGCCGACAGGGCGGCAATCACCAAACAGGCTCCCGCCCTTATATCCCAAGAATCAATATTTGAACCAGAAAGTTTTGTCGGACCGAACACAAATGTCCTGTGAGGATCCACCATCTCTATATCAGCTCCCATTTTTTTTAACTGTTGTATATAGTTAAATCTGTTTTCATACAAGGGATCATGCACCAAACTTTTTCCTTCAGCTATAGTCAAAAGAGTAATTATTATGGGTAACAAATCTGTTGGAAAACCAGGATACGGAAGCGCCTGCACTTTTGTTGCTTTCAGTTTCGGAGAAAAAGAAACCTCAACATAATCTTTACCCTTTTCCATGTTAACGCCCATCTCTTCTAGTTTTGCCAGAAATAAATCTAAGTGCGAAAGATCAACGCCTGTCACTTTAACTTTTCCGGGAGTTAAGGCCCCAATAACTATAAAGGTTCCTGCTTCTATCGGGTCTGGAATTATTGAATGGGTGCACCCATGTAATTTTTCAACGCCCTCTATTTTAATAGTGTGGGTCCCTAGCCCTTCTATTTTAGCTCCCATTTTCAAAAGCATTTCTCCTAAATCCTGAACGTGCGGTTCTGCTGCGGCTCCCTTTATAACCGTCTTTCCTTCTGCCAAAACAGCCGCTAACATTACAGCCTCAGTAGCTGTTACGGAGAACTCCTCTAAAACGATCTCTTTTCCTTTTAGTTCCTCACAGCTAACTTCATAAAGAGCATCTTGCCTTTTAATTTTTGCTCCCATTTTTTCTAATGCTCTCAACTGAACAGAAATGGGTCGAAACCCAATTCTGTCTCCGCCAGGCGGAGGTATTCTAAAATTTTTAACCCTGGACAAAAGAGCGCCAAAAAACAATACGGAAATTCTGGTTTTTGAAACTTTTTCAAAATCCATTTTTTCCGGTTCAACCTTTTCTGCTTTTATTCTGACCTTCTCTGAGCCGAGCTTTTCAACCTCAACCTGCATGCTCTTTAATATTTCTAAAATATTCAGAATATCTTCAATAAAGGGCACGTTATCAATAATGCATTCATCTTGCGTAAGCAAAGAAGCAACTAAGGCTGGCCCTGCCGCATTTTTTGAACCTTTGACCTCAATTTCTCCTTCCAATGGTTTTCCGCCTTGAATTACAAATTTGTCCGCCACTTTTTTATGGTTAATTATTCTTTATCCTAATCTAAAAAATTAATCTTGTAAAGTGGCCCAAAAAGTGATAAGTTATTAAATATGACTAAAAAAACCAGGCTAATAATACTGATTTCCTGCATAGCTTGCTTTCTTGTTGCGGCTCCCGTTATAATACTCTACTCTATGGGCTATAGGGTTGATTTTGAAAAAATGAAAATTGTGGCAACCGGGGGTATTTATGTAAGAACTTTTCCAGCATCAGACCAGGTTACTATCGATTCTAAAATAAATAGAACACCGGGGTTATTTTCAAACTCTATTTTTGCGCAAAGCCTGTTGCCCAAAAACCATACCGTTTCTATAAAAAAAGATGGCTACTACGACTATAACAAAACTTTGCTTGTTCAAGAAAAAGAAGTAACAAAGTTAGAAAACGTTTTATTGTTTAAAAAAGACATAAAATTTGAAGCTATTATGGACAAAACCCAATTACCATTTAATATACAAGAAAAATTTTTAATGAAAAACAACAATTTATATTATTCAGAGAGCCCTGCGAATATAGTGATAACAGCCATTCAAAAAAACACGCCAGTTTTGAAAAATTTAATTGCTTTTGCAATTTCAAATAATAATATAATATGGCTCGGAACAGACGGCCTTCTTTATCAATCTGATTCAAATGGAAAAAGTCCGGTAAAACTTACATTAAAACCTTTGAAAATTGAGGGAAAAAAAATATATAAAATAACAGTACCCGAAGGGTACCCCGGCCAAAATATTTTTGTTAATAATAATGGCAGTCTTTTATCATTTAACAGCCAGACAAATAATTTAGATAATTTTGCTGAATCTGTAAAAGACGCAAAAATTTCTCCTGACGGAAAAAACATAGTTTATTTTACCAATCAAGAAATATACATTTCTCTTCTTTCAGATGAATCTAATAAAAAAACGCTTTTATACAAGTCGGCAGACCAAATAAATGATTTTGTATGGTTAAATGACGACTATGTAATATTTAATACGGGAGGTAAAATAATAATCTCTGAAATAGATTATAGAAGTAATATAAATATGGTTACCCTGCCCCAAACAGCTGATAAAATATTTTTTAACCGCCAAGATAATAAGCTTTACATCTTAACTGGCGGCACATTGCTGGCATCAGAAAAACTTACGCCGTAAATTATCTGACAAAAAAGCAGAAACTAAAATATTTTTTGTTCGGGTTGGCCGTGGGCGAGGCGCGCAAAAAATATTTAGTTTCTGCTTTTTTTATGATACTTGATTTTGCGATTCTATCTTCTTTTTAAAATCTTCCCATTTCACTGCGTCTCCATCGGCCATTTTGCAAATATCCTTAAACTGGCAATAATTGCACTGCCAGTTGCGCGGATAGTCAGCCAAGCGGGCTGGCACCATATTAGTTTCTACCTGGTCCTTCAAAGCATGAAACTTATCTAAAAGAGATTTGCAAAGCGCTTCGTCGTAATCAACAAAAAATTCTTTCATTTCTTGCTGGTCTTTATCTACATAAAGCAGAATGCCTTTTTTAATATTAAAATAGTGCAAGTAAAGCTGGAGCTGATAAACGTTTTCTTCTTTCGGAGCTGACATATTTTTAAATATCATGCTGTTTATGCTTTTAATATCCAGTACATAGTTTTCGTTTCCCATGCACAAAATTGCATCAGCTCTCCCGGATATTATTTCTTGCGAAGGAATGGGTATTTCTGTGGTTACTCCAAGTTTTAATCTGTATAAAACATTGAATATGGACCTGTGTATGTTTTCTCCATGCTCAAATATGCGCATAATCCTTGGTGTCATCGCTTCTCTGGGCGCATTCTTAAACCTGAAAAAAACAGCGCGCGGACATTTGCCTGCGTCTGTGATATAAAACCTTGTTTGTTCTTTGTTCTTTTGGTTCTCTAAATAAAATTGGTCAATAAGTTCTTTTAACATATTGTATATCTTATCATATTTGTATCATATTTGTAAAATTATATGCAAGCACAAAAAAACCGCTGGGCAAACCATACGGTCGAGTACGCTTTCTTAACCGCTACGGCTGAGGCTAATCAGCTTGTCGACAGAGACATAGCCGCAACGACATGGCAAGCGGCAGCATTTGGGACAACCTTTGGCGAAGTAACTAGCCATTCCAGCGGCTAGATTGAGATCACGACAGCTAGCTACGGCAAAGATATTTGTAATAACGTCAATGAGCTCTTCAACGGTTTTCTTAAACCACTTCCCAGCGTGAGTCGCGGAATTGTTTCTGATAGTTTCATCCACTTCTCCGGCTTCTTCGGCTAAGTGCACAGCCGAATTGAGAATGACGTTAGGGTAAATTCTCCAAAACATCTGCTGCCATTCAAACATGGAAACCGGATGTTTACCTTTAGCTTTCCCTGCCATTTTTTGGCGTTCGGGCGGCCTGTCTTTGCAGGAGCAGGGAGCAGTCAAACAATATGGACAGCAACCGGGAAAGGATTTCCACATTTCTTTAGCTAGGTTGATGTGCAACCTATTTGCCAAAGCAAACGACCAGCTTAAAGCCATGCAAAGATGATATTCGATACTGCTGTAGATCTCTTTTCGCACGGCTTTCAGGATGTGGGTTATATGGCGATGCAAATTGGAAAATATTTCCTGTATGCTGTACTTCCGATCATTAACCACTAAATAAATCTGTTTATTTAGTTCCTGAAACTCTTTCAACGAAGATTCGCAGGTAATCATCTTGTCCCCTTCTTTTTTCAAAGGACCATTCCAGCTTCCAAATAAGCCACGCGCCGATTTTTCTGCCGGAAAATAACTAACTATATCATAGCAGATGTCAAAAAAAAGTAAACCAAAAGCCGCCTTCTGGCGGCTTTTCTAAGTTTTAACGTTTTGCCCACTGGGGAGCTCGTCTAGCACGTTTTAATCCGAACTTCTTTCTTTCTCTCATTCTCGGGTCTCTTGTCAGAAATCCTGCTTTTCTTAATCTCTTTCTAAAATTCTGGTTAAACCCTACAAGCACTCTTGCTGTGCCGTGCCTTACGGCCTCTGACTGAGCGCGGTGTCCTCCGCCTTTTACCACCACTGTTACCCTAAACTTATCTAAACATTTCATTTTTGTCATAGAAGACACTGCTGTTTGCTGGTCTTCTGCTGATGAAAAATATTGCTTATAGGGTTTGTTGTTTACTAAAAACTCTTTGTCTCCTTTTGTGTAAAGCCTTACTCTAGCTACTGCTGTCTTTCTTCTGCCAATAGCTTCAAAATAACGGTCTGGCGAGCCCGATGCTTCTTTTATTGTCTTTGCAATCTCTTTTGATATATCGTCATCTCCCATCTCATCTGCAAAATCCTGAGGCGATTGAACAATAGGGGCAGGATTTTTAACTTTTGGTTTTTTAGTCGTAGTTTTTGGCATAATTATTCAAATCTCAATCTTTTAATTTGTTTTGCCCTGAGCTTATTTTTTGTTAACATGCCCATTACTGCCGTGCGTAAGACCTCTTTGGGACCTTTTTTAATCAAAAATTCTT
>ERZ1292629.2085-Hain-H43-01um-R1-2085-length-17766-cov-5_pt1 | contig 17766 bp, 17 predicted proteins | sample MGYA00564399_ERZ1292629 | MGnify/ENA primary metagenome ERZ1292629 (study PRJEB36523, sample SAMEA6512636) | groundwater metagenome | collected 2019-01-08 | study: AquaDiva: Metagenomics assemblies of 32 groundwater samples
CCTGACTGGTAAATAAACCTTTAGTAAATAGAGGAGCTGAAACAATTATGACTAGGATCACCAGGACAACTATCAATAAGAAGCGTTTTTTTTGCATAGGTCTGAATATTTTTGTGCAATAACATCCCAGGAAAATTTCTTAGCTTGCTGGCGAGGTTTGTTTTTCCAATTGATTTTCAGAGCAGTTTCCAATGCCTTAGCATATTTATCAATATCTCTTGGGTCAACAAAAAGGCCTGCGTTACCCACGATTTCCCGCCGAATGGGGTCGTCGGTAGCTACGACCGGAAGTCCGGAAGCCATTGCCTCGAGTAGCGCTATACCAAAAGATTCCCGGGGGGAGGTGGGGTAAGAAAAAAGGTCACAAGCGGTATAGACACTTGGCATGTCTTGGTGAGGTAAGGTGATATCTCCTCCTTGACCTACTTGCAGAACTGACGCCTTAATCTTTTTTGCCGCTTTAGATAATAATTCATGACCCTTAGATATTTCTCCAAGTTTTGAAGGTTTAACAGCTCCAACTATAAGGATTATTGGTTTAGGGAGGTCGAGGCTTAATGGCTTAACTTTAGAATTGAACTTATTTAGATCTACTCCATTTGGTATCTTGATTATGGATATTCGGGGGTTAATTGCCTTGGCCCAACGATATTGATAGTCTGTAAGAGCTATAAACTCATCAGGAAAAACCCAGAGATTTAATTTATCATCCCACCCCACACCCGACTGTCCGGAAATCACTAATTTACAATTGTGAAGCAGACACCAAATTTTACTCAGAACAGCATCTAACCTACCGTTTGTCGAAATAAGAACTTGGGTTCGAGGGTCTACATGATCAAAAATATCCCGATAAACAGTCACTTTGTGTCCAAGATTTGATAGTCTTGAAGAAACCTCTTTTACATAAGTCTCTACCCCGCGAGGATTTTGTTTATAATACCTGCTTAAGAAGGCAATTTTCATAGCGGATTGATATGGTAGAATTCCTCTCAGTGAAATTATCAATCATTATACCAGCGTATAACGAAGAAAAAACGATAGGAATAATGGTTAAGCGGGTATTGGAAACTAAAGTAGGTAATTTAAAAAAAGAAATTATAGTTGTGAATGATGGATCAACAGACCATACAAAAACTCAAATTTCAAAAGTCAAAGGTCAAAACAAAAACTTAAAAGTAATCAACAAAAATAAAAATGAGGGGAAAGGGTCAGCAATTCGAGACGCCTTAAGAATTGCCAGGGGTGATGTGTTTATCATTCAAGATGCAGATTTGGAATATGATCCAACCGAATATAAACTACTCCTATCCCCCATTACACAGAAAAAGGCTGACGTAGTGTTCGGATCTAGATTTGTAGGAAACCAACCTCACCGAGTGTTGTATTTTTGGCACTATGTGGGAAACAAGATTATTACACTTTTGGCTGACTGCCTGACAAATCTAAACCTGACGGATATAGAAACCTGTTACAAGGTGTTCACCAGACAGGTGGCCCGGAAGTTGGATATCCAAGAAAGCAGGTTTGGATTCGAACCTGAGTTTACGATTAAGGTAGCCCAAATGGGGTACCGAATCTACGAGGTGGGGATAAGCTATTCGGGAAGAAGCTACTCTGAAGGAAAGAAAATTGGCTGGAAGGATGGACTTGTCACTTTATGGTGTCTTATTAAGTACTCTTCTTTCTTGAAGGGTTAGTGAGCCATAATTGAATTGTCCAATAATTTCAGTTTTAAAATTTTCAGATGATAGTTCTGAATTAATGAGGTGTTCGGGTATACCATCTTGGGGTTCAATGATATAAAAGGCGGGATTTACAGGAATGTTGACTTTTGGTAAAACTCCGTCTCCTTCTGAACCAATTTGATCGTGGCCAGAGAAACTAGGAACATATCCGTATCGAGTTTTTCCATACCAGTTGTACAAGTAAGACCAAGTGGAATTTATCCACAACGGCAAGGTCAGAGTATTAATGGAAAAAGGGCGACCCGCAGCAAGTTTGTAAGTCTTGTCAATGAGATTTATTTGCTTGTTTAATACCATGTCTTTGGGAATAACCATCGATACTTGACCACGGGGAGCCAACTTAAAAATTGTATATAGATTCGAACTGATAATTGCTGACAATAAAACTGTAGCCAGGATCTGGTTTTTCTTGAAGAGGTTCTTGAGTAGTATTAGAACAGACATCAATCCTGGAAAGACCATTCCCAAATTTACGTAGTTTGAGTTATGTCCGCCAAATATAAATAAAGGAATGGTGGTGAACAAGGAAAACAAAATAAAGGGGTAAGGCTTGGAAAGGACGATGCTTATAATACCCAAAAGTCCTCCCACAAAGATATTACTTGGAAAAAAATTGTTAATATATATATCGGCGAACCTATTAATATAATTTAAGAATACGTCTGTAAATTGAGTTCTGAACACATATTGGTTGATGGGAATCCTCTGAGCAACAATTTCCCAGATTTGGGAATAAATTCCAAATTTCCCAAAAGCTATTAAATAACTGCTTAATCCAGTTAAGGTTATTAAAGTTGCCAAAATTAAATTTTTGAGTTTAATCTTAAGTTTAAAAATAATCCCAAACAGGAAAATGTTTATGAAAAGAGTTGATAAAAACAATTGAAACTGGGTAGCTAACACAGCTGAAGCAACAGCCAACAAAAATCCGGATGACTTACCTTTCCCCCACAGCCATAAACCATAAAAATAAAAGGCCAAACAAGGTAAGGCTAAAGAAGGGTTTGAAAGCCAGGGTGCGTACTGGGTAGCTTCGAACGACACAGCAAAAAGTACACCCGCCAAAATCCCCATTTTTTGATTTTTGAAAAAATTTTTAGCAAGATAATATATAGGAAATACTGAAAAGGAACTGATAATACTAAACACCGCAGACACAAATAAGGGGCTTCCTTTTCCAAGTAAGTATAGGAGAGACAGAAGATAATAATATAAAACTCCGTGAAATAACCCTGGCGTAGAGCTGGGAGGGCCCATGATTTTTAAATCTCCCTGGGTGATTTTTTGAGCCACAAACGCATCCCTGGCCATGTCATAATGAAACGAAATCGCATTTTGAAAAATAGGTAATGTCCTCAAAAAAATGGATAGAACGAAAATGATAATTGGAGCTTTTAAATTTTTCATAGCATCCTCCTATAAAGATATTTGAGAGGTGTTTGCCATAAGGCGTTTAAGGTAAAAATTAGATTTCTTTTTTTCCACGGAGATGAAACTAGTTGGGGCTTGGGTAAATAGAAACATTTTGGGTAAGTAAAATTACTATGCAGGGAAATTCCCAACTCGTGCTTATATTTGCGGCCTCTCTGCATGACTAACTTATCTTGAGACGATCTCCTCAAATGCGATGTGTGCAAATACGGACGGGTTATTAATATTGACTTAGCGGGTTTTCTGTTCTGAATTGGTACGTTATTAGAATCAAAGAACCCTTCAGATCCATAGGGATTGCCAAAATGAATCCCAGGAACCAGGGAGAGGTTTACTGCCCGAATGGTAAAGTTGCCATAGTAGTTTCCGATCCTGTAATGACTTGCAAGAGGATCCTGATAATGATAGACGTCTCCAACCAGATTCAAGTATTTGCTTACCAAATATTCAACCTGTGAATTGCCATCTTTGATCGCAGATATGGTTCGTGAAATTGCTTCTTCGGGCCAGATTTCGTCACCATCAACTATCAGCACCCAGTCAGACTTAGTTTCTTCCAACATGGCTTGATGGGCAAGGGTAAATGATTTGGCGTCCACTTGATTAATTTGCTTATATCTAATCTTTGGACTGAAAAGGGTTTTTATTATGTCCACTGTTTTATCCGTTGAACCTGTATCCCAAACCAAAATTTCATCAACATAATCTATAACTGACATGAGAGAATACCAGATCCATTTTTCCTCATTCCTGACAACACAGTGGGCGGCAATTTTTATGCTTTTTTCGATAGCTGTTGATATTGCCATATGCAAGCTAAAGCCATAAAAATATGGCTAATTAGAACAGAAACGGCCGTGCCCATTATTCCAAAGGCAGGGATTAATAAACCCCCGGCGATAATCAAAATTAATGCTTGAGCTAAACCTGTCCAGAAAAAAAACTGCGGACGGTGATAGAAGTACAGAATACTGTCCCGGATTGGGTTAAGTGAAGTAAAAATTGCTAACGATAGCAAAAGAATGATAAATGGGGCAAATGAGACGGAGAAGTCTTTACCAGTAAACCTAATTACGACCAGGGCAGTTGGGATCAATGTCAGAGCAACAGTTAAGCTAACGCCAACTGAGAAAAGCAAGGCCTTGCGGAGATATTTTTGGGAATGAGAATGATCCGAGAAACTGGCAAATTTGGTGGCAGTAACCGCTCCGATGGCAGAAGATAGTTGGGGAAGAAAAGAGGCCATTATTGCCGCCAAGGCGTAGATTCCTGTTTGAGACAAATCAAGAAATCTGGCCGTAAGAAACATGTCTAAGCGAGCAGCTATGGATGAAGTGATGGTAAAGGCGGCTGTCCACTTACTGAAATCCCAAAATTGTTTAATGTGGTTTGAAGAAACACTTACCTGAAGTGTTCGCCGAGGCAAGAAAAACCAAGAGGAGAAAAAACCAGTTATGGGAGCGGAAGCAAACAGAACTAGGCCCCAGAATGAGTTAATGCGGACAAATAACGCTGACAGACCCATAAAAATAAGGCGAATCAGGTTAGCCCCGGTTTGGAACAGTCCCCACAATAAAAACTTTTGCAGTCCTTGAAAAACTGATATCGAGTATCCAAAAAGTAAAACTCCCAGTATGCTCAATCCGGCTAAAGGCAGGAGTGGAGCCACGTCCGGCTGATGCAATAAACTGACAGCTATGATTTTGGGGAAAAGCCACAAAACTAGTCCCAGAATTATCCCGACCCCGATTTTCGTCAATAAGGCCAGCTTGAGGTAAGGTAGGTGTTTATCGCCACCGAGACTTTTGGCCGCGAATTTGATTATTCCCTGACTCATTCCCAGTTCCGCTACGGTAACAGAGAGAGTAATCAGAGTGAGAATTAGAGAAAATATTCCATATTCCCGCGGACCCATAACTCGAGCTAAAGCAAGATAGAATACGGCTCCCAGTCCGGCTGCTAAAAAAGTGGAAACGACAGTAATGAAAGACTGTCTGACGGTAGTGGTGTTGAGAATATTTATGATTTTTTTGTACATACACAATAGATTGAAGAACCGAATGGCAAGTTTAGATATTTGGCAATCTTGGATTCAGCTCTTAACATATAATAGCCCAGTTGATTGAGAGGGTTCCAGACGGGATGTATATCCGATAACGATCTCCGTTTTATTTTGCGAAAAGCCAGCAGAGGAAGAAAGGGTATTAGATTGAAGTATGTCAATTTTTTAATGGAAAAGCCCATGCGGACAAACAGTCGCTTGATTTGCCCGGCAGAAAAGCGACGGACTCCGCCTACAACGATGTCATGGCTTCCTGCCAATAAGGAGAAAGCGGGTTCTCGAATCATAAATGTCCCCAGAGGCTTTAAAACACGAAAAATTTCCGATAGGGTTTGGTCAAGGTTGACCTGCTGATGATATAGAACATCAAAGCAGGTCACCAAATGAAAACTGGAATCGGGAAACGGTAAATGGTTTGAGTTAGCTAGATGAAGGTGGTTTATGTGGTAACGTGAAGCCAACTGAATAGCCAACGGGTGATAATCAATTCCCGTAACCGAACCGAATTTTTTAAGAGCGGTGGTCGTGGCTCCTGCTCCGCAGCCAACATCCAAAATCCGCAGCCGGCGGGACAAAGGCAGATAATCAGCTATAAGATCCAGACTGAACTCCCGATTGGCTCGATACCAAAAGTGAGTGTCTTCCAAATTGGCAATATTAACGTATTCGCTTTTTTTCATAATCAGGCCAGAAAGCCACACCAATTACAATTATTAAGGTTATCAAAGTAATCAATAACCCGGGGCGCACATACTTTTGAGGTTGGTATTCCAAGACGTATTTTCCGGGGAAGGGTACAAAATAACCATTTAACATATCGTAAATGGGAGATGGGGTTAAGACGAGAGGGCTATCGGATTTTTTCAACAACCAGCGGGGATCAAAGCTCTCGGAAAACACCAACCACTGATTTCCTTCCGGCACATTTAAGGAATAAAAAGTGGGGCTTTTTTGAACATAGGGAACGGGCAATGGTTTGTTGGTAATTGCAGACTTATTATTGGTAATTTGGGACAATGTCTTATTTTTTATTTCTGATATTTTCTCTTTGGGAATGACGGCAAAAGCGTTAATAATATTTATGTTACCTTCGCTTTTTATTTCGAGTGGGGTGCCAGACGGGTATTCACCTACATAGACCCAGGCAAAATTATTTCTAGGCGAAGATGTATCTATTTTATTCCTCAAAATTTCGATGCTTTTTCCAGCTCTACTGAGCAACAAGCGAATATAAAGATCCCCAGTTCTCTCGAATGAGAAAGATTCTGATTTATTAGTCCCCTCTGAAATAACGTAACCAAAACCCCAGTCGGAATCACTAAATTTTATTTTATAGCGATCTTGCAAATAATTCCTAACAAATAAAAAGTCTCTTGACTCCCTTTTCCACCATTTTTCTCCTGTTAAATGCTTTGACGCAGGTATAAGATAACTCTGCGGAATTTGGGTCATTACCAAATCCAGATCAGTGGCGTTATTAAAAACAACGGAATCCTTGAGTTGAGGAGTAAAGTCGATGCCACTTTCCAAATGCACTACTGCCGCAGATGGGGTGGCGTAAGTGTCTCGGCTACCAATAACCCACCACACTTGGTCTAACAGATAAAATCGGTCAGAGTGCTTTTGGGTCTTAAAAACACCCAATTTGTCTGACCAAGAAATGTCTGTTAACCAGGGTTGCTCTTTAAACCAGTTTCTAAACCAATAATAATATTCCTTTTCGTCAGGCTTGAGAATACGCTTCCTTTCATCGGGGTAAGGATAGACTATGTACTCGACCCCGATGGCGTCGAGAAGATTTGGGGCGGCAGGAGAACGTAAGTAGTTAAGTAGTTCATAGCTGCCGTCAACCAAATTTAGAAAGGGAAATTTGTTTAGGAGATGTGTAGATTCGGTCCAAATTTTAGTGGCGGAGATAGGGCCGAGTGGAGGTTTAATGGGCAACCAAAGCACGCGTCCAAAACTACTATCTGCATCGATAATTTGAGTTAATTTTGTGTAGTTGGACTCATCCGGGTGAGGCGAAAACCCTCCTGACATTAAACCCAAAAAGGCAGGACTAGCACAAATTATTAAGTACCCAATAAGAATAATGGTAATGATTTTTTTGAAAGGAATCGTCGCTATCAGCCCCGCATATCCCAAACTGGCTAGAAACAAAAACTTTGATGGGTCACGAAAAACAAAAAAACCGGGGATTTTTTGATACAACCAGTTATAAACTTCTCCACCCGGTGGCCTGTCTCCTTTGGCAAGAAATAGTCCTATTAGAGTAATAGCAATCAATAATTTCTTTGATGGACTGTTATCTTTGTTTGCCAAAAGAGCCACTATAACTAACGCAGGAATAAGCCACAGATACCAGCGAACCGATTGCACATCACCGAAAAAGTTGTTGAACCAGTGAGGCTGGGAGAAAGCAAGCAAATGACCGGAACTGGCGAAACTAAATTGGGAGACTTGGGGAAGGTTAGCGTAGGTAAAATAAGAAAGTGCTCCTTGGCGTAGTGCCGGCCAGAGCCAAAACATGTTCCACCCACCCAGGATTATTACTATCAAGATTAAAATTTTTAAGTTCCTCAACAATTGAGACCATGAGCGAATTGTGATGCACAGCCAAACGAAAAGGCAAATAAAAAACAGGGGCAGAAGGCGAAGGTCGAATGATTGACCAATAATCAGTAGTAGAGTTAAACGACCTAACTTCTTTTTATCAAAATTGACCGTTAAGCCGATGGCCTCATCAAGTATTAAAGGGAACAGGGCGTAGGCAGCCGAAAGAAAAATTAATCCTCCATCAACTACGGTTAAAAAATAAGTGTTGGAAAAATAAAAAAGGGTAGAAATTATGGTTGCAGACTGGGTAGCCCTAAATCTGCTTAGAAGTCTGTTTAATCCATATGTGCCCAACACCAGTTGCAACGCGATCATTATTTTAACAAGCATTGGAAAGGTAAGGCCACCTCGGGCCAGTAAAGAAAAAAGGGTTAAAAGCGGTTGCATCCACATACTTAAGATTTGGTTATGCCCCAAATCTACTCCCCCCAAAAAACTTTCCCATGTTTGAGGCAGGAGAGAAATTGATTTTAATGCCAGTGGGGTAAGGTAATTGGTGTCATTTCCGGCATTAGTAAATCCCGAGAAGAGAATAGTCCTAAAAATCAACAGTAATATCGCCAGGCTAATTAGCCAGGTTTTCTTGTCTATTTGGCGAAAATTTTCCATAATCCAAGTCCAAAAGTATAAATAAAGAGGATGCTGGCAAGTTGATCAGCTTTACCGTAATGCTGCGTGAGCAGTAGACCCACCTCTATAGCAACCAAAACCAAATAAGTTAATAGAAAAACGCGGTTAATTGACATACCAGACTTGGATTCCGTTTTTTAAACTAACCTTAAGTTTATATCTGCCAGAGATATACTGCCATAATTTAGGGGTAAACTCCGAAATTTTTTCTCCATCTATTTGGGCATACGGATCCACTAAAATAAATTGAGGCGGGTCTAGGTATAGCGAGTTTATCAAAGTATCCTCCACTCCGGCAATCATATTGCCCTTGAGTAATTCTATCCATATCCACTGGGGAGGCCGAGTGGAGGTGAGATGATAAATATTGTCATTTACCCCATATGTGTAGATGGGACGGTTAAGAGTGGCGTTCTGACGAACATACTCAACGGTTGACTCTGTAGCTTGATCGTAAAAATAAACTTTGCCAGGAATATCCTTGGCGCCAATCCTGCTTAGGAAAATCAATCCTGCCGCCAAAACCAGCCAATTTAATTTAACGGTCTTGCTAACTAAGAATGTTAAAATAGGCAATAAAACTTGGGCGTGAATGAGACCGAATCTGGGAAAAATATAGATTGCGGCGGCAAGTGCGAAACTTCCCACCAAGACAGCTTTCAACCGAGGTAAAATTTGGGTCAAACCGAAGTAAGAGGGAATAAGCAAAAGCAAGAATCTGGCCAACTCCCCCATCATGGGCCACCGTCCTTCTAACCCAATGTAACCGGTCAAATTATGAGCCACTGTCCAAAACCAGAAGTCATTCCATACTCCCAGGACATAGAGATAAAGCACGGCAATACCCATCGGCAAGGCACCTCCTAGCAGGAAACCTACCAAGTGTAATAGTTTGGGATGTTGAGCCAGGACCCACACCCCGGCTACCAAGCAGAGCAAGATACCATGTTGCTTAAACATGAGTGAAAGCCCGAAAATTAGCCCGGTTAAAAAATGAGTCAGTAAATTTTTGAAGACCCATTTTGAATACAGACTGATAAATCCAATTAACGCCAATGTGGCAACAAACGAATCTACCCACAAAGTGTTTCCTTCCCAAATGGCGAAGAAGACCAGATAGGTGATTACAGCTAATTGCTTTTTAGTGAGAAAATAAATTAGCAACGAGTTGATAACCATTAGCCCCAGGTGCAACCAGCGCAGTTTTATGACGCTGTCAAATCCTAAGCTTTGCAAATTGATAGGTAGCAGAAAAAGACCGGGGAAGTGCTGATCGTTTATTTGGGTATAGGGCAGCATGCCAATTTTTTGAAAATAGGTTTCGGTGAGCATCTCAGAGTAAGGGAAAAAGGACATGCGGCTAAGAATGAAGACAAAGACAGTGATCGATAGCCCTGCCAATACTAACGATCGTATTGTTGGAGAATGATTAGTTTCCACCATAACGTAGCCAGGCCTAGAAAGGTCCTGTAGAGGCGGCCAAAATTAAAAAATTGGCTAAACCCACTAGATCTATCATAGTGGTTGACGGGAACTTCGACTATCTTAAAGCCGAAATGGCTAATTTTTTTGACTAATTCCACACAAATTACTCCTGAATTTTCAAACAACTTTACTTTAGAAAAAACCCGCCTGTTGATCAAACGAAAGTCGCAATCTGTATCTTTTAGGGGAAGTCCAAAACAGAATTTAACTATATGGTGATACATCGACCCTAATATTATTCTGTACCAAGGATCGTGGCGCTTGATTTTATACCCATTTACCATGCCGATTCCGGGTTTATAATGTCTGTAAAGAGAAGTTAATTCTCGGACATCATATTGAGCATCTCCATCGGTATAAAAAATTAGTTTCCCCCTGGCATGGTAAAACCCGGAGCGAAGAGCAGCTCCGTAGCCTAAGTTTTTTTTATGACGAATAATACGGAGTTGAGGAACAATTTTCGCGATTCCGGCCAAAGCGGATTGTGACATGGTCGTACTGCCGTCGTCTATCACCAAAATCTCAAATTTAGGAGTAATTGTTTTGGCAGTACTAGTGGCCAGAATGACCATGCTGCCGATCGTTCCCCAATCATTGAGATATGGAAAAAAGATGGTCAAATTAGGCCGAACCATTGCCTTGATTCTAGCACGAGCTTGTGCAAAAATGTGACCATGAGTCGTTTTGGTTTACCACCGGACCCCAATGAAAAAAAAATTGTTCAGGCGGCTACAAAGGAAGTTGTCGAAGTGAGCAGAAAATATCTAGATAGTTCGCTTCGGTCGTTAACTGTACTGGATGTGGGGTCAGGACACGGTGAATATTCCAGTGAAATGTCCAAGTTTTTTGGTAAGGTAACAGGAGTCGAACCATTCAAAGAGGCTTATGAAGTTGCAGTAAAAGGAATATCCAAAAAAAAGAACTTGAAATTTTTTCATTCCAAAATAGAAGATTTCAAATCTAAATCAAAGTTTGACTTGATCGTTCATCTAACTGTATTTGAACACATGTCTACCCCCCAAAAAGGTTTTGATCGCATATTTTCTCTACTGAAAAGAGATGGGGTTATTTATTTAACGGCTCCAAACAAATATTGGCCTTTCGAACAACATTACGGTTTACCTTTTTTATCGTGGCTGCCATTACCGCTGGCCAACTTATATTTGCGCTTAGCTAAAGGAATAGACTCTTATGAAGATTGTTCTTACTCTCGAGGATACAACGGTATGAAGACTTTCTTCAACCAATATGATTGTGAGTATGAGTTTATATTACCATTTGATATAAACAGTGCATATATTGGCTGTGATAATGATCAACCACTTTTTTCGCTGATTAAGAAACTGGGGATATCACTGATTAGATTTCACCCATTTTTCTGGAATTTTTCCAAAGGGTTCATCATGGTAATTAGAAAAAAATGATTAAGAATTCACGTTGTATTGTTTGTGGTGGAACTGAATTCTTCCCGATTTTTAAGACAAGAGACAGAATGTTTGACATCCCAGGATTATTTGAGGTCAAAAGATGTCACCGCTGCGGCCTATTTTTCTTAGATCCCCAACCATCGCGAGAAATGTTAAAAAAATACTATCCCCTCCAGCAATATTATTCTTATAAGCTAGAGATTAAAGGACTCAGTGGGTTAATAAGTCAATTCCGTTCCTACCTTATAACCCACTATTACCAGCCAACAATTTTAAGTAAAGTATTTTCGTTTATTGTTCAAGGGGTTCCGGCCATACCTCAAAAACCACGTAGCAGGACAGCCAAAATCCTTGACGTAGGGTGTGGTTCAGGTAAAACTTTGACACTTTTAAAAGAGTTAGGGTGGAACGTGTATGGCCTTGAAATCGACGAAAATGCTGTCAAAATAGCCAAGGAGAGAGGGCTGGTGAATGTTAGGCTGGGTGGATATGAAAAGATAGCAAATTTTCCCAACAATTATTTTGATTGCATCCGGTTGTATCACGTAATCGAACACGTGCCTAATCCTCGCGACTGTTTACAACTCATTCGCCAGAAGTTAAAGCCAGGAGGGGAGGTTATATTAGGAACTCCAAATTCCGATAGTGCAGTAGGTAAATTATTTGGTAAGTTCTGGTATCACCTCGATATACCGAGACACCTATTTGTTTTTTCGCCTAAGACGCTTTCAATGCTGATTAAGAGTGAAGGTTTTTCTCAACTATTTATCGTGTTTTGTTCTAGTGATGGTTTGGGGAGAAGTGTTATTTACACACTAAACGAGGTACTTAAGAAAAAGATGGACACTAATAAATTTACTTTACTTTTTTTCCTTCTGTATCCTTTTGAATGGGTTTTGGATAAATTGAGACTGGGAGACATTATCACCCTCCGGGGAATTAAGTAATGAATAAACGTACCTAAGCAATTCGCGGAGTCGGCAGTGGGACGATGATCTTACCCCGGAAGCCTTTCTCTCTGAATCGGGGGATAATTTCTTTCGCGATGTGCCATGACAATAAAAGTCCATAGTCAGGAGCATCCTTGCCAAAAAGTATGGATTGATCCACAACAGATATATGAGTTCCGGGAGAAAACTTGCCAATCTTTATCTTACTCAATTCTGTAATATAACAGAGGGTCTCCGGCCCAATATTATTACTATTTAGGAGAGTAACAGCGCGGGCAGGGAATGTTAGACCAGCAATAGTCTTACCATCTGCCACAAGATTATTGAGCATCTTAGAAAAGGTTTTTTGGTGTTCCCTAACCTTCTTGGCAAAGTTTTCATAAACACTTTTCTCCCAGAGACCAAATTCCTTTTCTTTTTTCAGTAGATCACTAACATGTTTGGAAACCGGATGCGCTCCCTTCTTTCCAGCAAAAACACGAATTGACCCACTGTGGGTTGATAGATGTTCAACGTCAAAAACCTCCATATCATGCATTTTAAAAAGGTGAATAAGGCTTTTTAAGGAGTACTCCCTTAAATGTTCGTGGTAGACAAAGTCATACTGAAGACCGTTTATGAGATCCAGAGAATGATGATTTTCACTTATAAAAACTCCGTCTGGGGAAAGAAGGTGTCTAATTCCTTTGACAACAGAAGATAGATTTGACACATGGGCAAATGTATTCAATGCGGCAATAACTTTGGCATAACCATATTCCTTAACAATTCTTTTACCCGTCTCTTCAGTAAAGAACTCAGAGATCGTTGTAAGATTTTTCTTAGCGGCAATATCAATAACATCTGTCGGATCTACACCAAGTACTTTCACACCTTCGTCACGAAAAGCTTCAAGCAAGGCTCCATCGTTAGATCCTATCTCCACCACTAAATCGTCTGGCTTAAGTTTAAATCTCTTAACGGTTTCCCTGGCCAAGATACGTAAATGCTCCTTAAAACTCGACGATAATTCAGCGATGTGATGATAACCACCCTTTGGCGTAAAAAGAGCTTCTTGACTGACTAATTCTCCCAACTGTAAAAGACTACAGACTGGACAAAAATGAATGACAATTGGATACTTAATTTCCTGACTAAATTGTTTTTTAGTCAAAAAATCACATGGGGGATACTTTCCAAGATCCAAAACCTCGATTATTGGACTTGAACAGATTTGGCATTTTGTAATTTTTTCTTGTTTTCTTGTTTTTTTCATAATTTTATCGTTTTATCAATTTTAACAGATTTATAAGCCGCTTCAATAACTTTAAAGGTCTCTATCCCATCCTCTATTGGAGTTAATGGCCTCTTCCGGCTTTTAATACAACCAAGAAAATGCCTCAACTCAAGATGAAGCGGTTCTTCAAACTCAAAATTCTGGGGAATTATTCCACCATTATAGGCATTAAAACGTGTACCGCTCTTTACATGCCATTCCCGACGCAATTCTACCTTCTGATTAAGCATGTCGAGAACGATCGAACCTCGCGTGCCAATGATGTCAAATGTCCGGTACTTTCCGGGCGTGAAATAATCCGACTCGATGATACTGAACTCCGGGCCGTAGTTAAGCCGGATAAGACAGTGGTCGTCAAGCTTTTGATCCAAAAGAAAATCGGCATCAGCTCGAACTGTCTTAGGGAATTTACCCACGATATAGTTCGACACGTAGATGAAATGAATGGCTGTGGTAGCCAACACTCCCGCATCATGTTCCTTATCCCGGAATCCCATGAAGCGTCCCCGAAGAAACCGAATCTTCCCTATCTCACCCTCTTTTAGCAACTTCATCGTGCGATCAAGTGCAGGATTGTATCTGAAAAGATGCCCGACCATAAGTATATGAGAAGACCTTTGTTGGAGTTTCTGAAGTTCCAATGCTTCTTTGAACGTTGCTGTTACCGACTTCTCAACAAGCACATCCTTGCCGGCCAAAAGCGCCTTCTTGACCACCTGAAAATGATTATAAGTAGGTACGACTACATCGACAGCATCGGCGGAAGCAAACCCACCCTCATCAGAAAACGTTTTCACGCCAAATTTCTCAGCTATTGACTGGCGTCTGGATTTTTCAGTGTCATAAACTCCGACAAGACGGCATAAGCCCTCAGCTTCCAATCTCTGCCAAACACGAAGATGATTTTCACCCCACCTTCCAACACCCACTAGTAATACGGACGGAACAGCAGTCATGCCTAATTATCCTACCACGGCCAATATTTCCTTGCCAGGGGTAGATGAAGCGGTTAAAATCATTTGGATAGATGAAAAAATTCCTTAGGCTATTTAAAAAAACTTTTCCAAGTTTTGTTTTAGCAACTTTCATATTGGAAATTGAAAAGCACCTGAGAGGTTGCCAGACAATCTTAGATGTTGGCTGTGGCAATAATTCTCCCGTCGGGTTACTAGAAAAAAGATATACGACTGTCGGTGTAGACGCATATAAACCTTCGGTTGAGGAAAGTAAAAAAAGAAAAATCCATAATACATATATACTTGGAGACATAAAGAAGCTGGACTCTTTGGTTAAGGAAAAATCATTTGATGCTGTTGTGGCATTGGATGTGATAGAGCACCTGGAGAAAGATGACGGATATAAACTGCTTGATAATATGGAACGTGCAGCCCGAAAAAAAGTAATTCTAGTCACACCAAATGGTTTTATCCCTCAGTATAATAGAGATAACAAACTTCAGACACATCTTTCAGGATGGACTGTTGAGGATTTTGCAAATAGAGGCTACCAGGTAGAAGGCATCTATGGTACTAAATTTTGTAATGTATTAAGGACTGACGAAGCAAAACTGAGATGGAAACCTAAACTTTTCTGGTCATTAGTTTGGGGAATCTTGGTAGAAACAACTCATCATTTGTTTACCAAGAAAAACCCAAAATACTCTATCGGTTTACTTGCAGTTAAAAAAATTAAGTAATCTTCCGTGCAATCAGCATAATGTGAGTAAAGCCTCTTTCTTTAAATTCTTTCCTTCTTTTGGCGTCAAACCAATCTTCAAAGGGCATTTTTATTCTTAAAATCCATTTTGAAAAATACAACACCAACATCCCTATAATTTCCCAGATTCCACCATGAGTCACCACACTCTTTACCTTAAACCCAGTTTTTTTTAACATTTCAGACAGCTGATTTTCTGAGTAATGTCGATGCCCAAAATACCATGCCGGATCGGTAGCTTGAGCCACAGGATGAGAATAAGGAGTTGAGATAATAAGATGCCCGCCGTGAGCCAGCACCCTATTTATCTCAGAAAAAACCTTCTGTTCTGTATTTGCCGGAACATGTTCAATAACATCAAACAAAGTGACTAGATCCATAGAAGCTGTCGCAAATTCCAGCTTGTCTGCATAACCTTGTTTAATTTTGGCATTTGGGACTTGGCGTTGAGCGGCTTTTGCTTTTTCACTATTAGGCTCAACCCCAAAAGCGGACTCTACTCCTTGTTTCAAAGCATATTCAATAAACCATGGGTAAGAGCAACCAACATCAAGAATACGTTTATTCTTTATACCTACTTTCTCGGCCAATCTAATGCAAGCTTCAAGTCTTCCTGTCATATTGATTTTCACTTTGTGATAAATTCTGTTTCACTAACGATAAATGACGAAAGTAAAAAGATAAAGACGGATTTTTCAGGGTAACAGAGAAAATTTCCTTGTCACTTGCTCTTCTTGCCTTTTGCACCTTTGACCTTAATAACAAAGTCGCATCCAAATTCTTTAAGTTCCAAAAAACTGCACGAACAATTGCGCCGGCTCCTTTGATTTGCCCGGAAACCAAAAAGTAAAAGGATAAAGCAAGGCAGCCAGCAAGGTGTATTGGCAACATACAAGCTAATGTGCTATTTGTCGGGTTTTTAATAATCGTTCTTATCCTGTTCTTGAAAGAATGATAGTGGACAAAGGCGCTTTTTAGATTAGAGCTCGTTGCCCCCATTTTGTGATAAATAATAGATCTTGGCTCAAAACCAACCGTATATCCCATCACCCAAGCGCGCCAACAAAGATCTGTCTCTTCAAAATAACACCAAAATTCATCATCAAACGCTCCCAGCCTAAGAACTTCTTTTCTTATCAGCATACATGCCCCTTTGGCAGCAAAAATTTCTCTATATATTTTGAATTCTGGTTTATCTTTTTCTAGATATCCTACGTGATAAAGAAATCCTGTACTAGTTAAATATGATGCAACATTGTCTAAGAGTGTGGGTTTATCCATAATGAGCATTTTGCTTTGAACAATGCCTAAATCCGGATATTTTTTAAAATCTTTAATTAAAGGTTCTATAAACGAAGGGGTAACTTTTGTATCATTATTTAAGATGAGAAAATAATCTCCATTGGCTGTATTAATACCGACGTTGTTTCCTCCTACATAACCTAAATTTGTGGGGTTGATAATTTGTTTTACTTTGGGGTATTTTTGAGAGATTGTACTCACTGATTCATCCTGAGAATTATTGTCGATCACTATGACTTCGAAGTTGGGATAAGTAATTTTAGATAAAGATTTCAAACAGTCGAGTGTTAGCTGTTTTTTGTTAAAATTTACAATAATTATAGAAACCTTGGGATACGTCATTTCCAAATATGAACATTAATATCTTCTTTGAGAGAAGGAATCTTTGAAGAAATCAAGCCTAAAAGACCCGCTATTGTTTCCAGAGATTTCATTAAAAAAACGCAACTTGCCAAAAGAGGGTGTAACAGAAGTTTTCTCCAATTTCTAAAAAAAGCTGGTCTAAAAACTATATTCCCGTATTTTAGTGAATAAGCAGGGTTTGTTAACATTAGTATACTGGCAGTTCTTCCGTAAAAAAATTTCTTCTTTAAGTCATTAAGAATGTTAAAATTCCCTTCGTTGTGGTAGATCGATTCACTTATCCGGCCAACATTAAAACCTGACTTTCTTACCCTTAGATCTATATCCTTATCTTCAGATAAAACCATTTTTTCATTATGTCCTCCAACTGATTTGTAAACAGAAGTCTTGAAAAAACGGGCCGATTCTATTGTGTCATCTCCAATATACATACTTCTTTCAAAAACCTTTACTCTTGACCAAAAGCCCTTTCCATATGAAACTTCAGGAATAACAAGAGCATCAAAATTTCTTATTTTTTTAAAACAATGCTCTAGTACTTGAGGAGCTAGTTTCATGTCAGCATCTAAATGAAGTTGGTATTCACCTTTGGCAGATACAGAAGCGGACTTTCTTCCTAATGTTACGTCGACATTTTTTTGCAAGAGTAATATTTTAAAACTTCTCGAATATTTTTTTATTATTTCTTTGGTGTTATCGACAGTTCTTCTATCGTTATTAACTATAACTTCAAAGTTTCTATATGTTTGTTTCTCGAGTG
>ERZ1292629.2086-Hain-H43-01um-R1-2086-length-17766-cov-5_pt1 | contig 17766 bp, 21 predicted proteins | sample MGYA00564399_ERZ1292629 | MGnify/ENA primary metagenome ERZ1292629 (study PRJEB36523, sample SAMEA6512636) | groundwater metagenome | collected 2019-01-08 | study: AquaDiva: Metagenomics assemblies of 32 groundwater samples
TTAAATAAGCAGGTAAATAATCCTGCTCAAATGACACCTCAACAAAATAACACAGATATAGGAACTATTACTTCCCCAAAATATTCAGAAAAAAATACTGAATTAAAAAAGGAATCCGCTAAACTATTAGATAAACTATACTTAATACAGAATAATCTGAATACTGTTATTGACAACATTAAAACAGAGAGTGCCAATAAACAACAGGAGCAAGTAAAAATGTCAATTAATACTAATGAAATAGAGAAGACAGCCAAACACGACACTGATGTAATTACTGAAAAGCAATTGGATCACGCTGAATTTACAGGTAAGAGACAGGAGCCAGCAGGCGACAAGATTCTCGAAAAATTACTTGAAACTCCTCAGAAGAATGACGCTATTGGCAGCGAAAACTCTACAAATAGAAAAGACAAGGAAGTTTCTGTTATTACAGAAAAGCAACTTGAGGAATTTAAGTCAGATTTCATCGGAAGATGGAACGACTATCCAAAGGTTATTACTGAAAAGCAGTGGACTGATGCAAGCAGAAGAATCAGCGGAATGATATCCAAAGACCAGAACTCTATGGTAATTGAAAAGCAATTAGAAGACTTTATGTCTCACAACAGAATTGTTTCTCCAGAAGTTATTACCGAAAAGCAGCTTTCTGATCAAAAGGGAGATATTTCTCGTTGGGCTTACAATTTTGATCCAACAAGATTAGTAAAGACAGCTATGGAAGCTCTTTCAGACGCAATTGCATATTACTATGTAACTCCATCAGAATTGTCTAAGGCAGCAAATACATTAAACGATAATAAAGATAAGGCAGCATATATTACCTTAATCAATTCTCTTCCAAATAAGAAGGAAGCAAGAGCATCATTGAAAGAAAGAACAGCTTATTTCTCTAAGATGGCTCAAGTTAATCCGTCAACAACAGCAGTCGATGTTCTTTTGGTAACAATGGCTGACCATATTGGTGAATTATCTGCTAAGGATTTGATTCAGGCAGTTAAGCATGTTGCTACAAAGCAGAACCAAATCATAAAGGTAGAAGCTTTAGCAAAGGAAAAGATCAATAAGGTTTCTTCTATAGAAGAAACTCCAAACAAGGAAAAAATGTTCGATGATGCATTGAACAGCATGGACGAAGTTTCAAATGATGACGGCATATATAAAGTAGATTTTAATATCTCTGATATTGGCGTAGATTATAACAAGAATAGAAAAGATTTTATTCTTGCAACTCAGAAGCATGCACTTGAAAAAATAGCACAATACGAAGGAAAGAGAGTACCATCAGTAATAATTGAATTAGATATTGACGACAAGAGAAATCTTGGAGTAGCAACTCTTAAGGAAGAAGATAAGCTTTCAGATCCAGAAAGATCAGCTTTAGATTCTTTCCACAGTTCAGACAACGTTGACTTCTCAGAAGGAGACGTAGTCGATGAAGCTTGTGAAAATTCTGACGAATTAAAGCAAGACGTTGCAGAAGAAGATAAGTTTATGACTGACTCAGACACAAATATCTTGGACGAAATTGAAAAAGAATTGAGCGGTGGAAACAACGTTTCAACAGACGTTTCATTGAACGAAAAGGCTTTAGAATTAGGTTCTTCTGATGACGAATTAGAAATAATCAATTCTGATGACAACAAAGATATGTCCGTAAGAGCTTCTAAGAGAGAAGGCTTGGTTAAACAGGCTCAAATGCTCGGTGGAGAAATGGGTGGACAAGCAGCATCTGGAGCACAAATGCCAACAACTCAGCCAGGAGACGCTTCACAGCAGGCTCCATTGGAAAGCTTTGAATCTTCAGATTTAGGGCAAGAAATGGACGCTCCAGAGGAAGACGGCGGAAAAGTACCATTGGGTACACGCTGCTTAATCTGTAATTCAGTAGACGTTGACTCAATGAAGGGTGCTTCAAGATGTAACAATTGTGGAGCAGAATGGAACTTAAAGGTACAATTAAATTATACTAAGGTTCCAGGGGTTATAGGAGACGAAGCAGAAGACAAGCCTGTTGACGACGAAGTAGCAGGAGAAGGATTTGAGCTTCCAGAAACTCCAGCAACACCTCCAGCACCAGATGCAGGAGCAACACCTCCAGCACCTCCAGCATTAGCAGCTTCTAATAAAAATAATTCTATTCAGAAACTTGCCTCTTTGAAGAAAGTAGCAAGAATAGAAAGAGCCGGATATGTAATGAAGGTTGATTACGAAGCAATTAAGAAGTTTGAAGAAATTAAGAAGAAGATTAAGACTGCAAGCAAAGAACAGTTGGCAGAAATGATTAAGCCTGTTTCAGAAGGTGGCTTTGGCTATAACAATGAAAAAGATTTGTTAAATGCAGCTAATGCACCAATGGCAATAGGAAGATTTAGTCCGTTCACTGGAACTTCTCAGACAGTTCAGACTGGAAAAGATACATACGCTTGCTTGGATACTGGTAAACAGTATAAGGTTTCTTTCTTGTTTAAGAAAGATGCTCCAAAGGATGTTTATGCACAGTGGGAATGGAAGTGGTCTGAAAATAACAACATTGATTCTACTTGCACAAAGTGCAACAGAAAGAAGGAAGCCTTTGCCTCAGTAATTAAGGAAAGCGAAGGAGATACGCTTTGGGACTTAGCTGATAAGATTTATGCATCTAAGAAAAATGTATCCATGATTAAGACAGCTTCTTCTAAGGATGAATTGAAATTTATCGACGAAATAAAGAAGACAGCAGGTTATGAATTTGGAGATAATTTCCCAATGGCATCTTGCAGACATGCAATTGCTTCTAGATATGGCGATAACGCTGTAGCTTTAAGTGGTCCATTTGAAGGTGAGAAGTTGACAGATTGCATTTGCTCATCATTAAAGAGTGCAGGTGTATATTCAAATAACATTGTTACTAAGTTAGCATTTGTTATGTCAGATCCAGAACTTTCTAAGGATGGTTGTGAAGAATGCATTTCTCATTTCGTAAGAGATGGAATGGAATTCAAGAAGGCAAAGGTTGCTTGTGATGCACTTGAGTACAAGTTTGCTCAGGCAGAACATGTATTAACAAATGAATTAGAAGAGTTTAAGGGAACTGATCCAGTTGAAGGAACAGAAGTATCTACAGAAGCTCCTGTTAACGATGTTTCAACAGAAACAGAAATTGACGATCCTTTTGAAGCATCAGAAGGAGTTGAAGGAGAAGAAATGGTTAGCTTAAACATTCCTCTTGATTTACTTGAAAAATTAGATGCAGCAATTGACGTATCTAAGGGTGAAAATCCTGGAGCAGAAGCTCATCATGTAGATGGCCTTCCAGATACAGAAGTTTCAGTAGAAATTCCTAAGGAAACTGCTGATAGTGTTGAGAATGCTATCGAGCCAAAACTTGACGAAGCAGTAGAAAATAAAAATAATGAAAATAATGAAGGTGAAAATAAAGAAGTAATTGAAGATACTGATAATGAAGAAGTTACAGATGAAAAGAGTGACTTAGCAGATGAAGGTGAAACTTACAAAGAAGGCGAAAGCGACGAAGAGCCATTTATGGAAAATAACAAAATAGCAAAATCAGAAGCAATCGATTATCTAGATATAGAAACATTGGCCGCTTTCCTTAATAAGAAAGAAGCTAAGACCCTAGAAGTAAAGACTGTCCAGGATGTAGCTAAAGACAATGGTCTTTGGGAATCTAAGAATCAAACTTTAGGAAATGAAGAAAAGTTTGATGCAGAAGAGCTTGATCTTCCTCGTGGAGATTCACTTTTAGGAGAAGAAGATAAGGATCTTACAAAGGTAGAAGAATTTGACGTTCCAACTGGCGATGCCAAGATGGGCGACGAAGATATCGAAACAGAAATTACTAACGTAGTCTCTGGTGGAGAAAATGGATCTGGTAAGGTTGCATCTTCATCTTTCGAAAGCAGATACGATGAATTTATTAACAAGTTCTTAAAGCAGTCAAAGAAAGTTGACAGAGAACAGGCTCAAGAATCATTTGGAGAATTCTCAAGTAAAAGTGAATTAAATAAAAATGATGTACCAGCAACAAAGGTATTGAGTGAAGTTTTAAGTAAAGAAAGTAAAGAACAGTTTTTAGGTGATGAAAAAGAAACTGTTGGTAACGCTGAGGAATTAGATTTACCATCAGGTGAAGCAAGAATAAGTGGTGAAAAAGATAACAAGGAATTAGCCACAGAAAAAACTAATAAGATAACAGGAAACGAAAACAGTGTATCCGCGAAGAGTGGATTAGCAGTCAAGACAGCCGCTGAAGTTAGCGAAAAGGCCGTAAAGATAGCTGGAATTATGTTGCAAAAAGGCGACATTACAATAGACCAGCTTTCAACTAAGGTCTTAGAACTATCAAAATGCGACTCAGGTGCTCTAAATCAAATTGAAGAAATTGTGATTAAGTCAGCATCTAGAATTGGACTAAAAACATTGCCCGATGGCTTAGAGCAAGCCATAATGATTCCGGACTTGAGTAACATTATAAGAACAGCTTCTTATAACGGTACTAGTGAGCAAGAAGAATTGAAACAGGCTCTAGAAGGATTGTTTGAAAGTAGTTCTCGCCTTGGACAAAGAAATGCCATCGCAGAACAAACAGATGAAGATTTTAGAAGAATATACAATAGATAAGATTAAAAAATAATAGGAGAAATTAAAAATGAGTTTAATCGAAGTATTCCCAGGCGTAGCAGACCATTACGCAGTTGATCCAGCTTGGACAACTGAAGTTCTTGAAGGAGCATTGGTCAAGTTAAACACTTCTGGAAGCAATGTTTATGTCGGTTTGGCAACAGCAACAGCAGTTGTCGGTGTAGCTGGAGATTCATACTCAACAGATACATCAGGAACACCTTACTCTGAATCAGTCGTAATTGGCGTTTCAGGTACAGTTCTTTCACCAACAGCTAGACTTCGTTCTACACAGAACAGAGCAACAGATATGTTTGATGAAACTGTAGCCACTGGTAAGATCACGGTCTATCACGGCTTCGGAACATATAAGACAGACCAGTATGTAACTGGTGATACATATACTGCCGGTGCATCGCTTTATAGCAATGCTTCTGGTAAGTTTACAACAACCGATGCTGGATCAGCAGTTGTTGTAGGACTTGTTATGGCTCCTCCAACATCTGAACCATCAGGTGTCCCAGGAACAACAACTCCAGATGGATCAACATCACTTGGCTCTTATCTTAGATTTAAGTTGCTTATCTAAAAACTAGGCATTTAGAACTAATACAAAAATAAAAAATTAATAGGTTTGTTTACGAACTTAAAAGGAGAAAATAAAATGAGTATTGCAAAGAAAGGATTAACAAATGAGCAGAAGCAAGCTGTTTTGGCTCAAGCCCTTCAGACAGATGAAGGTAAGGTAGTTTTGGCTCAGCTTATGGTTGAACCAATTCGTAGAAATTTAGAGTACGCTGCAATCGGGCGTAAGTGTTTGATGGTTGACCAGGTTCCACAGGGAGCCTACCCACGTTACGAAAGAGACGTTGCTGCAACAGCCAGCGTTCTCCCACGTCGTGGTGGTGCTCCAGTACAGCATATCGAAGGTGAAGAAGTTCTTGTTCCAACTTTCGTTATCGTATCGCACCCAAGCATCAGCTTTACCGAAGTTCGTGCTCGTAGATTCTATGTAATCGATAGAGCACAGATTAAGAGTAAGGAAGCAATCCAGAAGGAAGAAGATTCAAACATTCTTGCTACTGCAATTGCCGCAGCAGACAACCGTGGTGACCAGATCGTCACAAACGTAGGAACATTATCAGTTAACTCATTGTTAACTGCCTACAGATATGTCGATCAGCACGACTTAGTTGCCAGCAAGGTAATTATGAATGCTAAGCAGTTCTCTTCAATTCGTGGCTTAGGTAAGACCTTCTACGATGAAGCAACACAAAGAGAAGTTATCTCAACAGGATTGTTCGGCCACCTTTGGACCGCAGACATCCACGTAACTTCGAGAATGGCTCCTGACGTTGTATTGGTGCTTGCATCAAACGACACAGTAGGTGTCTTCCCAATTAGACAAGATATTACGGTTATCCCTGCGGATGATCCTGCTAACTTGAGAATTGGTTGGGTTGTATTCGAAGAAGTAGGTATATGCATATTGAACGACTACTCAATTTCAAAGATTGAAGTAACCTCTGCTACCTAATATAGTTATAATTAACTAACAAAATAAAAGAGAGGAGAATTTATTCTCCTCTCTTTTATTTTGTACACTATTTACTATAATATATATATGAAAGAAGAAAAGTATTCAATGAGAGAAGTTGAGGAAATTACAAAAATTCCTTATAATAAGATATCTTATTGGGTTAAGTTTAACATAATTAATTTTAACAGAAATTCTAAAAACAATAGACCAGAATTTTCTTCTATACAAATAGAAGAATTACAAAAATATAATTTAGAGAATAAGTCTCCTGATCAAAAAAGAAAAGAAACAAACATTATTAAATATGGAGTTGAAAACGTATTTCAAAATAAAGATATAAAAGACAAAATTAAAAAAACAAACATAGAGAGGTTCGGAGTTGACCATCCGTTAAAAAGCGAGGAAATAAAAGAAAAAATAAAGGCTACCAATTTAGAGAGGTATGGTTGTGAACACGTTTTTCAAAACAAGGAGACTAAGGAGAAGATATATTCGTCTAATATTGAAAAATATGGATGTAAAAGCCCAATGCAAAACGATCAGATAAAAGAAAGAATGATTAAAAATTTTTCTAACTCTATAAATAATGACGAGAAAGGATTTTATAAATTAATCAATTTATTAAGAAATAATAAAGATTTTTGGAAAGACTTAAAAACATGCAATTTAACAAATATTGCAGAAAAATATAATTTGAATTATAATTCGTTGGCAACTAGACTAGGAAAAGATGAATTTAGAAAAAAATACAACGAATATTATTCATTTCCAAGAATGCAAAAGCAAAAAGAACTTTTTAATACAATATTGAGTTTGGGAGAAGATGCTTCATTTAACGAAAGAAAAGAAATTAAAAATTTAGAATTAGATATTTTCGTTAAAGATAAAAAAATAGCTATAGAGTTTAACGGAAGTCTTTGGCATTCAGAATATATTTTAGACCCTAATAAAGCTAAAAATAAACACCACAACAAGTATTTGGAATGTTTAAAAAATGGAATTGTTTTAATAAATATATTTGAAAAACAATGGGATGAAAGGAAAAATCAAATATTAAATTTTATAAAATCTAAGCTTAAAATAAATAAAAATATAATCGGAGCAAGAGAGTGCGTAGTATCTGAAGAAAAATGTAAAGATTTTTTTAACGACAACCACATACAGGGCTACTCTAAGAGGGCCGTTAAAAGCTTTAGCTTAATATATAATGGTGAAGTAGTTGGTGGCATATTGGCATCTAGCCATCATAGAGAGAATGATAAAACTAAAATAGTATTAAGCAGGCTTTGTTTTAAAGACGACTTCACCATTATTGGTGGCTCAGAGAGATTATTTGAATATTTTAAGAAGTGGTCAAAAATTAATGGGTATAAAGAAATAGTGTCTTGGTCCGATAATTCATTAACAGATGGCGAAATATACAAAAGGTTAAAATTTAATTTAAAAAAAGAATCAAAGCCAGACTATTTCTTTTGGGATTTTTCAAAAAATAAATATGTTTCTAAACAATCTCTTAAGAATGTTTTAAAAAATAGACCAAGTGGGCTATCTCTGAGAGAGTTTGAAAAACAACTGAACTACTACAGAATATGGGATTGCGGTAAAAAAACTTGGACATTTAGCCTATAATATTTGATGAGGTTCTCATGAAAACAATAAAAGAAAAAATTAACGAAATAAAAGAAGAAGCTAAAGACCAAAAAATAGTAACTTGGAAATCTAAAGTTTTTATTACTTCTGATGGAGCAGAATTTCGTGCTAAAAATGAAGCGGTAGAACACGAGAAGGAATTGTATTTTAATGACGTTTTTAATAGAATTCAAAACTTAAGCGTTTCGTATCTTTTAGATTGTTTTTATCAAAAGACAGGTTTATTGGATATCACATATAAGAATATGTATCTAATTAAGAATGAAGAAGATTTTAATAATTTTTTCTTGTCTGTTAGAGAAATAGTAGATGAGATTTCATTACCGCACTTTGTTGAAAAGATGAATAAAAATATAGATAATTATCCATTTTTAGTATTAGGATTTAATAGTGGAGAATACGATTACAGAGTATATTGGGAAACAATAGAAAATAAAGAATTCAAAGAACTTCTTGATTCTTTTGAAAAAATAAAAGATCTTATAAAATGAAATTAACAGAAGAAGAAAAATTAAAAAGAATAAGCACGTTGTTAGAGACATATGAAGGAACTAGAATATTAGCTAATCTTATGGCTTTTCCTCATAGAAAAACCTGTATATTAGAATATTCAGACAAATATATTGTTTACAATGAAGACAATAAATCAATACTGTATGACGGAAAATATTTTTTAATTAATGAGATAGGTGTCAAGAGGATATAAAATTATAAAATGAGTTTAACAGAAGAGGAAAAATTAAAAAGAGTAAGTGGAATGCTTGAATCAGATGAAGGAAAAATAGCACTTTCTGACGCTATGATTGAGCCAATCCGTAGAATTTTGACATATTCAGATATAGATGGAAAAGTTTTTAAAAAGATTGTAATTTATAATGGAGATAAAAAATCAATATTATGTAATGGAAAATATTTCATATTTAATGAGATGGGAAGCAAGAGAATATAAATGAGCTTATCTGACAAAGAAAAAGAATTAATAATTAAGTCTTCGCTCAATAACTCTATTAGCGGAGGAACTAAATTAGCGTCTTCACTTGCAAATCCTATTAGACAAGCTTTAAATTATCAGGCAATAGGAAGAAAACTTTTAATGATAGATGGATTAGAAAATCGCCTAAATGATATTTACTATCCAGAAAATGGAAATATAGCAATAGGAAGAAGAGAATTTTTACCTAACGAAAAAGAGCATAAAAGAATATGAAAAAAGAATCAGTCTCAATGAAATTGCCAAATGGATGGAGAGTAGAGGAAAGAGAAGATATTTTTTCTCCTTATGGGAATATAGACAAGATGGCGTTATCTGGATTTTATTTAGATTTAAACGGGAAGACTTTTTACGACTATCAAAAACGTACATACCGTATTAAAGACAAAGAAGTAAAGAGAATATAATGGAAGAAGAAAAATTTAAAATTGAATGGGTTGTCTACGAAGAAATTGGCGTTACAGTAGTTAATCCATATCTTGCTTCTAGAATCGTATTTGCAGATGATGTTTGGGAATCCAATGGATATTTAGTTCATGGTGGAAAAGATTATCTAATAAAAGATAGAGAGGTAAAGAGAATATGATAAGTACGAATCCATGTGGGATGAATAGTAATGTCTTTTCATATCCACTATATTTTTCTCCTCCTATTATTCCAACCTTTGCACCTTACGTTCATGTTGACAAAGACATACGCATATGGATTCAGAACAGTAGAGGAAAGTTTTCTTGTTACTTATTTAGAGACAAGGAGTTTAAAAGAATATGAATTATAAAAATTTAGTATTCGCCCTTCCTTCATTTTTTTCACCTATATGCACTCCTAATAGATGGGAGATTCCTAAAAAATTTGGTATATTATGCAACAGTAATAAAACAACACTATTCGTAGAAAATAGAAAAAATGGCATTACTTCGTCTTTTAAATATTCAGAAAAAGAGTTTAAGAGAATATAATGACAGAAGAAGACCGTAAAATAAGTTCTAAAACAGAAACGTTAATATTGCTTATAAGTAGAGGATGCTGTAGTCTTGAGTCTTTCTCAGATTTTTTAAATGGCTTTGGCTATAAGAATGGGTTTTTAAAAATAAAGTCACTCTACGATATTAAAAAAATACACAAAGATAGTTCATTTTTAATAAAAGATAAAGAAATTAAAAAAATATAGGTAAAATTTACAAAACACATAATAATTTATATGTGAGATATAACCTTAAAAATTTATCCAAACAAGAATATAAATTTTTCATAAAGAACATTTGGAATGGAGTCGGCTCAGAATATTTACCTAAGCCGCCTCCTTTTATTTTTAAAAGAGCTTCAATAAGACACGACTTCCTGTATTGGGCTGGAGGATGCAAAAAAGAAAGAAAAGAGGCTGATTTGATCTTTCTTGAAGAGTGCATAAGAGCCTGCAATTGTAAAAAATACAGATTTAAAATATTTAAAAAAATAATATATATATTAATAGCATTTTTATACTGGATATCTTTAAGGATAATCGGAGGTTTATCGTTCGAATATTGCGAAGAACAATGTATAGAGTTTAATTGTATAATTAAAAAATGGAGAAGGAATGAAGATAATAAACAAACACAACGAATTAAACGTAAATGTGGTAAGAGATCCAAAAGACAAAATTATCCTTATAGATCTAGGGGTTGATAAGATGGTTATTTTAACTTCAAAACAAGCCTCTAAACTGTCAGATGCAATATTGAATGAAATTAAACTACTTAATAAGAAAGAGAAAAAGAAATGAATTTTGGAGAAAGGGTAAAGAATATCTCTACAAGATCAAAGCCTATGTTGTGGGCTATGGTTTCTCTATTTATAATTTCCAGAATAGTTGTGATGCTGATTATGCTAGGATGGCTTCCAGCTAGCCTGTTCTTAAATATAAACGGTGTTCACATACACCACTATGTCTACGGTATATTCTTGATCCTATTCTCTTCTATATGGTTTATATTCAGATGTCCAATAACTAAAGTAAAGGAAGAGTGGATTTGTCTATTTATATTCGGTGCTGGATTAACTCTACTATTCGATGAATTTGAATTTTGGCTAACTATGGGAGGAAGCTACTATTCTAAAATTACAATAGATTCTATAATAACGATTTTTTGTGTACTTTTAGGACTTTCTTTTGCTAGTAGAATAAAATCATTAAATAGAAGAAAAGAATATTATCCTTATATTGGCGGATTTTTATTTTTAGCATTTGTAGTTATTGTGTCTTGGGCAGAGATTTATAATTCAATTAAGCCGTTTTTTAATTTTTTAGATAATAGTAGCCCTCCTTGAGAGGAATATAAAAAATGTTTTTTAAATACTACTTATGCGTAACTCATGGTATTTAAAAAACAAAACTAGTAGAGAATTCTCCCTTGGAGATCTTCCAGGCCTTCCATCTATTCCTCAAAATAAATTAATAGATTTATTAAGATTTTACAGTCAAGATGAGATAGTAAACTCTTCTACAATTAAAAAATTGTTTAATGAAGGAAAAATAGATCTCATAAAGATTGAAGATGGAGTAAAAACTATCGTTACTAGTATAGCACAGTTAACTCAGGCCGCTAAAGAATCATCAGATTTGGTATTAGAAGATTACCAACTATTGTCTGAGAAAGATGAACCTAGTGGATATGCAGGTCTTGACGAAGACGGAAATTTAAACGTTAATCAAATCTTAGTAAGAACAGAAGATTCTGCAACTCTTGCAGGTATTGTTCTTGAAGAAGGTGAACTCGCATACACTACAGACTCAAAGAGAATTTATGTTGGTGATGGAGTAACTGCTGGTGGGATTTATAGTACAAGTGATTTGTTTGTACCTCTACAGTTAGAGGTAGGAGGTAACGCTCAAAGTGTTCTTGTTATTCCAACTATTTCTCCCTGTGGTGTTGTAGACAGCGGTTCTACTGGAACTTTATCTGTTACCCCGTCAACCGGGGTATCTATACAGTCATTTACCTATAGCGAGGTTGTGTCAGCAGGTGCGAACTCAATTACATCTTTGGTATTTACTAATCTAGTACAAATAGGAGGCAGTTTAACGCTAGGAATGGCACCCTGCACTACATTGAGTTTTCCAGAACTGACTACAGTGGGTGGTGCTTTTACGCCACAAGCTATGAATTTACTCACTACATTAAGTCTTCCAGAATTAACTACATTAGGTGGTGCTTTTGGGGCAAATAATTTGGCAGCACTCACAGCATTGAGTCTTCCAGAATTAACTACAGTGGGTGGTGCTTTTTCTCCAAATACTATGGCACTGCTTACTACGATCAGCTTACCATCTTTAGTAACCGTAGCATCTGGTTTTGGCCCAAATACGATGGCTTCGCTTACTACATTCAGTATCCCAGAATTAACTTTTGTTGGTGCTACTTTTAACCCTAATACAATGGCATCACTAACTACGCTGAATGCTCCTTCTTTAACTACGGTCGTTGGTGCTTTCCAGCCAGGCACTATGGCAGCATGTACATCAATAAATATTCCATCTTTGGTCAGTGTAGGTGGAAATTTTAATGCAGGCACAATGTCAACATGTACTACAGTAAATGCTTCATCTTTGGTCACAGTTGGCGGAAATTTTAGCATAAACAGTATGTCTTTGCTGACTACTTTGACCGTTACTTCCTTAACTACTGTAAGCGGAACTTTTAGTCCGAGCAGTCTTTCATCATTAACTACATTGAATTTACCTTCTTTAACTACTTTAGTTGGAACTTTCAATCCGAGCGGTATGGCGGCATGTACAACGATAAGCATTCCTGCTTTAATTGATTTTGGTTCTACGACTTCAATTCCGTCTGCATCTATGGCAAATGTGACAACTACAACAATTGGAACTGTTGGTGTAACAAAACGATTGAACGGCAATATCACAATGAGCGGATTAAAACTCACACAAGCAAGTGTTGACCAAATTCTGGCCGTTGTAGCTTCTCTTGACGGAACAAATGGAACAACATCTTGGGGAACCGGCAAGACACTGGCACTATCTGGCGGCACTAACTCCACGCCATCCGCTGGGGGGTTAGCTAATAAAGCAATTATCGTCGCAAGAGGCGGAACGGTAACGAATAACTAATAGGAACATTTATATGATTACAATAGTATACACCACAAACAATGAATTAGTATCTTATGTAGAACATGAGGAAGGAGCTTCTGTAGATACAATTTATACAAAAGAAAGCTTCTCTAGTCCACTTGAAGCTTTTGAAAGGATAGAACAGCTTGGCTTAACTATGTTTGAAGGTATTGAGTTGCCGGAAAAACCAGAAATAATTCACATGAGTAAATTAAAGATTCGCAGGGCATTAAGAACTAGGGGATTAGAGGGTTTTTTTGACGATGCTTTATCTGTTAATCCACAAGCACAAAAGGATTGGAATGAGGCCGTTGAAATACAAAGTGACGATCCATTGGTTATTAATCTTATTCCTCAGTTTGCTGCTGCTTTGGGTGTAACTAAAGAACAATTGAATGAGTTGCTCAATGAGGCTAAAATATAATGTCAAAATTAAAATATGATTCAGGTTCATCAAAAAGTATATCAAGCAGAAACACATTAAATTATAATGTTGTTTTAAGTAAAATTGCTAGAGATAATCTTATCTCATCTGGCTCATCTTCAACAGTAGAGATTGAAGATGCGTCTTACACCAGAACAACGACCTCCACAGTAGATCATGAATGGGATATTATCACGGCGACATTTGGAATAGAAAATGAAGATGTTGCTCTTTCTTCACAAGATACAGGTGTAGCAACTATAAATAGCTCTGGAAACGTGACTAGAGTGTCCAATGGAACTACAAATATATTAGCTGTAACTACTAATTTAATAAAATCAATATCGGTGTCTGTTTCACGAGAAACACCCATAGTAGTAGACACATTTGAAGATTGGGTTACTGGCTCGCTTGCACAAGAATGTTCAGATGCAGTAGACACTAGATTAGTTGGAACATCAAATGCTGGTGACTTCTTAATATTTTCAACCCAAAACCATTCCTCTCCATCTTATGTGAGAGATACTTCAAATTGGGCATACGACATAGACTTAACACCTATTTCTCCGTGGAATAGCACTGGTGGCGAAACAAGGGCAGGAACGCTGATTTCTCCACGTCATATTATTTTCTCAGAACACTATCAAATATCAGCCGGTGCAACAATACGTTTTGTAACTCAAGATAACACGATAGTAACAAGGACAGTTTCTTCCACTTCTTCACTTTCGGGCGGGTCTGGATATGAAACAGATATAACAATTGGATTATTGGACTCTGATGTTCCAGGTACAATATCGTTTGCTAAAGTGCTTCCTTCAGATATCAATGACTATTTTGCAAATTTATCCATAGGCATTCCTGCACTTTGCTTAGACCAAGAAGAAAAAGCAATTGTTTCCGATCTATATAATTTGGGAACGTTTGCAGATTTTAAGATGCCAACAGACAGTAAGAGACTAGAATTCTTTGAATCCAAAATAATTGGCGATTCTGGAAATCCAGCATTTCTTATTATTAATGATGAACTTGTTATTATAACCACATGGACATTCGGTGGTGCAGGAAGTGGTCCAAATATAGCAGCCAACATAACTGGAATAAATGCTATTATGACTTCTTTAGGCGGCGGATATCAATTGACAGAAGTAGATTTAACAGGATTCCCAACATACTAATTAAAAAGGATATATAAAATGCGTAACTCATGGTATTTAAAAAATAGAACAACCAAAGAAATATCCTTGGGCGATATGCCAAATCTCCCTTCAATTGCTCCCAATAAAATAGTAGATCTATTAAAATTCTACGATCAAGACGCAATTGTTAACTCCTCTTCTATTAAGAAGTTATTTAATGAAAATAAAATTCAAATAACTAAAATAGAAGACGGAATAAAAACAACCATTTCTTCTATTACTCAATTGACTCAAGCAGATAAACAAGCTTCTGACAATACTCTTTATCAGCCCTTATCTGAAAAAGATGAGCCAGAGGGCTATGCAGGTCTTGATGAAGACGGGAATTTAGCAGTAAACCAAATTCTTATTAGATCAGAAACAGCATCAGATTTGTCTGCGATAGTCCTAGAGGAAGGAGAATTGGCTTATACGACTGACACTAAGGTAATTTACGTAGGTGACGGCTCAACAGCGGGTGGAAATTCGGTTGCTGGTGGGGCAGTGATAACATCGTTATCTAGTGCATCATCACCAGCTACGGTGACTTTGTTATCGGCTATGGACAATATTGTTACAATAACAGATACAAGGGCAGTAAATTCTAGGTTCGCTATCACGTTGCCATCTGTAGGTGGAGTTAGCGATGTATCTAATTTTGGGAAAAAGCTGACCGTCTTACATAAACGTGGTGCATCTAACAACACAGGATTGCGTATAGACTTTGGAAGTAGTTATTGGGAATATAAGAAAGGAGACGGAACAATATTAAACGGATTAGGTGCTTACGTTGATGTTAACTATTATTCATTGTATTTAGAAATTCGTTGCGTTCCTATGACAAGTTCTGGATATCCAGGTTGGTTCGTAATTGCTAGCAATCTAACACAAGCTAATTTTCAGACTATCTCTGATAGCGGTGCTTAATCTGTTATTCCGAAAAATATAGATGAATATTAAAAAACTAAAAGTCTTTGAAGCCTTTTCTGGAATGGGCTCACAGCATCGTGCATTATCAAATATAAAAGCTAATTTTGAAATAATTGGAATAAGCGAGATTGATAAAATTGCAATAAAGTCTTATAATCTATTGCATGGAGACACATTAAATTACGGAGATATTTCTAAAGTAGATTATTCTAATTTTCCAGATTTTGATTTATTAACCTTTTCATTTCCTTGTCAAAGTATAACCAATATGGGTAATAAAGGCGGATTAGCAAAAGGATCTGGTACAACATCGTCTTTAATATGGGAATGTGAAAGAACAATAAGAGAGAAAAAGCCAAAGTTTTTATTAATGGAAAATGTTAAAAATTTAATAAGTCCAAAACACATTAAAGAATATAATTTATGGAAAGACCTTTTGGATAATTTAGGTTACAATACATATGATAAGGTCCTAAATTCAAAAGACTTTGGAGTTGCTCAAGCAAGAGAAAGGGTGTTCGCAGTTAGTATAAGAAAAGACGTTGACAACAAAACCTTTTCTTTTAATATTCCAAAAATTTATAAAACATTTCAAGATATTCAAGAACCAAATGTTGTTGCTGATAAATATTATAAATTATCTCCTTATACAAAGAAAAGACTTGACGAAGGTGGCAATAGAATAATCCCCACCGGTGGGGTTTGTTTAACCATACTAACTAATCAGTATGGAGGAAAGAATAAAAACTTAGTTCAAGACTCCAAGGGAGTTAGGAGAATGTTTCCAAGAGAATCTATGAAAGCTTTTGGATTTACAGACAAAGATTATGAAGTTCTTACAAATAATGGATTAAAAGACAACCATATATATAAGTTAACGGGAAATACTATAGCAATTCCTGTTCTAGAGGAGATTTTCAAAGAAATTTTAAGAATAAATGATGAATTGGTTTAGCAAAACATCTTCTTCTGGATACTATATAAATCCTAAATTTATATATGACTCCTTTTCTTCAACATTATTAAAAAATGTAAGTCAAGAACAAGAGTCGATTCTAAACTTTCATTTTAATTATATAGCAAAAGAAATAGTTTCTGTTTTTAGCAGTCTACTTAGAGATCAGATTAAAAAATATATAGAAAGGAACAGAATTGATTCAAATAAAAAAGATGTTTTTGAAAATATAGATTCTATACCGCTTAGTGGTCTTCCGGAAATATTTAATAAATACACATTTAGATCAGATATGGTCAGAAACAATGAAAGATGGGGATTAATAGCTCAAAAAATAAATGAACTAAATAGTGCTAGCGGATGGAGAAATATATCTAATTTGCTTACATTTCAGAACGGAGTATTGAATTTAATACATAATACGGGAACATCAGTTCTTGATAAATTTTCAAATGGCTCTGCATTACTACTTGCTTTAGAGAATTGTCAAAACGGAAATGTTAAAAATATAGTTTTTAATAGTTCAAAAGAAGTAAAAGAAATGTTTTAAATGTTTCTGTGAGAATTTAATCCAGAAAAATCATCAATCGAGTAATTAAGTCCAAATTTTTTAGCAACTAAATAATAGTCCATAGGGCTGTTTCCATTATGCCAAAGATAATTGTTGCAAGCTTTGTGCCTATTATTATTAATCCAATTAAGTCTTAAAAATCCAACATCCCTTATTCCGTTTTCATTAATATAATTCAAATATTTCTTTCCATGATATTTTCTGCTTAAATCTTGAGATAGTTGATGTATAAAACTCTCTACGAATACGTGCCCTCCGCTTTCTTTAAAGCATGTCTTTATTTTATTGAATACAACAGGGTCATTCCATTCTTTTACCTTCATTATTACGCACTCGGTTCTAAAACCGAATTTATAGTGATCGCATACAGAAGAGTAGGTTATACATTCACTTTCATTATATAGTTTTTTAAAATCTGATATCCAAATTCCATTTAATGGAACAAATGTTCTAGAAAGCTTAAAAATAAAATCTAGCTTATTTTCTTTTGCCCACTTTAATCCCTTTTTGAAATGAGAAAGATCTCCTGGATGATGCCCCAACTGCGTTTTATTACTTCTATAATCGCAGTTATATTTTTTAGATAAAGATATTAGTTCTTCTTTTTTAGGAGAATTATCGTCGGATATTAGAATTTTTACTTTTGGGTAATATCTTTTTGCTAATTCTAAAGATAGGTTTATATGCGGAACCGCATTATAAGATCCAATTACCATTCCTATTTTCATATTCTTTTATACGAATTTTCACAATAATAACCTGTGTTATCTAATAAGAATTTCTCGTTACT
>ERZ1292629.1770-Hain-H43-01um-R1-1770-length-20050-cov-6_pt2 | contig 17763 bp, 27 predicted proteins | sample MGYA00564399_ERZ1292629 | MGnify/ENA primary metagenome ERZ1292629 (study PRJEB36523, sample SAMEA6512636) | groundwater metagenome | collected 2019-01-08 | study: AquaDiva: Metagenomics assemblies of 32 groundwater samples
GTCATCAATAAGAGCGGGGTAGAATGGTCGGAACTTAACGTGGATAGTATTGACAGCCTTATACCGTTATCATATACTCAAGATATGTTAGAACAAATATTATGATACAGCGCTTACTCCATTTTTTTGGTGGCAAAAGGCATCAACGGAGAGCGGGGCTTTCAGATTTTTTCCTTAATGCAAATCCGCAAGAACAAAAAAAGATACTTGAGGATGCCGCGCGTGCCGCCAACCGAGAGCAACGGGCGCTCATGAAACAGTACGAAAAGATGCACACCTATAACAGATAGTATGAGAATCACAAAACCGGCCTCACAGCCGGTTTTGAAATTACACTTTCGCCAATGTCCGCACGCAGCGCGTGCATGCCGCAACGCGGACGCCGTTAAGCGTTCGCATTTGTATATTGATACGCTGGCGGCGTGGGATGCGGCGCTTGGAGTGGCTTACCGAATTTGCGCGCACCGGACCGCGGCCGCAGAGTGAACAGGTTGTTGAAATCATAGGAGTGGCACCAGTGTAGCAGTTAGACAAAACGCTGTCAACTCGCTATACTCCATCCACTATATCCACTATGGAATTCGCATCACTCCTTTTCTTTTTTCTGATTATCGTACCGTCGTCCATCATTCATGAATACGCCCACGGGTGGATGGCGTACCGGTTGGGCGACCCCACGGCAAAGCACGAGGGACGGCTCACGCTGAACCCGCTCGCGCACATAGATTTTTTCGGCACCATCGCGCTGCCGATTCTCCTCATGTGGGCATCAGGCGGAACGTTTTTGTTTGCGTACGCAAAACCGGTGCCGTACAACCCGTATAATTTACGAAACGGAAAATGGGGGTCTGCGCTGGTGGGCGCGGCCGGGCCACTCGCAAATCTGGCTCTCGCATTCGCGTTCGCCATCCTCGTGCGTTTGTTGCCGCTGTCAGAATTGACGCTGCTGCTTTCCATGATTGTGTACGCCAATGTCGTGCTTGCGATTTTCAATCTCGTGCCGGTTCCGCCGCTTGACGGCTCAAAAGTGCTGTTCGCGGCTCTACCGGACCGCTTGTGGAAATTACGCGTGGCGCTTGAAAAGCAGGGTTTTCTTCTGCTGCTCCTGTTCATTTTCTTTTTCTACAAACTGATTACGCCAATTGTGTTTTGGGTGTATCAGCTTTTTGTCGGCGGCGCGCCGGGGGTGTTCTAAAGAGCATAAAAAAACCGGCAACCCACGTTGCCGGCTAGGTCTTTTGTCCGCGTTCACTGCGTTCGCCGAGCGCCCTCGCGATTTTGGCGAGCACGTTTCCGATGACGAACGGCTTCGTCAGAAAGAACTTCGCCCCGACGTTGATGCCCTCAATCATGGCTCTGGCATCGGTTTTCGCCGTCAGGAAAATAATCGGCGTCGGCCGCCATCCGTGTTTCTCGGAGAGAAACTTCAACGCGCGCGCAAGCGCGAATCCGTCAAGGTGCGGCATCATGACGTCGCACAGGATGAGGTCCGGCGTATGATTCTGCAGCCACTCAAGCGCCGCGAGACCGTCAACGGCGCTCGGCGCGGTGGCATCGTTCTTTTCAAGGAGCTTCGTCAACAGAGTGCGCACCGTCTGTTCGTCCTCTACTACGAGAATCGTTTTGCCTTTCAGACTCACCTTTGTTTGTGCGGATTCTGTGGTGGCCAACGCCCCCTCCTTTCTGATGAGGAACTATAATCCACACCGTCCTATTTGACAAGCCCGCGGCCCTCTTGTAGAGTGTAGCCATCTTACATGCCTACCATTAACCAACTGGTCCGCAAAGGCCGGAAACGGAATCCGGAGAAAAGCAAGGCGCCCGCCTTGCAATTTGTGTGGAACGCGCTTGAGCGCAAACGCACACCCGTTGCCAAGGGCGGCCCGTTCAAACGCGGCGTGTGTTTGAAGGTATACACCACCACGCCGAAAAAACCGAACTCCGCGCTTCGCAAAGTGGCGAAGGTGCGGCTTTCCAACGGCGCGGAAGTGATTGCGTATATCCCGGGTGAAGGGCACAATTTGCAGGAACACTCCATTGTGTTGATTCGCGGCGGCCGCGTGAAAGACTTGCCGGGCGTGCGGTATCACATCGTGCGCGGCGTGTATGACACGCAGGGCGTGGCGAATCGCAAACGCGGACGGTCATTGTACGGAGCAAAAACGAAATAACGTATGCGACACAAACAAGTAACTCATCGCGAACCGTTGCCGGACCCAAAGTATGGGCGCGTTGACGTCGCAAAATTCATCAACTTCATCATGCTGAACGGCAAAAAGACGCTCGCGCAGCGCGCGGTGTACGGCGCGTTTGACGCGATTGAGCAGACAGGCAAGAAACCGCTTGAGATATTTGAACAGGCGATTGCCAACACCACGCCGCAAATGGAGGTGCGCTCGCGGCGCGTGGGCGGCGCTAACTATCAGATTCCAATGCCGGTGCGCGGCGAACGCCAGCGCGCGTTGACGTTCCGTTGGCTGCGAGCCGCGTCGCGTTTGCGCAAGGGCGGCCATGGCATAGCGGAAAAATTGGCGGCGGAACTCATGGATGCGGCACAGGGGATTGGGGATGCCGTGAAAAAGAAACAGGATGTGCATCGTATGGCCGAAGCGAACCGCGCGTTTGCGCACTTTGCGCGCGTTGCTCATTAACGATGGTGGTTCCTAACGTATGCCGCGTGAATACAGTTTAGAAAAAACCAGAAACATCGGTATCATCGCTCACATTGACGCTGGAAAGACCACGGTGACGGAGCGTATTTTGTTTTACACCGGCAAAAAACATAAAATCGGCGAAGTGCACGAAGGTGAAGCGACGATGGACTGGATGGACCAGGAGCGTGAGCGCGGCATCACCATCACGAGCGCCGCGACCACCTGTTTTTGGCGCGATTGCCGCATTAACATCATTGACACCCCGTGGCACATTGATTTTACCGTTGAAGTGAAGCGCAGTTTGCGCGTATTGGACGGCGCCGTGGTAGTGTTTGACGGCGTGGCGGGCGTGGAGCCGCAGTCCGAAACGAACTGGCGCTACGCCGACGAGTACAACGTGCCGCGCATTTGTTTCATCAACAAACTGGACCGCACGGGCGCGGATTTTTACAAAGACGTCGCGTCCATTCATAACCGTCTGACCAAACACGCCTATCCGCTGCAGCTGCCCATCGGCATTGAAGGCGGCTTTCTGGGCGTGGTGGATTTGTTGCGGCGGAAAGCGTTCCTTTTCAAGGATGATTTGGGAAAAGACATTGAGGAAACCGACGTGCCGGCCGATATGCAGGATGCCATGGCGCGCTATCGCGGTGGATTGATTGAAGCGATTGTTGAGCAGGACGAAACGCTCATGGCGCAGTTTTTGGAAGGAAAAGAAATCGGTCTACCGGAACTGATGGCGGCGCTCCGCACGGGCGTCATTGCCGGCAAGATAGTGCCTATTTTGTGCGGCAGCGCGCTCAAGAACAAAGGCGTGCAGCAGATGTTGGACGCCGTATGCGATTTTCTTCCGTCGCCGCTGGATATTCCGCCGGTAACTGGTCATGACCCGAAAGACCTTGAAAAAGAATTGGTGCGCCATGCGGATGACAGTGAACCGTTTTCCGCGCTCGCGTTCAAAATCATGAGCGACCCGTTCGTGGGGAAGCTGGGATATTTCCGCGTATATTCGGGAATGCTGGAAGCGGGCTCCTACGTATTGAACAGCACCACGGGCAAAAAAGAGCGCATCGGGCGCCTGCTTCGTATGCACGCAAATACGCGCGAAGATGTAAAAGCGGTGTACGCCGGCGAGATTGTGGCGGCCGTGGGATTGAAAGATACGTTCACCGGTCATACGTTGTGCGATGAAAACGCGCCGATTTTGCTTGAGGCAATCACCTTTCCTGAACCGGTTATTTCTGTGGCTATTGAACCAAAAACAAAAGCGGACCAGGAAAAATTGGGTTTTGCGTTGCAGCGGCTCGCCGAAGAAGACCCGACATTCCGCGTGCGCACGGATGAAGAAACGGTGCAGACTATCATTTCCGGCATGGGCGAATTGCATTTGGAAGTGCTCGTGGAGCGCATGAAGCGCGAATTTCATGTTGAAGCGAATGTCGGCGCGCCGCAGGTGGCGTATCGCGAGACCGTCAAAAAAGCTGCGGAAGCGGAAGGCAAGTACATCAAGCAAACCGGCGGCCGCGGACAATACGGACATTGCTGGCTACGCGTGGAACCGTTGGAACCGGGCGGCGGCTTTGTGTTTGAGGATGAGGTTAAGGGCGGCGTCATTCCGCGCGAGTACATTCCGGCCATTCAAAAGGGCGCCAAGGAAGCGACCGAGCGCGGCGTGCTTGCCGGCTACCCGGTTGTGGATGTGCAGGTAACCGTGTATGATGGTTCTTACCACGATGTTGACTCCAGCGAGATTGCTTTTAAGATGGCGGCGTCGTTCGCGTTTCAGGATGCCGCGCGGAAAGGCGGATTGGTGCTGCTTGAGCCGGTGATGAAAGTGGAAGTGCTCATGCCACAGGAGTTCATGGGCGACGTGGTAGGGGATTTGAACTCCCGCCGCGGGCAGATTCAGGAAATGACTGACCGCGGGTCGGATATCAAAGTGATTCGCGCGCTCGTGCCGCTCGCCAACATGTTCGGCTATGCCACGCAATTGCGTTCCATGACGCAAGGGCGCGGCACGTACAACATGGAATTTGCGCATTACGCGGAGGTGCCGGCCAACGTCGCGCAAACGATTGTCGCAGGACGGCAAAAGTGACATGCGGCGCAGCCGCATGTCATCCTGGAGCGCCGCCCCGGGCGGCGCGATAGGATCCAGACTGGATTCTATCGCCCGCCTTTGGCGGGCTCCAGAATGACCGTTATATATGATAAAACGTATTCTCAACCTTGCACGCAAGCATAAAAAACTCGTCGTGGTGGACCCCGAAACCGAGCGCGCTTTTGTGATTATTCCGTTGAGCGTCTACGAACGTCTGGAGGACAGCGGGGCGCTGGAGGATACCGATGAGGATGCGTTTGAAGATTTTGACGAAGAGTGGACGCCGTCGTTTGATGAGAAACCGTGGGAGGAGCCGGTATCGGATGAAGCTCTGAACGAGACCTCGGAAACCCCCTTGACAGAACAGAGTCTGATTGATAGCATAGACCGCGACATCGCTGCCTGGAAGGCGGCACAGGAACAGGGCGCGGAAGAGGCGGTTTCGGCTGCGGCGGCTCCTCGCGCAGAACCGGCGGCCAACCTTGACGAGCTCACCCTGACCCCGGTGCCCGGCGGCGAGGCGCCCATGACGCCACCGGCGTCTGCGGAGGAGGAAAAGTTCTACATTGAGCCGGTCGCGTGAGGCACTTGCAGGATTTCGCGCCTCCTGCTATACTAGCCACGCTCTCTGGGAGAGCAACCAACCTTATAACAATCCGACAATTTAACAATGATTAAAGTATGGCAGAATTTGTACGCTCCAAGCCCCACATTAACGTGGGCACCATCGGTCACGTAGACCACGGAAAGACCACCTTGACGGCGGCCATTTTAGCGGTCGCGCGCGGACAGGGCTGGTCGGCGCAGGATAAGAAAGTTGACGACATTGACAACGCGCCGGAAGAGAAAGCGCGCGGCATTACGATTGCCACGGCGCACGTGGAGTACGAAACCGACAAACGGCACTATGCGCACGTTGACTGTCCGGGGCACGCCGACTATGTGAAGAACATGATTACCGGCGCCGCGCAGATGGATGGCGCGATTCTCGTGGTGTCCGCCGCTGACGGCCCGATGCCGCAAACGCGCGAGCACATTCTCTTGGCGCGTCAGGTGGGCGTACCCTACATCGTGGTATTTTTGAACAAAGTTGACCAGGTGACTGACCCGGAATTGATTGATTTGGTTGAGGAAGAAGTGCGCGACCTGTTGAAGAAATACGAATTCCCAGGCGACGAGATTCCGGTCATTCGGGGTTCCGCGCTGAAGGCCATTGAGGACCCGACAGGCGAGGGCGGCGCGCCGGTGGTGCAGCTCCTGCACAAGTTGGACGAATACATTCCAGAGCCGGTGCGTGAGGTGGAAAAGCCGTATCTCATGGCGATTGAAGATGTGTTCTCCATTGAAGGCCGCGGCACGGTGGTGACGGGCCGTATTGAGCGCGGCATGGTGAAAATCAATGATGAAGTGGAAATTGTCGGTCTCGGCGAATCAAAGCGAACGGTGGCAACCGGTATTGAAATGTTCAACAAACAGCTGACCGAAGGCCGCGCAGGCGATAACGCCGGCATTTTGCTCCGCGGCACGCGCAAGGAAGAAGTGCAGCGCGGTCAGGTGTTGGCGAAACCGGGCAGCATTACGCCGCACACGGAATTTGAAGCCCAGATGTACGTGTTGACGAAAGAGGAAGGCGGACGCCACAAGCCGTTCCTCACCGGATACAAACCGCAATTCTACATCCGCACCACGGACGTGACCGGCGAAATTACCTTGCCGCAAGGCACGGAAATGGTCATGCCGGGCGACACGGTCGCAGTGACCGTGAAACTGATTGCGCCGGTGGCGCTTGAAGAGAAACAGCGATTTGCTATTCGCGAAGGCGGCCACACGGTTGGTGCCGGAGCGGTGACGAAGATTTTGAAGTAATGCGTTCTGCCTCGCTCGTTGCGAGGCAGTGGCGTTTCTTCAAAAGGGGCGACAGCCCCCATATATACATGGTAAAAGCAGCAGCGAAAACCAAAAAGGCGGAAACGAAAGAAGGAACTGCGGAAAACACCCGCATTCGTGTTAAAATTCGCGCGTACGACAATAAGATTATTGACCAGGCGACGAAGACGATTGTAGAAACGGCGGAGCGCAACAACGCGACGCTCGTCGGCCCGGTGCCGCTCCCGACGGCGAAGAAACGATACACCGTCAACCGCTCAACATTCGTTCATAAGAACGCGCGCGAACAGTACGAGATGCGCATTCACAAGCGGTTGGTGGACATTCTCAATCCAAACCAGAAGGTCATTGACGCCATGATGAATCTGAATTTGCCGAGCGGAGTTGATGTGGAGATTAAAATGTGACATGCGGCGCAGCCGCATGTCATCCTGGAGCGCCGCCCCGGGCGGCGCGATAGGATCCAGCTCGGTGAAGGCAACGATTCAAAGATACTAGAAATCCTCTCTCTGAATGAAAACTATCCGCCAGAAGACGGATAAAGATCATTCGAAAGCGGGTTTCTGGTATTTTGTTACCAGTCACAGCGAAGCGAGGACATAATGGTATGAAATTCGTTTTGGGCACCAAACTAAGCATGACACAGGTATTCGCCAATGACGGGCGCGTTGTTCCCGTTACCCGCGTGCAGGCCGGACCGTGCGTGGTGACGCAGGTCGTGAAGGAAAAAACGGGCGCGGCGGTTGAGGTGGGATTCGGTGAAGAAAAACATGCGTCAAAACCGCGCGCGGGGCACTTGAAAGGGTTGCCGGCGATGCATGCGTTGCGCCGGTTTCGCGTGGAAGAATTGCCGGAAACCATAACGCGCGGCGCTCTGCTTTCGGTGGCGATGTTCAAGCCGGGCGACCGCGTGCAGGTGACCGGCACGTCAAAAGGCAAGGGATTCCAGGGTGTCGTGAAGCGCCATCATTTTCACGGCGGTCCCGCATCGCACGGTCATAAAGACAATGCGCGTATGCCGGGCTCCATCGGCGCAACCGGGCCGCAACGCGTTATTAAAGGTATGCGTATGGCGGGCCGCATGGGCGGCGAACAGGTGAGCGTGCAAAATCTTGAGGTGATTTCCAGCGACCCGGCAACGAATGAAATTGTGTTGAAAGGCGCAGTGCCGGGCGCAACCGGTTCGTTGGTGGTGATTGCCGGCAAGGGTGTGCTTGAGGTGATTGAGCCGGTTGCCGCAGAGGCGCCGGTGGAAGCAGTGACGGCATCAGAAATGCCGGCCGCAGAACCGGCATCCCCGCCAGAGGCGGGTCCGCCTGTGGCGGAAGAGCCAGTAACCACGTAATATGCCGCAGGTATCTGTGTACAACCACGAAGGGAAAGAAACCGGAACGCTTAAGTTGTCCACGGCGGTGTTTGGCGTGCCGGTGAAGGAATTGGTGGTTGCCGAGGCGGCGCGTGCGCAGCAGGCGAATAGCCGCGCTGTCATCGCGCACACCAAAATGCGCGGCGACGTGCGGGGCGGCGGTCGCAAACCGTGGAAGCAGAAAGGAACCGGGCGCGCTCGTCAGGGTTCAATCCGCTCTCCGCAATGGCGCGGCGGCGGCGTAATTTTCGGTCCGCGCAGCGACCGTTCCTTCGCGGTGAAGGTCAACAAAAAAATCCGCCAGACCGCGCTGCGCATGGTGCTTTCGGATAAAGTGGCCGCGCAAAAGTTTGTCGTGGTTGACGGTTTGCCGACGGACGCTAAAACCAAAACAATGGCGGCTGTGCGCCGCGCGCTGCCGGGTGCCGGACGTTCGGCGCTCGTGGTGCTCGGAGAAAAAAATGACGCGTTCATTCGCGCGTTCTGCAATGTGCCGCGCACCGCAACCCAGAGCGCGCGCAGTTTAAATGTCGTTGACCTGTTGCGCTCTGAATATATCATTGCGCCGAAAGAGGCGGTGACGGTGATTGAATCGGTGTACGCCTAATCCTATGCGGCTGTTTAATTTTTTGAAAAAGAAAGCAAAGGAAGAGGGCGCGCCGGCGGCGAAGCCGGCGGTGGCGGCTGCGCGGGTTTCCGAGAAAAAGGAAACGCCGCGCGCGTCAGCGGTTTCGGTCAAAAAGATGGTGACCGGCGTGCTCCTGCGTCCGCTCGTGACCGAAAAAGGCACGCATCTGGAGGCGCAGGGAACGTATCAGTTTGCGGTGGCGCCGCGGGCGACGAAGCGCACCATTAAACGTGCGTTTGAAATGCGCTACGGCGTGCGTCCGCGTTCAGTGAACGTGATGCATCGCTTGGGCAAAACCGTGCGCTTCGGACGCACGTCCGGCCATCGCAGCGACTGGAAACGCGCGCTCATTACCGTTCCGAAAGGCGTCACCATTAACGTCCACGAAGGAGTATAAGTATGCCTATCAAACGCTACAAACCAACGACTCCGGGACGACGTGGCGCTTCAGTGCAGGATTTTTCGGATGTCACCAAGACAAAACCGGAAAAGAAGTTGACGGTGTATTTGAAGCAACAGGCGGGTCGCAGTGCGCAAACCGGCAAATTGACCGTGCGTCATCGCGGCGGCGGCGCGAAGCGTTTGTATCGCATAGTGGATTTTATGCAAAACAAGTATGATGCGCCGGCAACGGTTTTGGCTATTGAGTACGACCCGAACCGTGGCCCGCGCATCGCACTGATTCAGTACCAGGACGGCGAAAAGCGCTACATTATAGCGCCTGAATCGTTGAAGACGGGCGATGCGGTGGTATCTTCGCAGAAGGCCATTGCAATCCAGCCGGGCAATCGGATGCCGTTGGAGTACATCCCGGTTGGCACCATGGTGCACAACATTGAGTTCAGCCAGGGCACGGGCGGAAAGCTGGTGCGCGGCGCCGGTAACGGCGCGCAGGTTATGAGTATTGAGGGTGACCATGTGCAGGTGAAATTGCCGTCGGGCGAGCGCCGATTGATTGCGAAAGTATGCGCCGCGACCGTGGGAGTGGTGGGTAATCCTGATTTTCGCCTCGTGCGATTGGGCACGGCAGGCCGGCGGCGGTATCAGAGCTGGCGGCCGGTCGTGACCGGTAAAGCCATGAACCCGGTTGACCATCCGCACGGCGGCGGCGAAGGACACCAGCCGATTGGATTGAAGAGCGGCCCCAAAACGAAGTGGGGCAAACTCGCGTTCGGAGTGAAAACGCGAAAACCAAAAGCAGGCGATAAATTAATTTTGGCCCGCCGCACGCGGTAATCGTATGTCACGCAGTCTCAAAAAAGGCCCGTTCGTGGACGCAAAACTCATGGAGAAGGTGACGCGCGCCAAGGCGACGCGCGAACGCGCGCCGATTAAAACGTGGGCGCGCGCATCCACCATCACACCCGACATGGTCGGCATGCGTTTTGCGGTACACAATGGGCGTGATTTTATTGAGGTGCTGGCTGACGAGAACATGGTTGGGCATCGCTTGGGCGAATTTTCGCCGACGCGCAAATTTATTCGGCATGGCGGAAAGATTCAGAAAGCGATTGAAGATGAGGCCGCCACGAAGGCCGCGGTAGCGACGAAAGCGACGCAGGCGCCGGCGGCTCCTGCCAAGAAATAATATGATTGAAGTACGCGCTTATTTGAAACGATTGGATACGTCGCCTAAAAAGGTGCGGTTGATATTGGGTTTGGTGCGCGGTCTGAAGGCGAGCACGGCGGAAGAGCGATTGACCTTCGCCAATAAGCGCGCCGCGTTGCCGGTGCTGAAACTCCTGCGGTCGGCCATGGCGAACGCAACGCACAATCATCAGTTGCGCCGCGACTCGTTGAGGATTAAAGAAATCCGCGCCGACGAGGGGCCGATGGAAAATCGGTGGCGCCCGCGCGCTCATGGGCGCGCGTTTCCCATCCGGCAGCGGAGTTCGCGGGTGACCATAGTGTTAACCGGCGAATCGGAGGAAAAACAAGCATAATCCTATGGGACATAAGGTACATCCGCGCGCACAGCGATTACAGGTGATTGACAGCTGGGATTCCCGGTGGTTTTCTCCGTTCTCGCAGTATCGCATATGGCTGCAGGAAGAGATTAAAATCCGTACGTATCTCGGCAAGAAATTCAAAGAGGCCGGCATTGACCGGATTATCATTGAACGGTCGCCGCGGGAAATGATTATCAACATGCGCGTGGCGAAGCCCGGTATTATCATCGGGCGCGGCGGACAGGGCGCTGACGAGGTGCGCGTGTATCTGGAGCGTCGTATGGTGAAGAGCGGCACCAAGGTGCGGCTCAATGTGCAGGAAGTGAAAAACGCGAGTTTGTCGGCGGCAGTGGTGTTGACGCAGGTGACGGCGGATTTGGAGAAACGCATCGCGTTTCGTCGCGTGATGAAACAAACCATGGCGAAGGTGATGAAAGCGGGCGCGCAGGGCGTGAAAATTGCCATGGCCGGCCGATTGAACGGCGCGGAAATTGCGCGGCGCGAGAAATTGGCGCTCGGAAAGATTCCGCTGCAGACGTTGCGGAGCGACGTGGACTACGCGCAGGGATACGCGCATACCATTTACGGGAGCATCGGCGTTAAGGTGTGGATTTATCGCGGGCCGGTGTTCGTGCGGAAGGATTTGGCTGAATAATGATATGTTGTTACCCAAAAAAGTAAAACATCGCAAGTGGCACAAAGGCCGTCGGCGTGGCGTGGGGATTGCTTCTCGCACCACGACGATTGCGTTTGGCGCGTACGGATTGAAGGCGGAAGGACACGCGTGGATTAATTCGCGTCAGATTGAGGCCGCCCGCCGCGCGATGACGCGCCATGTGAGACGCGGCGGCAAGATTTGGATTCGCCTGTTCCCGGATAAACCCATTACGCGCAAGGGTGAAGAAATGGGCATGGGAAAAGGGAAGGGAACTGTGGACCACTATGTGGCCGTCGTGAAGCCGGGCATGGTGATGTTTGAAATGGATGGCTTGCCGGTGGAGACGGCGCGCGAAGCCCTGCAGTCGGCGGCGCATAAATTGCCTGTGACCGCGCGGTTTGTCGCCAAAGAATAATCATATGCGGTTTGCTGACCTGATGAAATTAGACGTCGCCCACCTTGCGCTCACGCTCAAGGAAAAAGAGGTTGCGCTTGAGCAGCTTCGGTTTGCTGTTGCGGGCGGCGGCGAGAAACGGGTGCATCAGCTCGCGGCCACGCGGCGGGAGATTGCGCAATTAAAGACCGCGTTGTATACTAAGCAGTCCTATGGACACTGACGCAAAACGGACAGCGAAAACGAACGTTGGAAAGCGCCGATTGACCGGCGTGGTGGTTTCGCATACCGCGAAAACCGCCATTGTGCGCGTGGCGCGGAGCGTCGTGCATCCGTTGTATAAGAAAGCGTATCGGACGCACAAAAAGTATCACGCGCATGATGCGAAGGATGCCGTGAAGGTCGGCGACACCGTGACGATTGAAGCGGCGCGTCCGATGGGCGCGCATAAGCGTTGGCGTATCGTATGATTCAACTCCGCACTATTTTGCATGTTGCCGATAACACGGGCGCTCGTAAAGTGTCCTGCATTCACGTATTCGGCGGATACCGCCGGCGTTACGGACGCATCGGCGACATCATTACGGCAAACGTGAAGGACTCGGCGCCGCGCGGATTGGTGAAGAAAGGCGAAGTGGTGCACGGCGTCATCGTGCGCCAGCGAAAGGAGCTGCGCCGCGCGGACGGCACATACATTCGGTTTGACGATAACGCCGTGGTGCTCGTTGACCGGAACACCAAAGAACCGCGCGGAACGCGCATTTTTGGGCCGGTTGCGCGCGAGCTGCGCGACCTCGGGTTTCAGAAAATTGTTTCACTCGCGCCTGAAGTGCTTTAATATATGAAGATTAAAACCGGCGACAACGTGCGCGTCATGTCGGGGAAAGACCGCGGCAAAGAGGGCAAGGTTATTCAGGCGTTTCCGCGCGACGGTAAAATTGTGGTTGAAAAAGTAAACGTGTTGAAAAAGCATCTCCGCGGCCGCCAGGGGCAGCCGGGCCAGCGTATTGAACTCGCTGCGCCCATTGCGGCATCGCGCGTGCAACTGGTGTGCGGGAGCTGCGGAAAACTGACGCGCGTGGGATACGCAGGCGTCGGCAAAGAAAAACAGCGCATCTGTCAAAAGTGCGAAAAACCTTTTTAGTATGGCAGTATTGTTATCTCATTATAGAACGGCTGTGATTCCTGCCCTGCAGAAGGAGTTTGGGTATAGCAATGCGCTTGCCGTGCCGCGCGTCCTGAAAGTGATTGTGCAAGCCGGCGTGGGCAAGCGCAGCAAAGACGGCGCCGAACACAACGAACGCACGATGCAGCTGCTTGCGCGTATCACCGGCCAAAAGCCGGCGCCGCGCGCGGCGCGAAAATCTATCGCCGGATTCAAGATGCGGGAGGGCATGATTGTCGGAATGCAAGTTACGCTCCGCGGCGCGCGCATGTATGATTTTCTTGAGCGCTTGCTGACGGTGGTGTTGCCGCGCACGCGGGATTTCCACGGCGTGAGCGCGCAGGGATTTGACGGCCGCGGCAATTATTCGCTTGGATTCCCTGAAGTGAACGCGTTTCCTGAAGTGAATCCGGAAGATATTGAATTGGGGCAGGGGCTCCAGATTACGGTGACGACCAACGCGCGCACTAACGCGCGCGGCGTCGCGCTTCTGAAGGCGCTCGGATTCCCGTTTAGGGATGTGTTAAAGAAATAATATGGCAACCGAAGCACAACGAGCACAATCGCGCAAGAAGCCGAAATTCAGCACCCGCATCGTGCGGCGCTGTTGGAAATGCGGCCGCGGACGCGCCTATCTGCGCGATTTTGACCTGTGCCGCATTTGTTTCCGCGAACTCGCCAATAACGGTTTGATTCCCGGCGTTCGTAAAGCCAGTTGGTAATATGTACAGCGACCCTATCAGCGATTTGCTCACCCGCATCCGCAACGCGTCACTCGCCAAAAAGCATGACGTGATGGTGCCGTACTCAAAATTGAAATTCGCGCTTGCGGAGATTTTGCGCACGGAAGGGTTTGTGGAGCGTGTGGAAAAAGTTGAAGACCGGCATGGTTCCATCCGCATCACATTGCAGTATGACGGCCATCGGCCGAAAATTATGCGCCTTGAGCGCGTGAGCAAGCCGGGCCGCCGCGTGTACGCGAAGAAAAATGAATTACCGAAGGTGTTGAACCACTACGGACTTGCCGTTATTTCCACGCCGCAGGGCCTCATGACGAACAAGCAGGCCGCAAAGGTTGGCGTGGGCGGCGAGGTGATTTGCGAAATTTACTAATATGTCACGCATTGGTAAAAAACCCATTGTCATTCCATCAGGCGTCACCGTTGCGGTGGCGGATGGCGTCGTGCGCGTCACCGGCCCGAAAGGAACGCTGGAAGAGCGCCTGCATCCGCATGTAACCGTGCAGATTGCGGACAACACGATTACGGTTTCGGTGTCTGATGCGGAAGAAAAAGGCGACCGTTCGCTCTGGGGATTGTTCGGCAGTCTTATCCGCAACATGATTACCGGCGTGACGCAGGGATATGAAAAGAAACTGGAGATGCAGGGCGTGGGATACAAGATGGCGCTGCAAGGCCAGAACCTCCGGCTTGACGTAGGATTTTCGCATCCCGTGTTTTTTGCCATCCCAGCGGGAGTTGCTGTGTCGGTTGACAAAAACATCATTACGGTGCAGGGTGCAAGCAAGCAGCAGGTGGGTGAGACGGCCGCGCAGATTCGCCACATTAAAAAACCGGAGCCGTACAAAGGAAAGGGCATTCGGTATGTGAATGAAGTGGTGCGTCGCAAGGCCGGCAAATCAGCCACGAAAGCGGCCGCATAAATTATATGACGAGAGTAGTGTCCAAACAACTCACCCGATTGCTCCGCCGTACGCGCAGTCATGCGCGGGTGCGGAGCGTGGTGCGCGGCACGGCAGAACGTCCGCGGCTTTCTATTTTTCGCAGTTTGCGCGGCATGCGCGCGCAGGCCATTGACGATGTGAACGGCCGGACGCTCGCATCGGCAAGCGTAAAGGACGGCGATACGAAAATTGACGCGGGCGAACGAAAGGGTAAAACGGCCGAGGCGTATCGCGTTGGATATGCGCTTGCGCAAAAAGCAAAAGCGCAGAAGATTACTGCGGCGGTATTTGACCGCGGCGGGTATCGGTATCATGGGCGCGTGCAGGCGGTTGCTGAAGGCGCGCGCGATGGCGGATTAGTTTTCTAATATGGCACGACGACAAGACAATAGAGGCAGACGCGGCGGATTTGAACCGAAAGACGAGTTTGACCAGCAAACCGTTGATTTGGCGCGCGTGACGCGTGTCACCAAAGGCGGAAAGCAGATGTCATTTCGCGCGTGTATTGTTGTGGGCGACCGCCACGGACGCGTGGGGGAGGGCACGGGAAAGGGTCGCGATGTGCAGATTGCCATGGAGAAGGCCGTGCGTCTCGCCAAGAAACACGTGGTGCGCATCCAACTGGTCAACGGCACCATTCCGCATCGCACCGAAGCAAAATACAAAGCGACGAGCGTGCTCATCAAGCCGGCGCCGCCTGGTTCCGGTCTCATTTGCGGCGGCGCGATGCGCATCGTGTTGAACTTGGCGGGCGTGGAATCCGCGTCAGGGAAAATTTTTGGCGGCAAAAATAAAATTACTACCGTGCGCGCAACGATTAAGGCGCTGTGCGCATTGCGCGCGCCGCGCGCGGTGAAGGCCGCATAATCATATGTTGTCATTGCATACGATGAAAACGGGAAAAGGCGCGCGCACGCGAAAGGTGCGCCTCGGACGCGGGAACGCGTCCGGCCACGGCACGTACAGCAGCCGTGGCGGCAAAGGGCAGCGCGCGCGTTCCGGCGGACGACGCGGGTTGAAGATTTTGGGATTCAAACAAACGCTGCAGCGCATTCCCAAAGTGGGCGGGTTCAAGAGCCATCGCATCCGGCCGGCCGTGGTGACGCTTGATGCGCTCCAGCGCGCGTTTTCTGACGGCGCCGTCGTGAGTCCGGATACGGTTGTTAAAAAGGGCCTGGCTGAAAGCGGCCGCGCCGGCGTGAAAATCCTTGGCTCCGGCACGCTGAAAAAGAAATTGACCGTTAAAGGTTGCCGCGTAACCGCAGGCGCAAAAACCGCCATTGAAGCCGCGGGCGGCTCTATTTTGTCACCCTGACTTTTTTTGTCATCCTGAGCCCTTCGACTTCGCTCAGGGTAGACTGAGTCGAAGGATCTAATATAATCCAATGGATACTTTTCTCGCAAAACTGAAAATGATTTGGCAGAGCAAGGATTTGCGCAATAGCATCCTGTTCGTCATTATCATGCTCGTTATTTTCCGCGCGGCGGCGCATGTGCCGATTCCGGGCGTCAACATCGCGAACCTGCGCGCGTTTTTCGCGTCAAATCAGATTTTTGGCCTCCTGAATTTATTTTCCGGCGGCACGATGGAGAATTTTTCCGTGGTCATGCTTGGCGTTGCGCCGTACATTACGGCGTCCATCATTTTGCAGTTGCTGACGATGATTGTGCCGCGATTGGAGGAAATTTCCAAGGAAGGCGAAATGGGCCAGCGAAAAATCAATCAGTGGACGCGCTATCTCACCGTGCCGCTCGCGATGCTGCAAGGATACGGCACGATTACGCTTTTGCGACAGGCGTCATTGCCGATTATTGAAGACGTGTCCGCGTGGCGCATTTTCGTTATTATGATGACGGTAACGGCCGGCACGATGTTTTTGGTGTGGCTCGGCGAACTGATTTCTGAAAAACAAATCGGCAACGGCATTTCACTGCTAATTTTTGCGGGCATCGTTGCGGGATTGCCCTCCGCGCTGCGGAACGCGTTCGTCACGTTTGACCGTTCGCAGGTGATTAACTGGGCGCTGTTCGTCGTCATTGCGCTCATCACGATTATCGGCGTGGTGCTGTTGAACGAAGCCCAGCGCAAAATTCCGATTTCCCACGCGCGGCGGCTGGAGGGCGGACGCATGGCGGGCGGCGCGCAGACGTATCTGCCGCTCCGCGTGAACATGGGCGGCGTGATTCCGATTATCTTCGCCATTTCCGTCATTTTATTTCCGCCCATGATGGCGCAGTTTTTCGTGCGCGCGAAAAGCGAGTGGATTATTAACGTTGCGAACGGCGTGATTCGCGTGTTTCAAGACCAGCTGTTTTATGGCATTGCGTATTTTGTGCTGGTGTTCGGGTTTACGTATTTTTACACGAGCGTCATCTTCCATCCGGACCAGGTGGCGGAAAATCTGCAAAAACAGGGCGCGTTCATTCCGGGCATCCGGCCGGGGAGCGAGACGTCGCGCTATCTCGGACACATTACCAATCGCATTCTCTTGTTCGGCGGATTGTTCTTGGCCGCGATTGCGATACTGCCGCTCCTGCTCCAGCAGTTTACCGGCTCGCAGTCGCTCGTCATCGGCGGCACGAGCATCCTGATTGTGGTTTCGGTCGCCATTGAAATTGCAAAACAAATAGAAGCGCAGCTCACGATGCGCGAATACGAGCGATTGTAAATGGTCATCCTGAACTTGTTTCAGGAACTCCAAACAAAAATCCGCGTGAACGCGGATTTTTGTTATAAAAGAAGGCCAGGATGTGTAGTGTCATTGACAGCCGCGCGGGGGTGTGATATGGTGAGGTGCGGCTTAGGACGGTCCTAGGCGCCCCCGAAAGGGGTTTCAAAACCATGCCGCGGATGGAATGTCCCCTGACAGGGGAATGGCCACTCGCGGCGCTTCAGCCGGCAGAATGAGTCCGAGTGACTCCGGGTCTGCCGCGCGATGAAGGAGGGAGCGGTGGAACATGATGTGGACAGGCATGAAGTGGTGGGTAAGTGTCACGAGTGCGAGGTGGCCGCAGGGGCGGTAACGGCCTGGAAGACGCCGTTCCTCACGAAGGACGTGTGGAAGGTGTTCGGGGTGCTGTTCGGTGCATGGGCAGTGTTTGGAGTGGCTGGCTTGGCGTTCCGCGGAGCGCGTGACATCTGGCATGCCAACGGCACTGTTTTCATCATTGCGACCCTGTTGCTGAGCGTGGTCGCGTTGATGATTCTGTTTGTGACGGTGGTGTTCCTCCTAGTGTGTGCGACGTTCCTCGCGCACAACGTGTTCACCAAGAACCG
>ERZ1292629.2088-Hain-H43-01um-R1-2088-length-17755-cov-5_pt1 | contig 17755 bp, 13 predicted proteins | sample MGYA00564399_ERZ1292629 | MGnify/ENA primary metagenome ERZ1292629 (study PRJEB36523, sample SAMEA6512636) | groundwater metagenome | collected 2019-01-08 | study: AquaDiva: Metagenomics assemblies of 32 groundwater samples
GTGCTGGGGATCGCCTTTCTGATTCTGGTCTTGGCCAATGTTTTCGACGGAGTCTTTGGGTATCTTAATTTTGTGAACCGCGCCGAAACCTTTTTACCGCTCGCCGCCATGTTGCTCGCGGCACTTTTTGGATTTTTAGATGATATGCTGGGTGTTTGGCGCGTTGGTCCCAACGGCGGCGGTCTCAAAATGCGCCACAAGATTTTAGTTTACCTAGTTCTGGGAATTATTGGCGCCTGGTGGTTTTATTTTCGCTTAGGCTTTGACGCGTTAATGATTCCGTTTTACGGCTTTGTGCCTCTCGGTTGGATTTATCTGCCATTCTTTATTTTTATTATTGTTGCTAGCGCCTTCTCGGCCAACGAAGCCGACGGCTTGGATGGGCTCGCGGGCGGCGTCATGCTTTTTGCTTTTATTGGACTCACTGTTGTCGCCTTTGTGCTTGGCCGATATCACTTAGCAACCTTTGGCGGAGTAACCATCGGCGCCTTGCTCGCTTTCTTGTGGTTCAACATTTACCCGGCCAGATTTTTTATGGGGGATACCGGCTCAATGGCGCTTGGCGTTACCATGGGAGTCATTGCTCTCTTGACTAACACCGCTTTACTTTTGCCTTTTTTCGCTCCAATTCTAATTATTGAATCCGGATCAGTCATTCTCCAACTATTAAGCAAGAAACTCCGCGGGAAAAAGATTTTTCTCTCCGCCCCCATCCACAATCACTTTCTAGCACTCGGCTGGCCCGAAGCCCGAGTTACCATGCGCCTCTGGATTATCTCCGCTATTTCCGTGGTTTTTGGTCTGGCTATCTTTTTCTTAAACCGCTATCTGTAGAACCGCTATCCACAAGTCACCAACCAAGAGATTTAGAAGTGTTATACTAATCAAAGAATCCAAATTCGGATCAAAACCGTAAGAGTTGCTCCTTTTGAAAAATAACCTATGCCGCCAAAAAGCCAAATGAAGCCGAAGCAGGTGGCGTGGATAATCTCCGCGATTGTTTTCGCGACCGCTTTCGCGATCAGCTTCTCACTCGTGAGAGAAAAAGCCCCACTCCCAACTTCTAATGATTTAGATCTTAACAATATTGCCGTTGAGGTTCCGTTTATCAGCGGAATAGTTACCGCGGTTGGCGATAATTTATTCAGTCTGGAGGTTTCTTCTTTGTTGGGAATTACACTCCAACCCAATGACCCTCGTCGTCTCCGAACTATCGCCTTGACCGCTGAAACTTTGATTATTCGCGAGTCGCGCAAAGATGCCGGTGAGTATAATCGGCAAATTCTCCAATATAATGAAAACCGCGCCAAAGGAATAAATACCATGCCCCCAATTCCATATCAGGAAATTGTCTTGCGCCCGCAAGATATCGCCGTCGGTCAAACGGTCACTATCACCGGAGTCGAATATGGCAATCTCAAAGACCGCCTCACCATAACAGCGGCAAAGGTCAGTATTAAAAATTAAAAAAATATGAAAAAAAATTTCGCGTTGTATTTAGCAGTGGCAGCGATAATTATGTCGAGTATTCAAATAGTCCGCGGTGGCTGGGTTGATCCACCGCAAGCCCCGCCCAGTGGCAACGTCTCGGCTCCGATGACCGCCTCTCCGGCCTTTCAATACAAGCCCGGCAAAATCGCGGCTCAAGACGTTTGGAGTGATCAAGCGAACGCTTGGGTAGCCGACTTGCACCAGGTTAAATATGTAAATGCCGAGTCCTCAACCTGGCCGACTGGTTACCATATTCTTAGCCTCACAAGTGTTAGCGCGCCGACTGCTTGGACTGTCATCAACGTTTCCGATACCAGTGGTTATTCCTTGGTTCAGGCAGGAAAAACAGCCAAGGCTTTGATTGTGCGAGTCTATTGTGGCCAATCCGAAGTCTTCGTCACCAAAGAAGTCTCTCCGGCGGCCATAACCAACAACATCTATGGGACGCCAAGCAACGATGGACGCAAAGTTTGCTCAGCCTTCAATAATCAGCGCGATACTAATGATGCCGTGGTTCCGGTCACGGTCGTTTCGCAAGGCGCCATCAACACTTATCAATTTAAGTACAAAATATTTCCGACCAATCAACCCAGCGTTGGCGTGGATATGTATGTTATCGGCGCCTATTACTAAAAAACTTTTACCATCAAGTAAAAATAGATTCCATTTTCGGAATCTATTTTTTTATGAAACGCGAACGTTAGAAATGCTATAATATTAAGACTTAGCGGAATAAGCCGTGCCTTGTAAATACAGCGTTGAGCGCCACAGCCCGCGAAAAGAAATGCGCCAAACACACAAACCCTGCAAAAACCAATCATTATGATCTTGGTCAAAGGAGGAACCATTATCGACGGCAGTGGTGGAGCGGAATACCGCGCCAATTTAGTTATTAAAGGAAACCATATCGCCGCGATCGGAGAACTAACCGAAAAAAATCTTAACTGTGATCAGATAATTGACGCTAGCGGCTGTCTGGTTTTGCCAGGGTTCATTGATATTCACAACACCTCCGATCACCACCTAACTTTGTTCGCCGACTCCGATCAAAGCGATGCCCTAAGTCAGGGGATTACCACCATAATTGGCGGTCACTGCGGCGCCTCTTTGGCGCCCCTGCTCTATGGTTCGCTGGAATCTGTCCGCAAGTATGCCGACATTGATGCCGTTAATGTTGATTGGCATAGCGTTAGCGAATTTTTTACTTTACTGGCCAAGCAAAAACTCGGCGTCAATTTCGGGATGTTGGTTGGACATTCAACAATTCGCCGAGCGCTGATTGGGGATGTCACCCGAGATCTGACTGTTGGCGAATTGCAAGTCTTCGCTAAAATTTTGGAAGACGCCATGCGTGATGGGGCGCTTGGTTTATCCACTGGCTTAAGCTACGCCCATGCCAACCAGACTCCCTACGGCGAAATTAAAAATCTGGTGGCAAAAATTGCGATCGCGAAGGGAATCTACGCCACTCATCTTCGCGATGAAAAAGAAAACATTGTTTCAGCGACCGCCGAAGCGATTCGTATCGCCGAAGAAACCGGAGTCGAGGTAATTATTAGCCATCTCAAGCCGCTAGAAACCGGTCTTAGTGAGTATTCCAAAGCGCTGGAAGCGATTCTCAAAAGTTCCGCCGCCGAAAAAATTCATTTTACCAGCTACCCCTACGACACCAGCATGCATCCGATCTACACCCTTCTGCCCATTTGGGCCAGAAAGGGAAATTTGGAGGCGATGTTGAATATTCTAAAAAATCAGCATCACCGAGAACGGATAATTCGCGAGTTGGAAAATCGCAACATTGGCAACTTGAATATTATGATCATGAATTCTCCGGTCTACTCGCATCTTGCCGGAAAAACGCTCGCGACTATCGCCGAAAACCACGGAATAAGTCTCGAAGAGGGTTTGTTGGAGATAATGATTTTAACTCGCCTACGAGCTTTAATCTCCGTTAAAGATATCAATCTTGATTGGATGCTTCAGGGATTTCGGCTTAAAAATAATCTAATCGCGAGCGTTGCTCCCAGTTTTCCAAAAAATTATTCTGGAATAAAACATCCTAGATCGCAGAACACCTTTCCCAAATTTTTGGCATTAGCCCAAGGAACAAAAATGCTCACACGAGCTGAAGCGGTCAAGAAGATTACCGGTGATGCGGCCAAGAAGCTCGGTCTCAAAAAAAGAGGATTAATCAAGGAAAATTGGTTTGCCGATATTGCCGTGATGCGGGGTGAAAAAATAAGCGATGTTTTAGTTAATGGCAGTCCGGCAGTCTTAAACGGAGCACCGACCGCGATTAAAAATGGGGCTATTATCCGTCAAGAAATATGATCATTCATTCCGGAGCCAAGCATCCCGAATATTTAATCACCGCCTGCGTAATGATTCTGCTTGTTTTTGGGTTGATTATGCTCTCGAGCGCCTCTTCTAATCTTGGCGAAGTAAAGTTCGGCGACACTTATTATTATCTTAAGCACCAAGCGCTCTATGGTGGGCTTATCGGCCTCATTGGCTTCTATCTCGCAAGCAAGATACCCTACAAAAAATACGTCAAATTTTCCCTACCGCTACTCATAATCTCTGTTATCCTATTGGTTCTCATCTTCACGCCCTTAGGAGTCAGCGCCAAGGGAGCGACGCGTTGGCTATCTTTTTTTGGGATTCCGTTTCAACCGTCGGAGACGCTAAAAATTACCTACATCATGTATCTAGCCGCCTGGTTGGCCAGGCGGAGCGAACGCCGCAAAGATTTTTGGAAAGGTTTTGTTCCCTTTCTCTGTGTTTCGGCGCTCGTCGCCGGATTACTTTTAGCCCAGCACTCAACGAGTATCGTTGCGATTTTAATTTTAAGCGGTCTCATAGTCTATTTTGTCAGTGGCGCCAAACTGCGTTATATTTTTGGCACGGTCGTGCTTGGTCTTACCGTGCTAACCCTCGTAACTTATGTTACGCCATATCGCTTTGAGCGAATCAAAAACTTCCTGAATCCCGAAGATAACGCGCTCTCCGGAGGCTATCACTTAAGCCAAGCCTTGATCGCCATCGGCTCCGGGTCTGTTAAGGGCGTGGGTTATGGTCAATCAACCAGCAAAATCAGCACCTTGCCCGAACCAATTGGGGATTCAATTTTCGCTGTTATCGCCGAAGAAACTGGTTTTATAGGCAGTATGGCGCTCATCACGGTTTTTGGAATTTTAATCGGAAAAATTTTTCTTGTCGCCTGGAAAAAAAGGGATAAATTCGGCCAACTGATGCTTTTCGGTTTCGGATCGGTTATCGCTATTCAAACTTTGGTCAATATCGGAGCCATTTCCGGCGTCTTGCCCTTAACCGGTACACCCTTGCCGTTTATTAGCTATGGCAGTACCTCTTTGATAGTTTTTCTAACCATGAGCGGATTGGTGGTCAATATCATCAAATCAAACTAAAAACTAAATGAAAAAAATCAGAATTGGCATGCTTGGCGGGGGAACGGGTGGGCACATCTATCCCTTGATCGCGGTTGCGGAAAAATTACGCCGATGGGAATCCACCCTCGGATGCGAAATTGTCATTCGATATTTTGGCGAGGCCGACGATTATCAAAGCGAACTTGAGCAAGCCGGAATTTTAATCTCAAACATTACCTCCAGTAAATGGCGCCGCTATTTCTCCTTGAAAAACTTTTTAGATCTCGGCAAAGCCGCCATCGGAGTCGTGCAAGCCCTTTGGAAAATTTATTGGTTTATGCCCGATGTGGTTTTTATGAAAGGCGGTCCGGGATCGCTTGTTATTGCTTATGTTTGTCATTTTTATACCATTCCGCTCGTGGTTCACGAGTCGGATACGATCCCTGGTTTAAGCAACCGTTTAGCCGGTAAATTTGCCAAAATAGTTAAAATCGCCTTTCCGAGCGCCGCCTCTTTTTTCCCGATTGGCAAAAGTCAGGTTGTCGGTATCCCAATTCGGGAGGCGATTTTCTTGGGCGAAACCTCTCGGGCGCGAAGCATGATTGGATTGACCGAAGCTGGTTTGCCCATACTCTTAATAATGGGTGGTTCGCAGGGCGCCGAAAAAATTAATTCCTTTGTTTTGGATAACTTGGATATTCTGCTGGATCGTTTTCGGATTATTCACCAAGTCGGACGCAATAACTACGAGATTTATATGAACGAGTACGCCATTGTCGCCAAAAATATTAGCGCCGAAAAAAACAAAAACTATCATCCCGCGGCATTTTTAGGCAAGGAGTTGCCGGAGGCTATGGCTGCCGCCGATCTAATCATCTCACGCGCCGGAGGCACGACAATTTTTGAAATCGCGGCTCGAGCTAGGCCCTCGGTTTTAATTCCGCTCATCGGTTCCGCTCATGATCACCAGCGAGAAAACGCCTATGCCTACGCCAAATCCGGCGCCTGTCTGGTGATTGAGGAGGAGAATTTACTCGTCGGACTTTTTATGAGCGAGCTTGAGCAATTAATCGGCAATCCGGAAAAAATTAAAGCCATGACCGCCGCCGCTAAAAATTTTTATTTGCCCGGGGCGGCGGAAAATATTGCCGAAGACCTGGTCAAAATCGCCGGAGCCCTCGGGTCAAGCTCATAGCCATCAGCTGGAAATTCAGCTTCTAAAAAGGTAGACTACCCCTATGACCCGAAGGGAAGAGAAAAAAGTTCGGGTGCGAATTGCCCCGTCCCCGACGGGCTATCTGCACATTGGCACCGCGCGCACCGCGCTTTTTAATTGGCTTTATGCCAAACATAACGGCGGTGAGTTTATTTTGCGCATCGAAGATACCGACAAAGAACGATCCAAAAAAGAATTTGAGGATGACATTTTTTCCGCCTTGGCTTGGCTTGGTTTGGAATACGACGAAGGCCCGTTGCCCGGTGGTGGTGACAAAGGCCCGCATGCCCCTTATCGCCAATCCGAAAGAACCAAACTCTACAAGCAAAATCTTGAATCCTTGCTCGCCGCTCAAAGCGCCTATTATTGCTTTTGCAAAAAAGAAGATCTGGAAGCCGAACGACAAGCCATGGAAGCTCAAGGACTCGCCCCGATCTACGGCGGTCATTGCCGTTCGCTTTCAGAAAGCGAAGTTAAAACTCGTCTCAACCATGGTCAATCCGCCGTCATTCGTTGCAAGGTTTCTCCGCAAGTAGTTATTTTTGAAGATTTAATTCGGGGCAAAATTGAATTTGATCTTAAACTTATCGGTGACATCGTGATCGCCAAAAATTTGGAGACTCCGCTTTATAATTTTGCAGTCGTGGTTGACGATGCCTTGATGGCGATCACCCATGTTATTCGCGGTGAAGATCATATCGCCAACACGCCAAAACAAATTGTCATTCAAAAAGCTCTTGGTTTTCCCGAGATTCACTATGCCCATCTGCCGCTGATTTTAGATCAGGATCGCAGTAAGATGTCTAAGCGACATTCTGCGGTCGCCGTCTCCAAATATCGTGAAGACGGTTATTTACCCGAAGCGATCACTAACTTCTTATCCCTGCTCGGATGGCATCCGGAGGGGGATAGAGAAATTATCCCACTCGATGAAATCATTCAAGGCTTTGAAATTAAGCGTGTCCAAAAAGCCGGCGCTATATTTAATCTAGAAAAATTAGACTGGATGAATGCAAAATATCTGCGCCAGCTATCCGATCGGGAAATTTTACAAAAAATAAAAATTACCGACTCTTATTCGGAGATAGAAGGTCAATTGACCGAAGAACAGGAGTTGAAAATTGTTGACCTTATAAAAAATCGGCTAAAAAAAATATCGGAATTTACGCTCCTTACGAGGTTCTTTTATCAATTACCCGATTATTCGCCGGAGCTTTTGCCCTGGCAAGGTGTCACCCCAGAAAAAACCAGCGAAGTTCTAAAAGCTATAATCAGCGTTGTAACAAAAATGAGTCAAGAAATTAAAAAGACCTCGGCGGAACAAGAGCTTGCCTCGATCGTTGCCCAATGGGGGAGAGGCGACGTTTTGTGGCCTCTCCGAGCCGCGCTTTCCGGCGAAAAATCATCTCCCGGGCCTTACGAGATTATGGGAATTCTGGGCAAAACAGAGGTTCTAAAGCGACTCCAAATTGGACTCGCGAAGCTTGCCGTCTAACTAATTAACATGACTTTAGTCTCTAAACCGTCATTTTTTTCGCCTAGGATGATAATACCAGTGTTAGTCATTACGGCTCTTGCGTCGTGGTTTGCGCCTTTGGCGCAAGCTTCGGCTCCGGAAGAATTACAAAAGGCGATTGAAGAGAAATCCAAAACTTTGGAAGGTATTAATCAACAAATCCAGCTTACTCAAGATAGCTTACGAACGACCAGCTCTAAGTCAAAAAGTCTCGGTAACGAGATAAAAAAAATAGACTACACCATAAATCAATTGGCGTTGGGTATTAAATCAAGCGAGGTCAAAATTGATAAATACAAATTAGAAATTGAAGCCTTGAGCTACGACATTGAAAAAAAAGAAGAAGATATCGACATCAAGCGGGAGGCGATTGTAAGGTTTTTACAGGAATTACAAGAAAAACAGCGCGAGGGAGCCCTCATGGTTTTTTTAAAAAATAAAACCCTAGCTAAAAGTTTGGCCGAAACTGAAAACGTTGTCAGTCTCAACAATGGCTTGGACAAAAAAGTTCAAGAACTTAAAGAAATAAAAGCCATTCTTGATGATCAGCGGCTTGAGGCCAGTGATCGCAAGACAAAAATTGAGTTAGAAAATAAAAACCTCAAGAACCAGAAATATATTGTTGAGGATCAAAAACAGGACCGCGCGACGCTCTTAACTCAAACCAAGGAGCAAGAAAAGTCCTATCAAAAACAACTCGCTGAATTGGAAAAACAACAGAACGAACTCGCCGATCAGATTGATGATATTGAAGAACGCTTGCGTAAGGAGTTTAATATCAGCTTATTGCCCAGCAAACGCTCCGGAGTTTTTGCCTGGCCGATTGCGACTCTTGATCGTGGCGGGGTTGGGCGGATTTCCCAGCATTTTGGCGAAAAATCCCGTCTCTATCGAGGCAAGCCCCACAATGGACTTGATATTGCCGCGCCCACCGGCACGCCGGTCTATGCCGCGGCCAGTGGTAAGGTGACCCACGTTGATTCCAACGACCGTAGTCGCTGGCAGAAGTACCAATATGGCAACTATGTTCTGATTGAGCACGGTAATTTTCTTAGCACGCTCTACGCGCACCTCTCGCGTTCCGTGGTTTTTGACGGGCAGAATGTGGAGCGTGGTCAGCTTATTGGCTATTCCGGTTCTACCGGCTATTCCACCGGCCCGCATCTTCACTTCGGGGCCTATTGGAGCGCCTCGGTTTTACTTAAAAAAATCTATCCCGCCGCCGGTTTAGTGCCGGTTGGAGTTATCATTGATCCCGAGGATTACCTCTAACCGATTAACATCGACCAACAAGCTAAACTGATAACGGCCTAGATTGCGCCAAAGACCAACAGCGGTAAACGTTCGGCAGAGTAGAAGAGCTTATATTTCTAGCCAAATTAAAAGCGGTCAACAGACTCGCGCGGAGTCTAAAAAGATATTTTCCAAAAAATCTTATTTACCAAAATAACAAGACGAATTAAAGTAGTCGGCACGAAGAATAAACGCCGAAAAATAAACAGTAGGGCGATGAGAGGAGAATCGCCGAACCTCTAAGCCCGTACTTTTTTCTAAGAAATCAGAAGGGGAGCCATTCTAATATCTATATCTGTCGCAAAATATATCTTGTGCGACAGATAGCCTACAAGACAAAGCCCCTCCCCACCCGACCTAAACCTACAACCCAAACCCGAGTATCTCTCGGTGTGTTATAATTTCCTACACTACGCATGGCCTTCCCCTCCCTTGATCCTCAAGAATTTAAAGCCAGCCACGGTTACGATATCGAAGACACTTGGTATCCCCGCGTGACCAAAATTGTGGACATCAAAGCCAAGCCAGCCCTCTATCGTTATTATGGCGATGCGCCGAGTTTTGCCGCCGCCAAGGCCGCCACCGAGCGTTCCGCCGAGGAAGGTACCTTAATTCATACCGTTGCCGAAAAAATTTTTATCGGCGAGCCAACCGAAATTCCCGAAGCGGTTAAACCGGCCATCACCGCCTTACAGGTATTTTTAGCTGAAAGAAAAATTCAAGTTCAACCGGAACATGTTGAAATGCGTATTTTGAATAAAGAGCATCGCTATGCCGGCACAATCGATACTTTAGCCACTATTGACGGAAAGTTCGGAGTATTGGATATTAAAACATCGCAAAGTATTTACCGCGACTATAATTTACAAACTGCCGCCTATGTCGGCGCCTTAGTCAAAGAATTTCCGCATCTTATAACGCGCTGGATTCTTCGCATAGATCAAATCAGAACCTGTGATGCTTGTTCGGCTACCCTTCGACCCAAAGGCGGTCAGGTTAAAATCCGGCGTCGCCCGGGTTCAGTCCCCTGCTATATCAGCCAACATGTTTGGGGACCGCTTAAGGGAGTCATCGAATTAAAAGAAATTCCCTCATCCGATGATGACTTCGGAGCTTTCCTAGCCGCCAAGCGCCTGTGGGAATGGGAAAATCAAGAACTTCTCCAAAAAATCGGATATTTTGTCTAAAAGAAAAAAGCAGGCTTCAAGTGCTATAATGGATATGTCTACTGGTATTTGCATTGGCACACGTACCTTTAAAACCCAAGGATAACCAAGTGGAAACAACCCGCTTCTCATTGCTAACCGACTATATTTTGTTTGATCATGACCGCCGACCGACTGCTCTTCGGGAAGATGATGTTCTATTATTGCGACTGGTTAGAAATGGCAAAAAAATAGAATCCGTCATTCACTTTATTCGCGCCGACCATTTTTTAAGACTCAATAGGCCAGGTGGCCCCGATGGCCTCTGCATACCAAAGTTGGACGCCAGCTCCTTCCATGGCCTCGTTAAGTTAATCGCCATGAGTCTCGGCGGCACCGCTCGCCGTCTTCCTACCAAGGATGAGCACGTCGCCGGCTATAAAATATGCCGAACGGACTAAATACGACAGTTTTTAGCTAGAACTGGCGTATTTTTTTACCGGTAAACCTACGGCTCTGCATCTGGCCTAAAAAAGATTAGATATATCGCTAGCACCTTAGTGTTGCAGGGCGACCTGCTCAAAACAAGTCAATGATCACGAAGAAACGGCGCAGGCTTGACATACTTAAGAATAGAATGTTAAGATAAAACCCGTTAGTTTAGCTCTTTTAAAACCGAAAACCGGCTTTTAGAAACACTGCGTTTCCGCCTGATTTTGCCATAAGAGAGCTTGATTTCCACTCACACCGGAAGGGATAGACAAATGCCCAAGCAAGATTTGAATCCTTGGGAACGGCTGATGAAACTCATCGGCGCCATCGTCGCGATGGTGCAAGATGGAAGCCGAGATCTGAAAGAGGTCATGGAGTTCGCCGACTTCTTCCAGATCATCAAGGACAAGCCGAGCTTCTTCACCGACTTCAAGGCCTTCCTCGCCTCGCGCAAGGAACCCGCCACAACCCCGCAGAGCGAGCTCTCTCTCGCCCTCGACCCCCGCTCCCTCTGGACACAGATCTACGCCAAGCTCGGCATTACGGCCGACTTCACGGACGTCCCGATTCCCGCAAAGCCCGAAGGCGACTACTGGCCCATTGGTGTCTTCAAGGGCATCCTCATGAACCAGATCGTCCTTGGCCTCCAGAAACACTTCAGTGTTTACCTCTACACGGAAGATCTTGACCGTTCGGTTACCCAAAACGACCGAACAGCCGAGAAGTCCTACTTCATCTGGGTCAAGGCAACTCAAGAAGCTGATCCCGAGCTCAAGAACCTGTCAGCAAACCAGCTCAAGAAGAAAGAGATCAAGGGCATCACGCTTCTTGAGCGACTGCTCCTTGAAGCCCTCTACTTCCTCGTTGTGAAACCCGGACAGCATCTCGACAAAGAGAATGTTACTCTTTGCTCTGGTTCTCGGGTCTCCGGCGGTGATGTGCCGTGCGTGGGCTGGGATGGCGACGGGGTCGACGTGGATTGGTACGGTCCCGACCGTCGCTTCGTCGGCACCCGTGGTCGAGCAGTAGTTTCGTGAATTAAGCCCTTCGTTCTTTTCCCTTCAGCCCTTCCCCTTGTTGCTTGCAAGCAACAAGGGGATTTTTTTAACTATTTAACTACAAGACTTTCCTCCGCTACCGCGTTTATAACTTGGCGGCATTAAAATCATTACTTTTGCCCTGGCGTGCCCACCAAGTTCGGCGGGGTCTGCCCTTCAAGCGCCGCCACAATGTTCCGAGCCGCCACCTCTCCCATTTTTTGCCGCGTCTCCTCGGTCGCCGAAGCAATATGCGGCGTTACGATAATTTTATCCAAATTTTTAAACCCCAAATCCATCAACGGCTCGTTTTCAAAAACATCAATCGCCGCTCCGCCAATAATCCCCTTTTCTAGCGCTTGCTCCAAGGCGTGCTCATCAATCACCGGTCCACGGGAGGTATTGATCAGATAAGCTGTTTTTTTCATCTTAGCCAAGCTGTCGGCATTTATCAGATGCTTGGTTGAGGGTAAAAGCGGCACATGAATGGATACAAAATCCGCCTCGCGGAGCAAATCGTCCAAATTCGGTCGGAACTCCGCGCTAAACTCTTTTTCAAAATCCTCGTTCCGCTTAACATCGTAATAAAGGGCTCGCATATCAAAACCCTTAACTGCGTGCTTGGCGACCAAAGCCCCGATTCTTCCCAATCCCACGATGCCTAAAGTTGAGTGAGCCACGTCCGCCCCCAAAAGCAACATTGGCCCCCAGCCCTTGTACTTTCCGTCGCGCATAAATTGATCCGCCTCCGCTATCCGGTGCGCGATGGCGAGTATCAGAGCAAAAGTGTGTTCGGCAACCGTCTCGTTTAAAACATCCGGAGTGTTGGTGATTAAGATATTCCGTTCCCGAGCGGCGACTAAATCAATGTTATCAAAGCCCACCGCGTAATTGGCAAAAATTTTGACTTGCGAACCGGCGGCGGCAAAAACCTCCTTATCAATTTTATCGGTCAAAAGACACAAAACAGCATCATAATTTTTACCCTCCAGAAACATTATAAGCTCCTCTCGGCGCAGAACCCGATCTTCGGGATTGACCACCACTTCATAGCCCTGTTTTTTTAGCAAGACTAAACCGCGATCGGGAATCAGTCTAGTCACAAATACTTTCTTCATAATGAAATAAATTTTAAGTTCTCAAACGCTGCAAAATATCATTCTCAACTTCTCGTCGTTCTCGCCCAAACTTAGCGCGAGATGCCTCTCTAGAGCGAGTGGCGAGCCCTGCATCTGGCCGGGAGACAGCCGCCGTCTTAATGTTGAAAGGCCTAGCGGTTAATCCGTTAATCAACAGCTTAACATAGGCATGATAGTTATCGATGTTGATAAGATCATTCTTGTCGAAGACCGGCTCAAACTGGCGTACCAAAAACTCGGCGTCTTCCGCTCCAACTCTAAACACCACCATCGACCCGACATTACCAAACACCGCGTCGCGAATTTTTTCCGTCAGCTGGGCTATAAACTGGTGTGCCACCGTTAAATTCAAACCATATTTTCGCGCTTCAGATAAAATTGTGGCGATAGAATCAGTAGAAAAGTTCTGAAACTCATCAATGTAAAGATTAAAAGGAACTCGGTCTACCTGCGGTGTGTCCACGCGCGACAAGGCCGCCATCAAAATCTTACCCACCACCACCATACCGATAAGTCCGGCATTGATGTCGCCAATCTTGCCCTTGGAAAGATTGCACAACAGTATCTTTCGACTATCCATAATCTCACGAAAACGAAAGGCGGATTGCACTTGGCCGATAATCGGCCGCACGTAATCATTGGCAATAAAGTTGCTGAATTTAGAAGTTACATAAGGAGTGATATTTTGGAGCGACGCCTCTCCTCCCGCCTTAACCGCCTCCTTTTCCCAAAAATCAATCACCGCAGGATTTGTCGCCCGCGCGAGTTTCTTGGCGCGAAAAGCCGCGTCCGAAAACAGACGTGGAATCTCCACCAAAGTTGCCGGATTTTCTGGATCATCCATCAGGAGCAAAAGCGCGTTGCGCATATATTGCTCAAACATCGGCCCCATCGTTTCGGAGGAAAAAAGTTTGTTAAAAATTCCCTGGATCTCGTTGACGATAAAAGTTTTTTGCTCGGGTTTGGTCGGGTCATTTTCCAGCATATTTAATCCCAAAGGACGCTCAATATCCCCCGGATCAAAAAGAATCACGTCCGAAAGCCGCTCAGCTGGAATAAGTCCCAATAGTGATTCAATTAGATCGCCGTGCGGATCAACGACCGCCACGCCCTTTCCGCTTTGAATGTCTTGCAGGGCCATCTTGACCATCAGATTCGATTTTCCGGTGCCGGTTTGACCAATCAAATAAATATGTCTTCCGCGATCAGAGTCCCCAATGCGAATTGGCTGAACTTGTCCGGCAAAAGTGCTTTCTCCGATTAAAACTCCATCGGTTGGCAACTCAATCGGCGCCGCCGCCTCGCGTGATTTAACCGAGGCGATTTTGGCGACTTGAAACCCACTGGTTGGAAAATGAAAAAAACTGGCCAATTCATCCGTGTTCAAAATCATCTCATTCGCCGAACCAAAAGAACGAAAAATAAAGTCTTCAATTGTTCGCCGCGGATTTTTTGGCGTAACAACTTTAACTTGGTTGCCGTTTGCCAGTTCAAATTGCCCACAAGCGACTAAGGCTCCGTTTAGAAGTTCCTCGGCTCGTAAATCATTTGGCGCAGTCGCCACCAACCTAACCGCTACTTTATATAGCGTTTGGGAAAGTTTATTTTGCACAAGTCTGATTTTTCCCTGATCAAGTGGCTCCGGCGTTTGCAAAACCTGGTCACCCTTTTCCTTCGCCTGGGGTGGCTTTTTTATCGTCTCCAAATATCGCATGCCACTCTTCTTTGTTCCCGAGGAGGCTCCCTCTACCACCACCTGCAAAGCCAACCCCTCGCCGACGGCGCGCAGATTGGCAAAAGCCGAAAGGAAAGACAAAAATAGGTCAGCCTTTGCTTCCGTGTAAGTCCGTAAAGGCAGGGCAAAATGAGATTTTTGCTCCAAGGTCGCCACCCTTACCTTACCCGAACCCCCGAATATGGTGTAATCATCCGCATGGCTCACCTGGGCTCCGGGCCAAAGCGCTCGGATATATTTCGCCACCCCCTCTTCGGCGCTAGTCGGTACGGCGCAATAGAACTTAATCTCCTCACCGATATTATGCACCGCGAGCTCCAACGCGAACGGCTTCTTCATTCCCAAAAGTGAATTAAAAAACTGACCAGAAACCGCGATCTCACGCAGTGGATCTTTAGCCTCACCACTCCCCGCCGGATCGCGGGGTAAACGCACCAAAAGCAGGCGCAAATTAAGATCCAGAAGCAATTTTTTTCGTCGGCGCGAACTCCACCAAAAATATCCGCCAGTTAAAACCACGACTACAGCCAATCCAAGATAAACAAAAATCTGTGGCATCTATTTCAATAGCCCGCGTTTTTTAAACTCCTCATAAAACGTATCGGTGATAGCGTCATGAAATCCATCTAACACCAACGGTGGTGATTTTTTAGCTTGCTTTATAGCCGAAGCCAATCCTTTATGCAGAGCCGAATCAATCAATTCCTCAACCATCAGCCGCGTGGCGGGATCTTCCGAAGCTAAATATAGAGGCAAGGCCGATGGCTTTGCATTCGCCGAAGTTTGACTTCCGGCGGAGTTGGAAGCCGGTGGCAAAGGACTTAGACGTTCGCCAATGACTTCGCGCAAAACTTCGCGGTCGGATTTTTTCTCTAGGCTCCGTCCATTAATTTCAATTTTCAAATCTTGAATATCACGCTCAAGCGCCGAATGCCGTTCCGATGGTGCTTCCATAGAGAAAAGTATACCACAAAGAATCGCTTAGTAGCTTCAAATTACCAAAACCCGCTCCATCCGCTAAGCCTCATTAACCTACCCGTGCTTAACCACCATCACGTCGCCGTCTTTCACTACATATTCCTTGCCTTCGGTTCGCAAAACCCCCTTTTGTCTTGCCTGCGCCCAACTTCCGGCTTTAATTAAATCCTCCCAAAAAACCACCTCGGCGCGGATAAACCTTTTTTCAAAATCGCTGTGAATCGCTCCGGCTGCCTGTGGCGCTGTTTCGCCGCGCTTTATGGTCCAGGCGCGAGTCTCATCCTCTCCGGTAGTCAGAAAACTTATCAAATCAAGCGTCCGGTATGCCGCCGTAATCAACTCCGGTAGACTTTCCGTATCATTTAAATTCGCGGCCACATATTCGGCGCCAAGTGAAGCGATTTTCTGTTTGAGCTCGCTAGTCACCTCTCCCTCGCTTCCGTTCAAAAGAAAAATTTGTTTCTTGGTGGTTAATAATTGCATCTCCCGCGCCACTTGTTCATCGGCAAATTCGCTGATTAGCAATCCTTGATTCAACTTCACGAGCATCTTTTTTAAAGTCTCTAAATCCTTTTGTGCCTGTTTTTGTCCGGTTTTTGCCTCGCCCTCGGCTCGCTTTAATCTCTTTTCCACCAAATCCAAATCTTTAAAAATCAATTCAGCGTTAATAATTTCAATATCCCGAATCGGATTTAGCGTATTTTCTACATGCGTAATTTCTATACTCTCAAAAATTCGAACCACATGCGTTATTGCCGTTACCTCTTTAATGTGCGACAAAAAAGCGTTGCCTAAGCCCTCGCCCTTGGAAGCGCCACGCACCAGTCCGGCAATATCAAAAAACTCCATCACCGCCGGCACTGTTTTTTTAGAGTTAGAAAGTTTTGCAAGAAGCGCCACTCGCGCATCGGGCACGACCACCACCCCAACATTCGGATCAATGGTACAAAAAGGATAGTTGGCGATCTCAACCGGCTTGGCGGTCAAGATTTTAAAAAGCGTTGACTTGCCCACATTCGGCAAGCCAACTATGCCCATCGCGAGTTTCATGACTCAGGGAGAATAGCAAAAAGCGATAGACTTGGCAAAATTACCTCCTCTTTCGCTTATCAATCTCTTCCTTGATCAAATCTACAAGTTCGGGCGCAAAATGTTTAGCGGTTTGACCTCCGGGAGCTTTATAATCAAATGACATTCCAGGTTCTAACGCCAAAAATTCACCGGCTATTGTGTTGATAAGCGTTTTGCTCACCGCGGTCTCTCGTTGAATTTCTCCCGCCGTTTTCCAGCCCACAGGAGCTGGTTCCATTGACGAGACTTCTTCGGTAATTATTCTGATCAAGCGGGGTGAGAGAAACTCAAAAGGGCGAGACTTTTCGTAGCGCATAACTTTGAACCATTCAGGATTTTTCTCCCTGTAGCTCGAGGCTATTCGACTAACTACTTTATCACTAACTCCTAGGCTTTTTGCTAATACTTGAGTTGGCTGCCATTCTGCGGGCGCAATCTTGATTTCTTTGTCTTCTTGCTCGATGGTTTTTATTAATTGAGGTGAGATATGTTCGAATAGTCGACCCATTGCATCGTGAGACGTCCGAAACCATTCAGGATGGTCTTTTCTGTGTTGCTCAACTTTATTTTTTAAGCCTAATGCACTTCTTCCCATTTTTTCAGCTAGTTTATTGCGGGTAATCCAGCCAACAGGAGCCTCGATAGCGTTTTTTTGTTTTTCTTCAAGCAGTCTTATAAGCTCAGGGCTAAGGTGTTCAGCGCGACTGCCGTTCCTACCACGATATTCACGGAACCATTCCGGATGAAATTCGCGATGAGCATCAGTGGCCCTATCGACAGTCGTAAAATTGCTACCGATCCTGTCTGCTAATCCTTTGCGCGTCTCCCAGCCTAAAGGCGCGTCTTCGAGTGAAAGTACCTCTTTTTTTATAAGATCGACCAGCGGAGGAGAAAAATGCTCGATTTTTCTTCCGGTATGTATCTGAAATGTACCGAACCACTCGGGGTTAGTAACCCGTTTAGCATCTACTATTTTGAGAATTGGTTTTTTGCTAACCCCTAACTCTCTTTTCAGAGATTCCAATGTCATCCATCCGGGTAGAGGCATTGCCCTCCCCCTACTTTCCCTTGTTTCAGAGACAATCCTAAAAATTTCTTGTGTATCAGTAATAATCTGTAGTCCTTCAATTTGTATGCCAGTGAGCCGCGCAGTTCCAGCCTGCTCTGATTGTCTAGTAATATCCCGAATCTCTTCTCTGTCAGCGTATGGTCTATCCGATTTTCGAATTATTCCAGGTGATCCGACAATTTCC
>ERZ1292629.2089-Hain-H43-01um-R1-2089-length-17749-cov-7_pt1 | contig 17749 bp, 26 predicted proteins | sample MGYA00564399_ERZ1292629 | MGnify/ENA primary metagenome ERZ1292629 (study PRJEB36523, sample SAMEA6512636) | groundwater metagenome | collected 2019-01-08 | study: AquaDiva: Metagenomics assemblies of 32 groundwater samples
CATCATGTAAGACGTAAAAATGCTGCAAAGAAATATAGTAAAGATGGTATTACATTATGTGTATCATGCCATAAAAAACCACATAGGAGGAAGTAAATGCTAAAGGTTTCGGCGACCAAAGGTATATGGACTCTCGACGAAGTGATTAAGATGTTGCAAGATGCAAATATTCCATTCAAAGCTGTTATAGGCAATGACCCTAATTTTGCGCATGAAGTAAAAGAAGATCAGCTAGTAACAGAATTGCCGTTACCATTTGGCAAACTATATGACTTTAATCGTAAGCAAGCTTAACGCGATGCGAGCGTGCTTGCTAAATTTAACGATTAATGGGAGGTGCAGCAAATGGCTCTTATTTACAGGCAAACAGGCGTAACGTTGTCGGCTACTGGTATTGCAGTAACGATAACGCACGCGCTTGGAGTTACTCCTGGTGGAACGTACGGACAGATAGTCCTTACTCCTCAGGCGACCACCGCTACAGGAGGCGTATCTGTCATATCTGCTACTTCGCAGATAGCGACTATATGCGCTTATGGTGTAGCCAATGGTCTTACTGACGTAACTTGTCAGGCATTCCACACTATCATACTGTAATGTATGTGACCTGGCCATGTCAATAAACTGGCCAATAAATTAATGGCTATCGGCAATAGCCAACTTAAGGAGATAACGATGCAGACTACAGATAATTTAGATATATTGATGGTATGTTATGGTCACACTGATCTTACTGAATGTGCGCTAGAGACATTGGTTGAGCATACAAACGCTAATGACTATACTTTGCACTTACTCAACAATAAACCAGAAGATAAGGGCGAATTGGTTGATATGTTAGAGTCTTATGGGCTCTCATATATGTACCATGAATTTCCTAATGTAGGATGGATAAAAGCGATTGAGACTGTTTATCCGCTTATCGCTAGCAACTATTTCCTTACAGTGCACAATGATGTAGAGTTTGAAAAAGACTGGTTACCAAAAATGATGAGACAGTTCAGAGATCCTAAGGTAGCGGCAGTAGGACCTCTTATTAGTTACGTATGCGGCTTTCAGCGAACAGACTTTAACTTACCTGGACTTGTTGCTGAAGATGCTAACTTCATAGTAGGTTTATTTTGTATATTCCGTAAGAGCGCTGTCGATGATCTCATCAAACTAGATGGCTACTTCATGGACCCTCAGTTCGGTATGGGCGATAAGGAAGAACATGATTATTGCATACGTCTTTGTGAAGCTGGGTATAAATTACGTATAGTACGTAATGTACTTATACAACATGTAGGTGAACGTGGCTTCGTAGATCTGCTCGGTAGCAAAGAGAAGTTCACTAAATACCAAGAACAACAGCAAGCCAAATTAGTTGCTAAATGGGGACAAGAGAAAGTAGACGACCTCTGGAAAATTGATCGCACTAAAGCTATTAATGTTGCAATAGGAATACCTCTTGCTGGAGATTATTCAGGACACCGTAAGTTTTGGGAAAGCTTACTGATGATGAAAAAACCTGGAGTCTTTCAACCTATAGTAGTTCCTAGAGTAACAATACAGCATGCGCGTAATCTTATAGTCAGTAAAGCCTTAGAGCTCAATTGCACGCATGTACTTTTTATAGATGATGACATGATATTTCCGCAAGATGCTGCTATACGTTTACTTGAACATGATAGAGACATAGTATGTGGTCTTGCATTTCAACGTAAGAAACCACACATGCCTTGCATATTTCGTAATGTGATAGATAATGATGAGCAACAGATATACCCTATGGAAATTGTTAAGCAAGGGTTGTTCGAAATAGATGCATGTGGATCTGCATTTGTGCTCATCAAAACCGACGTATTTCGTAAGTTAGAAGAACCATGGTACGTATGGGGAGATAAAACGTTAGGTGTATATGTTGATAAGGGCGGTCTCGGTGAGGATATAAGCTTCTCGCTCAAGGCTAAGAGAGCGGGATTCGAAGTATTTTGTGACACTGATCTTATCATAACTCACATAGGTGACAATGAGGAAGTAACAGACATTCACTACTTTGCCCATAAAGCTAAAGAAGAAAATAAGCTACAACTATCAGATGAATATAACCCTACTTACCAGCGCGATGAACTGCTTATGCCAAATCTGTTGGTAAAGTAATAGGAGATATCTATGCATGTAGTCTGCGCGTGGTGCAAAAAAGAATTTCCTGAAAAAGCTCCTTACGATGATCCATCTATATCTCACACTATTTGTAGAGACTGCTCAATCAAATATTGGGGAATAGATCCAGAGGAAGTTAAACTAAAATCTTTAAGGAGTAAAGAAATGCCAAACCCAAATGTGCCTATGTGGAAGCGTGACTTAATAAGTAAAGCCAAATGGTTATATTTATCGGGAAGTGGCTATACATTTCATGAGGTAGTTGATTATTTAAAAAATCAGCATAAAGACCTATCAGAAAAAAGCATAACATCAGCTGTAGAAATTGCACGTAGACAGCTTAAGAAACGGCTTAAGAAAAATCCACGCGCTTTATATGATGATTTAGTTGAATTTGCTAAAGGATTAAAAGCAAACGGTATAGAAGCTGTATTAGCAACTATATCCTTATATAAGAAATTTGAATTTGCACACCCAGACGAGATAAATAAAGCTATAAAAGAAGTTTATAAACTAAAGAAAAATCCATATTCTTCTCGCGCTAAATATTGTCATGAGCGTATTAAGACACCTAAGAAGTTTGATCCTCGTTCATATAGAACTAAAACACTTGGTAAAGGAATTAAGGCTACGTTTGGATGTCCTAAGGGCAGCTACTCTCCTCGCAAAGGTAGATGTAAGACCGCTATGCAAATGCAACGTAGACTTATTCCAGTAGGCGCTAAAGGCTGTAAAGTAGGTGGTAAAGCTATACGCCACAATCCTACATTAAAAGTTTATGATGTATATTGGGTAGACACTAAAGGCGCTCATATATTTACATCCATGCGAGCTGTCAATAGCGAAGAAGCCCATCTTAAGTTGCTCGATCGTAAAGGCGATAAAGTTGATTATGTAATGGGCGTACAATTACAAAGAAAATCTAAACCCAAATCTAGGAGATAAATATGAAATTTCGTGTGTGGTATAAAGATTTAACTACAAGAAAAACTAAATCTAAAACCGTATTAGCCACCTCTAAAGGAGATGCTAGCGGCAGAATGTACGATAAGTATGGCAATAAAATACGCGTAATAGAAGTAGAAAAGTATTTTAAAAACAATCCTGGAGCTGCATGGCATAGAGAAGAAAAAAACCGCCTTGATTTTTTATATAAACAAACAGGCAAGGAAGGGTATGCGGACAGGGCTTTTGAACATACCAGAAGCGAAAAAGAATCCAAAAAGCTTGGTCTTAATCCATTTAAAAAGAAACGTAGCAAATTTTATGTTGGATTTACTGGTACATTTATGGGTAAGAAGAAAGGAGTTTTCAAAACATTTAGTTCTCGCCTTAAGAAAGCTGAGCTATACGATGAGCTTGGCGCTATCTACAGATATCTGTATGGACCGTTTGAGACTAAGGAAGCTGCCAATAAATATAAATTATACGTAACTAAGCGCATGTATCCAACTAAAATTACCAAAGCTAAAATAGGCAAACGCAAAAGAGTTACTGCGCTCAAAAGAAAAGGACATATCATACTTTAGGAGATAGTCATGTCTAAGAAAAGCGCGATCTGGGATACAACAAGTAAGAGCGATAAAGTAAGCTTCTTACGTTCACAGTATAGAGGAGCGATACCAAAAGTAGAGACACTCATCTATGCAAGCATGAAGTTTAGTAAACTACCGGCTTCTATGCGTAAGACAATAAGCAAGGCTATTAAGTATAAGCATAATCCATTGTTACCATCATTGTTTATACCGCCCAATCCAAGAAAAAAACATAAAGCATTTTTAGAATTTTCTGATTTGCCGTATGCTAGACCAAAACGTAAAACTAAGTCACATAGCAAATTAAAGAAAAGCCGTAGAGTAACTCAATTTGCTAAGAAACATAATCCACGCAAAGGTGGTGTAGAGATATACGATACTATCTTGGCTATTGAAGCTATCAAAGGCGGCAAGTCTTTATGGCCTAAGGAAAAATTTCGTCACAAGTTTTCACCTAAATCAAGAGCTGCAGTTTATGGATTAGCTGACGGGTCATTGCTTATCAAATCTCAAGTTGGCAAGAAACTCTGGAAAAACTTTGCGTATAAAAAAGGTGTGGATTATTAATATACACACTCACCTAGTTGATTGATAAGTCCATTGATTTACACATATCAATTTAGTTGATATAATATCACAATAACAGTTCTGTATTACTATTGACCACAATCATAAAAGGAGGTAATAATGGGCACAGAGCCTTTTTTGATAAACCCTTTGCCAAGAAAGATAAGGCGTATTCCTAAATTTAAGCTTAAACGCTATCGCAAAATGGTGCGCAAGCGCCTTGCTGATGCAGAATTTAAGCGCAGAGGAATATTGCGTAATCCTCTTGGCGGCGAGCTAATGATATTGGGACTAAACCCAAAACGTAAACGCAGATCAAAGACCAGTAGGAGGCTTTCTCTAATGAACCCACGTAGGAGACGTAGAGCCAGAAAGGCTAAGCATAACGCCAGAAGAAGGAGAGGAATGAGGCTTCATGATAATAGGAGAAGGCGGAGACTGCACGCTAATCCTAGGAGACGTCAGAGGTCTTATAGGATGAACGACAATCCAAAACATAAGAGGAGAAGGACGAGACGTAATCCTGTTAGAACGGGCTTTAGAGGTAATCCAGCTCTTTCAATAGCAGGTATCAAGCACATACTTCCACTTGCTGTAACTGGTGGCGCTTCTATAATCGCCACCGGTTTAGTTCCTAGCCTCATAGGAATGCAGAGCCAGTGGACAAGGTATGGCGCACAAGCCGCGACTGCACTTATTGGCGGATACGCTGTTGATAAGTTTGCAGGTAGAGAGCACGGTCTCGTATGGGCTGTCTCTGGTGTAGCTGTGATCGTTGCTGACGTACTTCAGAGGTACGTTGTTTCAAGAGTGCTTCCTGTAGCTCCTGCCGGTGTTAGTGGCATAGGCTATATGGATGAGGGTAACTACATGGACGCATTCCCGTCTGGAATGGATGCCTATCCTGGTGAGATGGCTGGGTTTGATGCATATCCGTATTCAGGGGTAGCGCCTAGCTACTAAGTTGTAAATGTAACTGATCGTCTATATTTTGTGTCCAACGTGACCTTAAACACATAGATAGGAGTAAACAACATGCCTCCACTTGTAAGAGATCCGATGAACGCTCAAGGTTACAGAACTCAGAGAGCTGAACTTCCTGAAGATCTGTGGCAACCGTTAACGTATAGCGGCAATATAGAGTAATCTATATTGATAAAATCTCGTAAATTCGGTGAAAGCCTTAACAGATGGTGCTGAAGGTAATACCGAGCCAAGCCTACTAAGTAGGAAGGTGTAGAGAGTAGAGATGATGAAAACATTGTCGCCAATAAGGATAGCTAAACAAGTTCTTCTTGGCACAGCGCTTGGAGATTCTTCATTAGGTAAAGTAAGTGATGTTAAAGCCAGATATAGATGTGGCCATAGTGTCTGGCAATTTGAATACCTAATGCATAAGCTACAGCTGCTGTACCCATTAGTAGGAACTTATGAGCTACGCGTAAGAATAGGAAGATCATATTCACAAAACCCATTCTTTGGCGTAAGAACTAAATCATCCAAATACCTTAAGCATATCTATGATGATTGTTATATATCAGGAGAAAAAGGAATACGTGTTAATGTGTTGCGTAGACTTACTCCCATAGGTATTGCTTTTTGGTATATGGATGATGGTTGCTTAGGAACATGGAAAAACACGATAAGCAGTGTTGGCATAAGTACGCATGGCTTTGGGAGAGATAGCTCTCAAATAATATGTGACTACTTCAAAGAAAAATATTGTATAGATTTTTATGTCACTAAAGGTGGTGGCATAAAAACTACAAATGGAAGTAGAGCCAACGCTATTAAGTTTATCGATATTGTGAGAGACCATATTCCACAATGCATGGATTATAAGATTAATCCAGCATCATTTCGTAAAACGAGACGTCCTGAAATACAGGATGGTGATGTACTCCGAACTTTACAGAAATGTAAAGAGCTATTCAGAAATGAATACGCCTTTCATGATGCTAAAGAAAAGTTAGCTTCTTGGAAGTAACATAATTGTGTACGATAGAGTCAATTACCCTGCTGCTGGTACCACGACTCTGAGCTTCTTCTCTGCACCTAAAGGCACTTCAGCTACATTGATTACTGCTGGTGTTGCTGCAGCAAGAGTCAAGTCGCAGAGAGACACTAACCTTGAGAACCAGAACGTTGTACCTACAAAGATGTTTAAGTTTGTAGGTGTATCGATGGCGTATATCCACACAGCTGCCGGTACTGTAACAAACAACAATGACAGGGACCTGATCAGAAACAATGGTTACTTGACGTTTAGGATAGTTGATAAGGACATACTGTTCCTGCCTCTTATTGCTATTCCTGAGCTGAACCCTGTGCTGTCAACCACAGCTACTGGCAATAATGCTATAGCTGGTGGTGGCGGTAACAACGTTCCTATGTACAAGTTCCCGATTCCGATCACGCTCAATCCGTACGAGAACTTCCAGGTTAACATGACGTTCGATGGTGGCACTACGACCATTGCTACCACACTGGATGTTGCGGTCGTGCTCCAAGGCTTCATGAGGAGACCGACATAATATTGAGGACGTTCCTCCCCCAGTCATAGCTCCTGGGCCCTAATGGGATATAAAGAGCGCCTTCGCCGCGCAGATGGTAGCCAGCACTGCGATAACAAATGCTGGCACTTATATTTACGCGCGCATACATAAATAACATTTAACTTGCCGATATGGCCCTCAGCCTTGGCAATAGACTGGAGGATAAAGTAATGAATGAACGTGAGCAAGCTTACAAGGAGTATTACATATACAATGTGGAAAACACTTCTCTTACTGCTGGAACTGGTGCAGCTTTTACTGATACGACTATACGTACGGATACGGATGCTGATTTTGAGCTTATAAAGCGTACGCACGTTGCCAATGATGGGCGTATACTTGCTCAATTCAAAGATGATGCGTATGGTCGTAACTATCAGAACGCTGCTCTTGATTTAAGAACTATATCTGGCGGAAGAGTTTCTGATATAACAGTCGGAGCTGTAAATGGCGATGCTGGTGGCTTCTTACCATTTGTATTGCCTAGACCGATTATGTTAAAAGGCGGTACGACTTACACTTCTTCATTGTCAGATTTTTCTGGTGTAGCTAACAGCATACGTCTTGCTTTACATGGAGCTAAGATAAGATCAGGACAAGCGCCATGGAATCAGCCATGGAGAGCTAGACCTGCATTTGATTATACGACAGGAAGAAGTACGATAGCTGCTAACGGAACAGCTACATTTAATGTGGCTATAAACATCGACTCTCATTTCCTCATACACAAGATAACTGCTGTTAATACTGGACCAGCTTTAGTGACAGTTAAAGATCAAGCAGTTGATAGACAATGGATGAATGTTGCTTGCCATATAGATAACTTTGGTGGTAATGCTCATTTTCCAAACATACTGCCAGCCCCTAGATTTATCTATAAAGGTTCAGTGATAAACATAACAGTTCAAGATTTGAGTGCAGCTTCAAACGTTGTGCAAATAACCTTCCATGGAGAAAAGCTTTTTCTGTAATAAAAGGAGAGGTAAACGGATATGAGAAGACGTGTAAGAACACGTATAGATGAGCTGCCAATAGACTTACGTCCACATCGTATACGTAAGTATAAGCCAACAGGCAATTTGGGAGAATTTGATACGGATAGAGACGTTTCACGTGGAATGGAATATGATGTGTCTGAAACTTTACCTATAGATTTAATTCCATTTGAACCTTCCGTAAGACAAGGACTTCGTGTTGCAGGATCACCTGGTGGGATGTTAGATAGAGACTCGCTTTTACAAAAGATAGCTGATGATACAGGTATAATCTCATCAACATCAATTCTTGATAGGGGGCTAGTAGGAACTAGCGTGACAGTTGGCACTACACCAACACTAGTTATACGTTCAGTATTTAATCGTGGATATATAATACTAAATCCCTCCACAATAGCAGGTACAACTTCTACTGGCACTATACTCGCATCAGCTTCAAGAGCTGCTACTGGAAATACACAAGCCGCAGCGTTGAGTGTTTCTAACTATCGTGACTTGCATTTATTTTTGGATGTGACTGCTGTTCCTGGTGGTGGTGCAACGCTTGACATATTTTCTCAAGCATTAGACCCAACCTCTGCAAAATATGCAGATATACAAAATATATTTCCTGGGATAACTGCAACCGGAACCTACTATGCAAATGTTGGTTCATTAGGTCTCGTAACCGACTTTGCTATTAGATGGGCTATAAGCGCAGGTAACTTTACGTTCTCTATCGGGTTTGCTCTTAAAGAAGGATTACCAGGTACATCTAATGGTCTTTCCAAAACCATTTATCTTGGCAACAGTGGAGTTTCTACTGTGTCAGGTTTCCCAATACTTGAAGGTCAATCTAGATCTTTTTACGCTAGAGAGAACACTGAGCTTTGGGCAGTGGCTTCAGCTGAACTTGATTTAAGAATCTTTGAGTTGTAAGAGGTATTATGTCATTTGATGTCATAGGTTCATTTGGTACAGCAGGTGCAAATGCTGGCGAGTTCAGTGTGTTCTGGGGTTTTGGCATAACTGTTAGTGGTGGAATAATATATATCTCAGGCGGACAGACCAGAAATAAAATATATAAATTTAGCGCTGCAACTCCTTATGGTTTTATAGGTGAATCAACCACTAGCATATTTAGCCCTGCAGTATTCAGTAATGGTTCTATACAAGGCGAGTTTTTATTTGTTAGAGATAACTGGACAGCGCTAAATAAATTAAATATAACAGATTGGGTTAATGTAAGAAATACCGGAGCATTAGTTGGTTGGTGTTGCTCTGATACCACAAAAACATATATAGGTTCAAGCTCAACAGCTGTTGTTAGATCTTATTTAAACAGCAATTTAACTCAATCACAGACATTAACGCTTGGAGTTACAGGAAATCAAGTTGCTTTAGATGATAATTTTCTATACGCTGTACGTGCTGTAGTTAGCGCTACAGCTTTAGTGAGCGTTATCTCAAAATCATCGTTTACTGTTGTTGATTCATGGACAGTTAGTAATGATGCAGGCGGTAGTTCAGGTTCTATATGTTTATATAATGACCACTTACTTTTACTTGGTGGCGCTAATGGTATACGAATATACAACACAAGAGCCAAAACTCTTTTTACTACTATAGCTAATCCAACAGCTATTGTTGGTGCAGATATCCCCCTTTCTATTTTTGCAGATGCAAGTGGTATATATGTTACATATGCAAGCGTTAATAAAGTAGTAGTTTTTACAAATGACATACCCTTATTTAGTGGAGCCTTAACTTTAAATAGAAAAACATCTCCATACACATGGGGACAAACTAATTATAATTAAAAGGAGGCAATAATGCAAAAAATCTTATCTTCACTTGTAATATGTTTGTTATTTGCTACTACATGTTTTGCGGCTGTGTCGGGTGAGGTATTAATAAATGGTCAAGACCCTACAGCTTCTGGTACAATCATAACACCTGTTAGAACATATGATGCAGGTAAACTAACAGCAGACACTCAAACTAAAGGCTTACTTGCTGTCGGTCCTTTAATGTATAACGGTACAAACTGGGATAGATTAAGAGGTGATGCTACTAATGGTCTTAAGGTTCAAGGAACAGTTAGTGGTAACACTACACCTTCTGATGCTTTTGCTAATCCTACAAATGCTTCGGTATCATTTTCATTACAAGGCGTTTTTATTGGTCCATCTGATGGTTGGACAAGATTATATTCAAGCTTCATAGGCTCAGATGCAGTTGCAGTTACTACAAATCATCCAGCAGCTACACGGTCTTTTGTTGCTTTGTACAATGGTACTACATATGATAGACAACGTTCTGGTGTTATTATAGGACAAGTACTTGTGGATAATAGTTCTAATGGATTCTCAAATATAGCCACTAATACTTCTACTGTTGTTAAAGCCTCAGCAGGTATTGTTAATAAAGTTCATGTTAATGTAGTTGGTACTACAAGTAATGTGAGATTATATAATGATACTACAGCTCCTTGTGATACCAATTTCGTAGTACAAATAGATACTACATCATTAGTATCAAGTGGTTTATTAAATCACTCGTTTACAACTGGAATTTGTGCACTAACAGCAGGTGCAGCAGCTGCAGACATATCAGTATTATATAGGTAATATATGGCTTTTCCAAATAATAATATAAATCCTGGATACATACATTATGATGTGGATACATCTCGTGCATATATGTATAAAGGAGGTAATGCAACTGATTTAATAAATAGTTGGACTGAGATTGATTTAGCATTAACACCAGATATTTTTGTTAAACAAGCTGATCCGATGGTGTTAGATAAAGTAACTGACCCATGGATAGATGTAAGAGCTTATGGGTCTATTCAAAATGCAGTGAATGCAGCTGCAAATAAGACACTTGTTTTTCCTTCAGGTACCTATAACATGGGATTAGTGACTATAAATAATCCTATGGCTATTATAGCTTTAGGTAAAGTAACTATTAATTTGACAGGAACTAATGCAAGATTTAGAGTTGACAGTCCAATCACTTGGCTCATATTACGCGACTTAAACTTTAATGGGAGCGGCGTGTTGGCAGATAACCATTACGCACTTGCCCCTAATAATTCTGCAGTTATAATACAAGATTTGCTTATTGATAATTGTTCTGCCTCCAACGTTGTTAATGGTTTTGATACTTCAAGCGCGAAAAGGGTTGTGATGATAGCCCCAAAAGTCATGACAACTGTAGGAGAGTCATCAGGACAAGGTTACGGTATAGTAGCAGGTGGAGGTAATGGCAACTACTCTGAAGACATATTTATTATAGCACCATATCTCTACCGAACTACAAGACACGGGATATATCTCGGCGCAACCAAGAGGGCGCAGATTGTAAGCCCGATATTCTACCAGCACAGGAACGGCTCTGCGGGATGGAGTTATAGAAGTGCACTAGCACTTTCAAGAGGCGAAGATATTGCTGTAAGCAACCCTCAGTTCATAAATTGTGCAGATGAGTGCATAGGATTAGATGATGACGATACTGTCACTGGACAGGCTGACAGTTTTATAATTAATGGTGGAAGCATTCGTAATAGTCAAGATGTCTGTCGCGCTTTAAGAGTTGGAACTTTCAGTGTTCCTTCTGCTGACGCAAGCGTTAAACGCATAGCAATAAGGAATTTGACTGTTGAATTGAATACAAATTTATCAGGAACCAATAGAGATATATATGTCCTTGATGGCACCGATGTTCTTATAGATAGCCTTCATGTTGACGGTGCACAAGCTTATGTTTCAGCAAAAGAGATTATCTATATTGAAGGTAATGGCTCTTTTTATGGGGCTGTAACTATTCAGAACATTTCTGGTAGGATTACAGGTTCATCCACCAAAAGTCTTGTTAGAATAGATGACGCTATTTGCATAGGAACTAGAGAAGTTAATGTTCTCAATAATACTATAACAGGTCTTTCTACTGGAAATTCATCGGGACTTTTAGCTTATAACACGCCGATAACAAATATAAATGTCCGTACAGATTCAAAGCAAGAGATAGGTATATCTGGAGCAACCCCAACCGTTGGGCTTGGTGAACGTTTTGTTATGACACAAGTCGGCGCTACAAATGTTACCAATTTTTTAGGTGGACTTGAAGGAGATGAGATAACTATTCGTTTTAATGATAACAATAGTACAATCAAGGCCACTAATATTTATTTACAAGGTGGAATTGATTTTGTAGCTACTCTACATGATATGCTAACTATTCAATATCGTGGAGGATCCTGGCGAGAAAATTCAAGGAGTATAAATTAATTTTGACAATCAGGTAAAATAATATGGGTAACGGCAGTAGTAAATATAACGGTTTATCAGTTTCACCTCCATGGATAGAGCCGACACTTGATTCAGAGTGGTTTGATTTAATAGAAGATTTAGTTATTACATCAGTAGGAGTAGTAACAACATTAGTTTCATTAACACTACCTACAGCATGTTTAGGTAGAATAAAATGGTTTGGTCAAGAAGTTAAAACACCTAATAAAGATGACAAAGTAGAATGGAAAATAAAAATTAATGATGGTCCTGATAAGACATACGGCAGTGTTATAGGAAGAATATCGACAATAGAAGCACCTACAGAAACATTTATATTGATACCACGTGCAGGTACAATTAAATTAGATGTGATCGCTACTGAAGCAAATATAAGAGTTATAGGAAGATTAAAAGGCTGGTTTTGGATTGAGGACTGGAGATAACTAATGCCAAAAAATGTAGACATAACTTTTACAAAATATAAAGAATATAATATCAATGACCCAGATTTTGCCGCTCTTCGCGGTAATATGTTTAATTATCCATCATACGGTTCAACACCATCTACAGGAGTTATATTTGATTTTAATTTTGCTGGTGATGGCACTAAATACCCTAACACTGCTAATGGTTTTCCAAATGGCAAATCATTAGTGAATGGTGGACAAACTATTACAGGTTTTCAAGGCATATATATTGCACCCCCTGTAAATACTGTAATGTATGTTAGAGCTCTCGTGATATCATACAACATAACACAAAAAGATTTATTTTTAGAGAGATTTAAAGAGACTGGACCTATAAACTCCGGTATTCAATTTGTACATTCAGGTTTTCCATTTTGTGAGCGTTCAGACTTGTATGCTTTAAATTTAATTATAGACCAAGCTCCGGCATTAATAATAGATGCTACAGCTGCTAATCAATTCTTATTTACTCAAACATTCACGTTAAGTGCACCAGGAAGATTTGATGGTGATTCACAACAATATCTTGGTGTTAAGTCACATGGCGGTAATCCAATATTTTTAGGTGCAAGTCTTGCTGCAAACAAGTTAACACATTTACATTTTAGTTTTATAGGTCATGTTGTCAGGAAAGTGAGTGTAGATGGAGCGTTTAGAGAGATAATACCGCTTTCATAAAATATAATAAGCATGACGTACAGTTTAAATGGTAAGTAACACTACATATACTAAATGAACTTAGGAGTTAACTAATGCTTCAGTCGATATCCATTGACAATGTGTTTAATGTTTTAATTCTTGTTGGTTGTTTGTTTGTACATTACTTAGCTGTAATAAAATCAATAGGTAAACTTGGAGAACGTATCACTAAAATAGAGACAGAGCAAGAGGTTGTTCATAAAATAATAGATAGAGATTTTTTAGCTTTATCTAAAGAAGTTAAAAGTATATCGCTCAAATGTAAGTACAAATCACTCAATGAGATAAACGAAGTAGATGCTAATTAACAAGGAGACGGTATGGCTTTTAATTTAGACAATAGAGTGCTAATATCTTATAAAAGACTTCCGGCCCCAGATGGTGTTAGTGATGGTTTAGGGTGGAGTCTTAAAAGAATGATAAAATCAGTGAAAGAAGTTGTTAAGCATCCATTAAGAAACCCACTAAAAACTATTGCAGTTGTAGCAACTGGTGGAGTTTATGGAGCTGCTCTAGGTCTTAAACCAGAAACGTTGGGAAGATACCAAAGAAGAATCGGTGGCGCTGTTGTTGGAGCTGTTACGGGATTTGTTACAGGCGGTCCAGCTGGAGCTGCTGTTGGTGCTGGTATGGGAATGCTTAAAGCCAGGAAAGGTGTTAAAGGAATAAAAGGATATGGTAAAATAGGTCTCATATCCGCGGCCACAGGTTTTGTAGCTGGAGGAGTTGCTGGTGCAGCAGGCTACGGGTCATATGGAGGCTTTGGAGCTAAGGCTTATGCCTTTGGAGCTGGAAAAGTTGCAGCATTAACAACAGGAAAAGTTGCTTCAGCTACATCTTTAATACCGACAGCAATGGGCGTCATGAAAAGAAGTTCAGCTCCAGCTGATACATCATCAGTAGAATCCCCAACTGGAGAAGGGCTATATTCTGAAAATTGGCAACCTCCTTCTACACCATCACCAGCTGCACAAAACTATATGGACCTTATAAGACAAACAGCCGGTGCAGCAAGCAAATTCATGCCATCAGGAGGTAGTGGAACTAGTGCTGAGCTTATGTCTCCAACAGGATCTGCTGAAGATACTGGTCTTATGCCTCAAAATACTGGAGAGCGGATACCCGGTCAAGTAGACTACCCTATTACTGCTGGAATATTTGCACCTGAAAATATTAAATGGATATTGTTAGCAGGAGGAGTTGCTATACTTTTATATGGCACCTCACAATCAAGAAAAAGGAGAGCATAATATGATGTATAAACACGGTATAAGTTTTAAGAACCCACAAGCTATGCCAATACCAATTACAGCAAGAACTCCAGAGTTTATAGCATTCACATCTTTGCCGTCTAGTAAGATGTGGAGTAAAAGAATGCCTGTATGGGAAGAAGAAAAACAAATGTTTATTCCAAAAGGAGGTGTAGATATGTTAGGAAGTTTAGGTCAACCGAGGATAAGGTCATGGATGAGATCAATCAAACCAATTGCATCACGTGTAGCCACTGAATCTAGACCATATAGATACGGCGCAATAACTGCAATGTTACCCGCTGCGGCAAAGAAAGAAAGATTGACATGGGCTAAAGCAGCTGGAACATCATTTTCACCTTATGAAAGAAGATATTATAAGCGATCGTTTGCCAGAAGATTAGGGACAAAAACCATGGAAGTTCCTAGTTTTTCAGAGTTTGCTTTGGGAGAAATAACAGTAAATACAGGCGGTTCGGCGGTAAGAAGTGTTACAGGTTTTCTTCAGAATCTTTTGACGACCGGAGCTGAAGCATACAAAGTACAACAAGAAACAAAATTAGCCAAAGTTCAAGCTCAGATACAAGCCGGTGAAGCTGCAATGATGCAAGCAGCGAGAGGAACTATAGAGAGCCCAAAATTTCCTTATATGCTTGGGATAGGTGGAGCTGTATTACTTGGTGCCATGATGTATCTAAAAAAGAAAGGTAAGAGGTAATATGAATACTGATTGGAAAGAAATTGTAAGAAATGTTGCACCTCTTATAGCTTCTACATTACTTGGTCCTCTTGCGGGTACAGCTGCAAGATCTGTAAGTAATGCTATTCTAGGTAAACCAGACGGTACAGATGATGAGATAAATACGGCTATATCTGTCGGTGGCCTTGAAGCATTGTCTAAGTTAAAACAAGCTGACCAAGATTTTAAGTTGCAAATGAAAAAGTTAGATATTGATATCGAAAAAATTAATCAAGAAGATAGAGCAAGCGCTAGACAAAGAGAAATAGCTGTCAAAGATAAAACACCAAAAATTCTTGCTTTTATGGTAGTGATAGGGTTTATGGCTACAGCTATAGGTGTTTTATCTGGATACGCTAGAGTTGAGACCGTTCTTGCTGGCACTATCATAGGATACATATCAGCAAAAGCAGAGCTAGTGTTAACCTATTACTTTGGTTCTTCGGCTGGTAGCGATAGAAAGACCGAGCTTCTTAATAAAAGCAATAAAAATTAAGATGCAATCGGAGAGCAACGTAATGATTTAGGAGGTAGTATGTATAGTAGATCGATAGATGGTCTTGGAGAAGCTTGGTACGAATCATTACTTCAGACAGGTAATGTATTATATCAAAAATACCAAGACATTAAGAATTTACAAGCTGTTAAAAAGAAAGCTGAAATTCAGGCTACACAGCTACGGCAATTGCAAGAGATGCAACAGCAAATACAAGCAGCACGAGCTATAGAACCACCTCCAAAACCGCAAATATTTGGAATGGACACAAGTACAGCGTTAGCTGTTGGAGCAATAGGGATAATAAGTTTAATGTTTTTACGTAAAAGGTAAGAATATGAAACCAACTGAAGAGATAATAGATTTAAAGTTATCAAAAGATGGAACTTATACGTATGATAAAACAACTAAAGAGGTAAGAGAAAACGTGCAAGCCAATGAGGCTGCAACTAAAAACAATGCTAAACCACCGACACTACAGTTTAATAGTATGTCGCCAAAAGCCAATGATTTTATTGGTGGGTTTAATGATGTCTCTAAACTTCTTTCTCATATCTTTAAATTGTGAGGCTACTATGCTTGGAGCTCAAGTTGCAACAAAAGAAAATTTTGAGTATACCGTACGCCAAGCCGCGTCTGCTTATGGTGTACCAGTAGCCTTGATTAAAGCCACTATCAAGCAAGAAAGTGATTGGAAACCATCAGCATATCGTAGAGAACCTGCGCATAATGATGCATCTTGGGGATTAATGCAAGTTATGTTAGGCACAGCTAAAGAGGTAACCAAAAATAAAGATTTGACTGCATCACAGCTAATGCAACCAGAATTTAACATATATGTTGGCACCAAATTTTTAGGGCAACTGTTAAAAAAATATGGAGGTAATCTTAAGCATGTAATAGCTTCATATAATGCTGGAAGCCCAAGATTTGACAGTAAAGGTAATTATGTAAATCAGGGTTACGTGAACAGCGTGTACAATAATTTTTTATTTTATCAGACAATGGAATCAGTTAGGCCAGCGTCAAAAGTTGCATCATATATATTACCATTACTTGCTGTAGGAGCTGTAGGAATAGTTATATCAAGGAGATAGTATGAAACTAAGTGAACAGCAGAGAAAACATACACAATATATTGGAATGCTTATACTATGGGCTTATCGTAATGGGTATGAGTTAACTTTAGGCGAGGCATATAGAACAAAAGAGCAACAAGCTATTTATGTTAAAGCAGGTCTTAGCAAGACAATGAACAGTAAACATCTTGATCGTCTTGCCACAGATCTTAATGCCTTTAAAAATGGTGAGTATTTAACTGATAGTGATAGCTATAAGCCGCTTGGGGATTATTGGAAGTCATTAGATCCTGAGTGCGTATGGGGAGGAGATTGGGGATGGGATGCTAATCATTTCCAGTTTACAAAATAACATGAAAATAGACAAGAAAAATAAGATAATCTATCTCACAGAGAAAGATTCAATGTTCACAATAGTGCTTGCTAGTGGTAAGCTAAAAGATGCTATAGGATTTAAAACATATGTAGCAAACAAAGGCTTTGGTTTTGAAGTATTTAGCAAGATAAAAGAAGCGCATAAGCCTAAACAAAACTTACTTGTATTTTTAGAGAATAAAGGTAAACCATACGAAACAGATTATGTTGGAGCTTGGAAATTGACACCATCATTGCGTAGTAGAGTCACTAAGAAAGGAGTGTTAAAACCTGGAAGAAAGAGAAAATTGAAAAGATAGTTGTGTACATCAATTTTTACCTGTGATATAATTGTATTGTAGTTAAATACGCTTTATACTGGAGGTAGTATGGCATTAACAGACGTGGAAAAGACTAAGTTAAGTAAAGCATTGTCTAAACTGATAAAAGAAACGATTAATGTAGAATGGCTTGATGAAGTTGTATATGATGCAATCAGTAAACAAGGTGAAGTGCCGGATAGAAAGTTTAATGAAGCTTACAATTATCTTAAGAAACTGCTGCATTTCATTTAGCGTTACCCTCCCTATT
>ERZ1292629.1795-Hain-H43-01um-R1-1795-length-19828-cov-14_pt1 | contig 17747 bp, 26 predicted proteins | sample MGYA00564399_ERZ1292629 | MGnify/ENA primary metagenome ERZ1292629 (study PRJEB36523, sample SAMEA6512636) | groundwater metagenome | collected 2019-01-08 | study: AquaDiva: Metagenomics assemblies of 32 groundwater samples
CTTCCTCGGCCAGTACCGCATCTATGAGAACTTCGCGGCCCTGCGGCCAAACCAGAGCTTCCGGTTAGATGGAATTACGGCCACTGTAATCGCGGCCCACGTTGTATAGTAAACCGGGCGTAGGGGGGCAGGTGTAACAGCCTGCTCTCCTCTCCCCTCGCCCACGGAGGATTCATGACCATCGAAATCGCAGAGGACGCCAAGGCCCTGATCGACAGCGACGTGCCCGCTCCGCAGGCGCAAGAAGCCTACGAGAAGCTGCACGCGGAGACACATGGCGGCGCAGATCGTGCTGCGGCGATGCTCAAGCAGCGAGGCACCATGCGGTATGTCTACAACCGGCTGCCGCACAGCTTCGAGAAGTTCTTCGACGGCATCCCCTACAAGTGGGAAGCCAACGAGGAGCTTGTGCTGCCTGACGAGATCGCGCAGTTCATGTACCGCACGTCCATCGTCAGCTATGAGCCAGTGACGGGCGAAGCAATCCGGGCCTTAGTCACCACAGAAGACGAGAAGTACGGCGTCCCCTACGTCGCGGAACTGGGACCCGAACTCCTGTCCCGCGAAGTCACCGACAACTACATTCAACGCGGCACAGGTGGACTGTCCACCAAAGCCAAGATCATAGCCGTCAAGGGCAGCGGCTATATGGACGGGAAGAAGGTCGCCTTCAACTCCCGCCTCAACCCATAAGCCCACTGCGCCGAGCCGCCGGTTGTTAGACTAAAGTGAACCCGGTGCGGGTCACTGAATGAGGTCTGCGGTAGGAGAAACCAATGCCTAGTGTTATGCAGATCATCCCCCGCCTTGAGGGGCTCGTCAACATCGCTCCCGAAGGTGGGAATGCCCTTGCTGCGTGGGTCGAGGCGGTCAAGGGGCTGTTGCGGTCCCCGTCGTACCGAGACCTGACAGACTTCGAGTTTGACATCGTTCCGTCGGTGACGGACGTGGGGATCGCGGTGTCCGCCTCCGCCACTCACCTGATCGCGGCCTGTTGGGAAATCAGCGGCGACCTGGGGACCGATACCAGCGCGTTTTGCGGATTCTCAGACGCCGACACTGACACCATCGACATCACTGTCGCCCTGAGCACACAGGAAGACGTCGTGGCGATTACCCCCGTGGTCGAGTTGGGCGTGTCTACGGTCAGCGAGTTCTACCCCGCCATCTACTTTGCTGGGGCGGCTGGAATCGAGGCGGCTCCTGGGACATACAGCGAGACCGGCCTTGGCCTGTCGCTTGGCCTGACTGCTTGGGCGGACGGCAACGACGGAAACGCCGCGACTGCGGCCTCCGTTCGCGTGTTCGTCTTATATAGGACTTGACCGATTGTGGCACTTTCTCAAGCAGACATACAGTATCTTGCTGGATTGTTTGACGGGGAAGGCCACATAGCAGTATCCACGAGTCTGGCTGACGAGCCAGATGTAGCGTAGCGTCCGGGCGGAACCCGGGATCAATCCACGCTCGCTACTAATTGCAGTGGGCCGCGCATACTCTACCACGCGGGTTTTCTCTTAACCTCCTTTCGACGGCTTCGCGCCGCCTAAGCACTGGAGGGCCACATGGCCGTTTTCACCGCAACAACCTGGGTGGATGACACCGAACAGACTGTCTCCGCCTCTGCCTGCCGCGTCAAGTGTATTGAAGTCTTCCCCAACGAAGCCCAAGCCAACGAAGTCTACTTGCAGATTTGGGATGTCGTGGACCCAGACCCCGGGACGACTGCTCCTATGATGGTCCTCCGCATCCCCACTGCCGACTCACAGGGGAATGCGACTGTTGGCACGTGGACGACTTCGGGCGGGTCCAGCCGCAAGATGAAGATTGTGTTCAGCGGCTACGGGCTGGTGTTTACGACTGCCTGCACGATCCTCTGCACCACGACCGTCTCGGGCCAGACCGCCGCGACGACAACCTCCCTGCCAAAGCTGGTGCGTGTCTATTACCAGCCACATGCATAAGGGAGGGTGACATGGCGAACTCGAAGAACTTTCCTGATGGACTGAACATCGGGGAGAGCGACCGCGCATATAGTCTGACACCAGATGGCCTCAACTTTGGGACCATGAAGCCGGGCACCCATCCCATGCTGTTCACCGGGATCACGTTGCCGGGCAACACGAACCTGATCCGCGGTATCGGCATCGCGCCTACCCGGTCATCCGGCTGGATTAGCCTCACCGGGACTGTGACTACGACTCCCGCCCAAGTCTACACCGACTACCGCGAACTCCACACGAACGGCGCCGCGGAAGTCCTTGGTATTGGCTCGTTCCCGTTTATGGACAGCGGGGCGTCCGGTAAGAGTATGTACGCAGGACAGTTCATCTCGCAAGTAGAGTCTGGCGCGACTGTCGGTGCTGCGGTTGCTGTGGGCGACGGGGTCTTCGGTCTGTGGGCAAAGTGTCTCTTGATGGATACGAGTACCTTTAATGCCAGCGCGGTTGCGGCTGCGGCCTTCCTGTCGTTCGTGTCGAACGGATCGAGCGTTGCGAGTGCCGACACGTCTATGGTCAACATGGAAATCGCCAGCGGCGGGATTCGTAGCATCTTCAAGGTGCAGGACTCGGCATCTGGCGGTGCGACGTTCTTTGCCGATTTCACCGACGACCTCGGGAAGCCATGCAGCCTCACCAATGGCTCTGACCTGAATGATATCTCGGCTACAGCCAATGCAGGCTGGATCAAGGTCCGTATCGGCAGCACGACCCGCTACATCGCGCTGTATGCAGCCAAGGCATAGTCGTGACCAAAGAGCAAGTCGAGGCTCGCAAACAGGCACTTGTCGCGCAGAAAACGCAGTTGGTTGCTCAAGTACATGCCGTACTCGGTGCAATCGAAGATTGTGACTACTGGCTGGCCGAACTCGCCAAGCCGCAGGAGAATCCCTAATGGGTGCTGCAAACAACATCAACGCAACCTATGCCGCCGTAGTGCGGACAGGTGGGGCAGCGGGGACCGCGTGGCACCAGCGAGACACCGGCCTGCTATACGTCCCACCGACGATCCAACTGTACTCTCCCCCGTCTGCGGTGGGGGCTGTCACGCGGGCCGACTTCCGCGAGGGGTTGGTCATCCGGAGCTATGAACTCCACAATCGTAGCGGCGGCGCGGCCAGCGTCGGCATCGGCGGGCGTATCGCCAATCGCCACTGGATCGCCGGGACGCTGACCAGCGACAACGCGACCTTCACCGACCGGACGGCGGGTTACCAAGCGCAGACCGCGACCATCTTTGGTGCGGATGCCGCGGTGAACGACGGCGTGTGTATCCTCTCTCGCGTCAAGTTCGACTGGGTGAGCGTCAATCTAACGACTGCCGAAGTAGACGCTGGCTCAGCCGTAGACCATACCGTTCAGTACAGCACCGGCGCCACATGGACGACTCTTGGCGCAAACGCTGCGACCACCGACAACTTCACGCTCACCAATACGGTCTACACCGCCGCCGTTAAAAACCTCGTCATGTTCTCGCCTGCGGATTGGGCCGTCACCGCTAGTCTTGGCGGTGTCCCGAACGGCTACTACGGCATCCTCTTCACCTCCGCCGAAATGGGGGCAGGGGACACTGCCGCCATCGCAACCGGCATCGAGATTGGGAACATGCTCGTCATCGAGGCGCTGGCCGACAACGGCGTGTGGGAAGTCGAAACCATTGACTACTGGATGCCGCAAGCGGATGGCATCGTGGCGTACTTCAGCACTGCAAACGCGGGCAATCGCGTGTATGCAGAAGTGTTGACGAGGTAACTATGGCAATTATGGCACCGCCTCGAAACGTCTCCCTAACCGTCGTTCTCGAAGGCAAGGATTCAGAATTTGTCGAACTGCTGCGAGGTCCCGAAGGTCCACAAGGCCAGCCTGGGCAATCCATCCACGGGCCACGGGGCGAGAAGGGTGAAGTGGGACCGCCAGGTCCGACTGGTCCGCCTGGCCCATCCGTCCCGGGCTCTCAGGGTGCGCGAGGCGAACGGGGTACGCAAGGCGACCCAGGCATTCCGGGGTCGGTGCCTGCTGGGAGTATTGTCTGGTATGCTGGCGATGTTCCACCGCCTGTTGGATGGGGCATTTTTGAGTGGGTGGCCCCGGTCTGGTGGAGCGCCCTCTGGCACGCAAACAAGGCGCCTCGGCCCATTGTGAAGTTGTAGAAGGCTCCATCAGTGGGCCTCAAATCTCCCTCCGCAAGTGACTTCGACCACGGCGATCTGTCGGGGCTGACAGATAACGACCATACCCAGTATGTTAATGCCGTCAGTGACACGGCTACGGTGAATCTGACGCTGACTGGGCAGTCTATCAGTGCCGACGTAATTGCAGGCGGCACGGATCATGGCGGTCTTGGCGGGCTGGCAGACGACGACCACACACAGTACGTCCTCCACACCGAGGTTGACGACACCCCTGTTGACGGCGTCACAACCGATCCCATCTCTAGCAACTGGGCATTCGATCACGAAGCGGCTGCGGACCCCCATACTGGCTATCGGCTGGAGTCGGCAGACCACTCGCACCAGTCCACAGGGCTTCAGGCGGGGCAGCTTGACCACGGGGCCGCGCTGACTGGCCTCACCGATGATGACCATACTCAATATCTGCTAGTCGCAGGCTCCCGCGCCATGACTGGCGACTTGGACATGGGCGGGAATGATGTCTTCAATGTCCGCAACTACTACCCTGATCCTGGAGGGCGGCTGACGCTGACTTCAGCTACGCCAGTTCTAGTTGCTGACGCCGCCGACCAGACGACGCTCTACTACGCATTGTACAAGCACGACCTTGTGCCACTCTACGACGGCACCAACTGGGACGTGTTTCGTTTCACTGAACTCTCGATTGCGATGGCGGCCAGTGCGAACTGGGCTGCGAACAGCAATTTCGACGTGTACGTGTACAACGACGGCGGCACCTTACGCCTCGTCACTGGCGCTGCGTGGACGAGCGATACGGCCCGCAACGAGTCCCTGACTCGCCTCAATGGGCGCTGGACGAATACTGCCTCCATGACGGGCCGCTATGCGGCTGCTTCCACTGTCACTGTCGGCGCGAATCAGGGCCTTTATGTTGGCACGATCCGCACGACAGCTTCAGCAGGTACAACGACGATGGAGTTTGGGGGAGAGGCGCTTAATGGCGACCCTATTCGTTTTTATGTATGGAATGCTTACAATCGGGTACTGACTGGTGGTGTCGTAGCAGACACAACAGATACATGGACCTACCAATCAACAACGGTTCGGTCTAAGAATAATTCCACTACTAACCGTGCTACTTTTGTGCGCGGCCTGAACGAAGATGCTATGACGGTCGATGCAATTGTGCGTGGGGCCACTTCTACTGCTGCTGATGCAGGAATCGTTGGAATAGGACTTGACGTAACTAATTCACTAAATACATCTGCTCGCATTCGATCAACTGCCTCAGTGTCTACCATCTTCATCTTGATTGTCTCATACCGTGGTTATCCGGGGCTTGGGCTACACTTCCTTCAAGCATTAGAGGCATGTGCGGCAGCAGTCGCCGCTGTGACATTTAACGGTGACGTTGGTGTTGCCGACATTTTAACTCCAATGGCCATTGCAGGAATGTTCTAAATGATAACCGCGATATTACATGCAAAAGTAAGTGCTGTTGCTCCAATAAACGGCATAGCTATTGGAGATAAAGAAACTTCGCTTACTTGGCGCATTGACTTCAAGCCTGAAGCAACCGTTGACCAGCGCCTCGCTGCACAGGCTGTCATGGACGCTTTCGACGTGGCCGCTGAGGAACAGAAACTCCAGGACGCTGAGCAGGCGAAGAAGGACAAGAAGGCGTCACTTCTGTCACAGCCGAACAAGTCCGTAACGGTTCAGGACCTCATCGACCTGGGGATACTGTAGATGGCAGATTTCGAGATTGGCAGCCCGTTCCATCAGTACCTCGAAACGAAGTTCACCGCGCTTGAGGAGCGTCTAGACGCTCACACTACACGCATCAGCGCCCTCGAATCCTGGCGAAGTTGGATCATGGGCGGGTTGGCTGTCGTCGGCGCGATTGCAACGGGGATGTTTGGCGTACTTGGCACCGGCTTGAAGTGGTTGTTTCTCATCCCTGGCCCTAAGTAGGAGACGACAATGCCTGCACTTCTCGGACTTATTCTTCCTGCCCTCATCCCGGTCCTCGCGCCGGTTGTGGGCGACGCCTTTCGCTCAATCATCGGCTGGATCACGGGCGAGGCGACGGCTGCCCCGAAGACCGTAGATGAGGCCATCAAGTTAATGGAGGCGGAGAATACCCGCCTCAAGGCGCTCGCAGAACTCGACAAGCCGTCCGAAAATATCAGCCGGTGGGTTGCGGACTTGCGGGCCAGCTTCCGCTATATCGCCGCGGGCATCATCATTCTTGCTGCATTGCCGATCTGTGGATACGCGCTGTATGTTTCGACAACTACGGCTATCGACTTCGCCAATGGCTACCTGCTCGGTCTCGTCGGGCCGGTGTTCAGCTTCATGTTTGGCTCGCGGTTGACGCTGACGCTGCGGAGGAAATAGATGGGGTATACCTTTCGGTATTCAATGGCGGGCACACGCCCGGGCGCTCCTCCAGCAACGCATGGAGAGTATCTGACGCATCTCGTCGCAGTGTTTCTCGACACTCTCCAAGTAGCCGGGTGGCATCTACGCGGTTCTTCCACACAGGTCAGTCGGGCCGCCGAAGACGTGCCTGCGGTCTACAATTTCTCTTGTACCGTCGTCCGCGAGGACGGCTACCCATCAACCGGGCCGACGACCCCTGAGCGTTTGGGGAATGCCTTTCGTACAAGTGCTATCAACGTAGGCTTTACGGTGGACAACTATTCAGACTCGGTGAGCTGAGGAGCCTTATGCCAGCCCTGCACCCGCCTGCGAACCTCGTCCGCGAACTCCGCGCCTTCGACCCGGCCCTGCGTCTGCGTTGGAGTGATGGACAGGCACGCTGGCGTCTGGAGCGGAAAGTCACCCGCGGCGCCCAGTGGCCTGCCAGCACCATCGAGACGGCAGCCGGGTATGAGGACCGCATCGCCGCCCGAGACGGCTACGTCCTCGTGGACCTCATCGCCCCGGAACTACTAAACGGGCGTTTGGTGCCGGTCCTCAAGCGGGCGGACATCTGGTCGCGGGGCGGCGCCCGGGCAGTCGCAGATGAGATGGACCAGCTAGACGTGGACCACCGCCAGATGATGAAGCGGATGATGTCTGACAAGTTCGAAGTCGCAGCCCGGGAGCGGTTCCGGTACATGAACCGGGTGCGGACGGTGAGTGAGAAACATGCACACACAGCCCCAGTGGGCGGGATGAGCTTGAATGCCGGGGTATGAAGATATCGCAGCGGGGATGGAGCAGCCGAGTCTCCCGGCGCCACTGCTGTACCAGCTTCTAGCACGCATTCGAGGACAACAGGCGCAGCCGTGGTCCGGGATGGACTATGCGATGGGGCTGGGAACAGGTCCGCGAATAGGGGTCCCCGGCGCCTTGCAGAAGGCGCTTGGCGGCGGCTTTAGGAAGCTGCGGCGCGGCCTGAGTCGCCAGAAGACCGCGAAGGCCCTCCAAGGGCGCAATCCTGAGGGCCGTCCAGACGTCCCAAGCTGGGAAGCGATGGCCTCGACCGAAGCGCCCAGTGGCCGCACACGATTTGGAGAGATTGAATGAATACTAGGCCAGCAGCGGCCTATGTTGAGCATCAGTGTCGAACGTGTAGGGAACCGCGACTGATTGCGATTAGCCGCTACACAGCAAAGAACTATATTTGTAGTCCATGCAATACTGTCATCACCAAGGATCAGCCACATAAAAAGCGGCTTGCTATAGGACGGGCGGCGAAACTGCGAGATTATTATGCCCGTATCAAGAACGAAATCCTAAAGGCCTATGGCGGCGATCCGCCACATTGTAGATGCTGTGGCGAGGCGACGATAGCGTTTCTGCAAATTGACCATATCAATGAGAATGGAGCTGCCCATCGTCGGGAACTGTTTGGGCCTAACTACCGACGTGCTGGATGGCGATTTTACCTGTGGTTGAGGAAGGCTGGATTTCCTTCGGGCTTTCAAGTGTTGTGTGCCAACTGCAACACGGCCAAGACGCACTTGGGGGTGTGCCCGCACCAGGAGAACTCCAATCAACGCTGACCAGATCGTCAAGCTCGCCGCGTTCCAGGCGAATGCCATCAACCAAGATGGTTCACTCGCGCCATTCTTTACCATCCCACAACTCTACTCGTGGCTGAACGACGCGAACTTCGAGTTGGAGAAGTCGATCCGCAGCATCCGCGACGACTACTTCATCAAGGTGATGGACTCGACCTCCGCGACCGCCCAGCGCCTCATGGGGACAAGCTATACGCCATCCACCTCACTCGCCTTGGCCGCCTCGACGTCCCGGTTCTCGTTGCCGCCCGACTTCGAGACGATGCGGTCCATCCGCTGCGTGACCGCGGGTTACGAGTACATGGAATTTGAGATGAAGGACCTTGCCCATCGCAACTTCCAAGAGTACCTGCGCGTTCCGACAAGTTACACCGCGACCCCGGGAGGCCGCGCCTACTACGACATCATCGGTGAGCGGACGCTATTCATCGTCCCGCAGTTGGCGAGCGCCGTGGACATCGAAATCATCTACATCGCCCGGACGTATCCACTGCACCGCTATCAGGGTGCAGGCACGGCTGCCGTCACCGACGCGGCGACCTCCGTAGCCGGTGTTTCAACCGTCTGGTCTAGTGGGACGCCGTTCAACCCGCCGTATGTGGACATCGTCTTCGGCATTGCATCACCTAGTACACTCACCAACGTAGACATCTCTGCGATCTACGACGGCGGCTCTCGTAATCGCGTGGCGAGTATTGAGAGCGACACGGCCTTGACACTGGCTGCTGCGAAGGTTGCGACTGTGGCGGCCTCCGCGAACGTGGTTGTTACTAGCGTTCCGGTCCTGCCGCCCGAGCACCACGCAGCCCTCGCGGACTTCGTCACCGCCCAGATGTTCGCCAAATCGGGCAACCAGGGGCAGTTCGAGCGGTTCACGCAGAAGTATGAAGCCCGCAAGGCGACGATCCTGAACAACATCAATATCCGCCAACCCGACAGCGAGTTTGTGGAAGAATACTCGACGTGGAACTAGGATGCCAAGCGTAACCGCGAGTCAAGACGGCACCGTCGAATACTCCATCGAGGCCCCGTTGAAGGGTGTCTGGACCTATGCCTCCGCGCTGTCTCCGCCTTCAGGGATGGCTCCAGACCTGACAAACTGTATCTTGGATGGCGATACGGTCCGGCATCAGCTTGGCAACGCCCAGTTCATTACGACTGCGTGGCCGAACGATACCGGGACGATCAATCTTATTGCTGACCGCCGCATTGCTGGCAGCGAGCCGGTCATGGTCATCGCCACGACTGCCGGGATCGTCTATTACTGGACGGGCGCAGCGTGGACGATTCTGCGGCAGGGACTCAGCACCACCTCGACGCTCTGGTGGGCGGCGACCCAATACGGCACGGACCTCTTCATCACCAACCCGACTGACGGGGTCTACCGCTACGACGGCGATACCCTCGTGCCCATTGGCGCCAAGCCGATTGCCCAAATGGAAAGCGACGAGGCGGCGTTGTGGGCAGGCGAGACAACCGACACGACGAACTACCGCGAAGGTACACAGGGTATGTACGTCGAGTCCTCCGGCGCCCAAACGACGATGACCTTCACCCCGGCGTCGAATTTCGACGCTGCGACGGGCCGCCTAAGCGCGGCAGCCTATGCGAGCGACAAGTCGCCCGGGACTGACTTCTACCACTTCAAGGTGTTCTTCACGAATACCGGCACCATTGACACGACGAATACACGGGTGCTGCTCACGGACGGATCAGCAGTCACGCTCAATTTTCCGTACACAACCTGGGACAGCGACCGGGACGGGACGGCCATGCCGAGCCCACCAGTCGCCTCGACATGGTACGACGTGTACCTTCCCTGTCTCGACGGCACCGACAGCGGCACGTTCAACTCAGCCAACATCGACACCTTTGCCTTCGCGGTGGACACCAGCGCGGGCACATTGCGGATGTCCTGTGACGACTTCTACGTCATCTACAACGACACCATGCCCGCGGTCCAAGTCCTTGCGGAGTGGAAGAACATCCTGTTCGGCGGCTACACGACTGCCAACCCTGACTCGCTCCACTGGTCGAAGGTGCGGGCACCAGACGAATACTCGACTACCGCAACCGCCCCAGTCAAGGCAGGCGGCGACGCTGTGACCGCGCTCAAACCTTTCTTCCATCAGTTGACCATCGGGACGACACACCACGTCCTGACGCTCTCGGGAAGCATCATCGGGCAGACCTATCCGGCCTATCTCTTCGACATCAATGAAGTCACTGATGAATGCGGGATCGGGAGTCATCGAAGCACGGTGAAGGCTAACAACAAACTCTACTGGTACTACAGCCGTCGCTTCTGGGCGTATAATGGAACGAGTGTCCAGGACATCTCGAATCCAGTTGCGACGACCGTAGACGGCATCGTAGAATCCGCGGCGGCGTTTGTTGTAGGCGAGCGGTTTCTGTCAGAGGGAGAAGTTTGGTGGAGTTACCGACGCAGCGGCCAGTCCACGAATGACCGGGTCCTTCGCTGGAACTTTGGCTACGAGGCGTGGCTGCCTAGCCTACGGACGACCCCAGTAATCTATCGCACCTATGAGTCTGGCGTTGAGCGGCTACTGATTGCAGACAATACGAACCGCTTCATCTATGAAGAACAGGACGCCACGCCTGGCTATCAGAACTTCGGCAGTGATAACGTCAGTACCATTGAACTCGCCGCCGTTGGCGATCCAGCGCACGCGCTTGAGTGGGAAGAGGCGTTCCTGGCATATCTCTCCAACACGGGCAGCATCACGCCTGCCTATCGCGTGGCGGACCACCTTCGAGCGTTGAGTGGGACCAGCTACACGTCGCTGACGGCCATCAACCAAGCCATCGCGGGCGAGCTAGGCCGCATCCGGGCAGGCTACGTTGGGAAAGTCTGCCAGTGGCGGCTGACCGCTACAGGCGTCGCGTTCCAGTTGCAGTTTCCACTCGTCATCCGCGGCGTCCAGGTGGGCGACGACCGAGCCTTCCCATGAGATACCCTACAGTGAATGAAGGAGAGTGGGTTCGTCCTGTAATGAAGGGCTATAGGATGAAGTGTTGCGATTGTGGCCTCATTCATATTATAGACTTCAAGGTCATCCGGTGGGGACGCGGCCACAAAGTGAAGTTTAAGGCGAAACGTGCATGACGATTCTTGCAGAGCCAGTCATCATTCCTGAAGGGACGTCCAATCCCGAGTTCTGGTATAACGACCAGCTCTCGCGGATGTTCCAGTCCATTCAGAATCTCCTACTGACCAGCCGCGACGGAACGATTCAGGACGACGACAAGGCGGGGAACCTGAGTGCAGTCTACGTGGTCTTCACCAGTAATGGGACCGCAAACACCGAGGACACCGTGTCCCATGAACTCGGACGCACACCAGTCGGGTACATCCCCGTGAAGCAGGATAAGGCAGCGGTTCTCTACGATGGGACGACTGCTGCCACTTCAACCAACATCTACTGGAAGTCTAGCGCGGCGACGGTCGCGTGGACCGTGCTGATCTTCTAATGGCTGGGTTTGATTCGCGGAACATGCCGACTCGTATCATTGACCCGGGGATGCGGTCCTACTCCGGCACCAATGGAACCATCAGTGCAGACTGGCAGCGGTTCAATAACTGGCCCCCCGAGTCGGGCGGCTTTGCAGCGAACGAAAGTGCCCCTTTCACTAACGTCTTCAAAATGACAACGACCGGCGGTAGCAGCGGCCCCTGCATGTACTGGCAGAATGCTTTTATCCAGAATGGCCGCACGCCACATCGGGCGAGTGCGTCTGTGCGTATTGTGGATACTAGTGCCATAACATCAGACAACTACTCAAGCGGCGGACAGCTCTTACTTGTCTATGGCTCTCGACTTCTTGGAGACGCTATCAGCGACTTTACGACTCTAAGCATTAGCCTTAATGTCCAAAATCCATTGGGACCGGGTGGGGGAGGCATTGGTCGGGGACGCATCTCCCTCTGGCATCGAACGTTGGGTACTCAAGAAGTCAATGCTGATCTAGCTGTCTCGGCAAATAACTACCACCGCATCGGCGTCGAGGTCATTGGGCGGCAGATCACTGCCTACTGGGACCCTACCGCCGCAGACGATCCAAATGACCTCACAGCCGGGGACTCGGCCCTGGTCCCGTATACTCAGCTTACTCTATCCGTACCATACCCGTTTGAAGGCCCGAACGTCTTTATTGGTGCAGGGGTATTTGCCCACTACTCGGCTGTGGGGGACATAGCGGGAGCCGTTACGGATATCATTATCGAGGAACTAGAGACGCCTCCATCAGACTTTGCTGGCCCGGGGGCCGGAGAGGATGGCGACTCGGACTTCCCGCTGCCGTGGGGCGATATTGATGTCCCCGAGCTTCCAGATATTTCAGGTATACGACGCGGCGAACTTCCAGGCATCGCCTACCGCCGCTACAAATCCATGCGGCGGCTGATGATGAGTGTCAACAATCTCCAAGTCGGTCCATGAAGTCACGCAGCTTCGTTGCATCGTTCATCGGGATCGGTGCCCCGGCACCCACCAATACAGAGTTTAGTGTCGCTCATGCGCTCGGCGGCGAGGACAAGCCAACCGCCCCTCGCGGCTGGATGGTTATTCGCCGCAATGCTGCGGCGACGCTCTACGAAAGCGGGACGACTTGGACCACCACAACCGCCTACTTCAAGTGTGACACCGCGTTGGCCCGGTTCACGGTCCTGTTCTTTATCTAGGAGAATCGCACATGGCGTATGGAAACGTCTCAGGAACGGTACACGGCGGGGCACCGGACCCGTACACGCAGGCCCTTCAGCGGGCGCTCGGGACCGCGCAGGCAGGCTTTACCGGGCCGACGGAAATGTCATACACGCAACAGCGGCTCTCGCCCGAGGAAGAGCAGGCCGCGTACTCCACTGGCTATGCGGGCCTGCCCGGGCAGGTTGAGCAGGCATGGGCACCCACACAGGCCGCAGGCTTCGGACAGCTTCCCGAAGGGGACATCAGCCGTTTCCTAGGCCTGGCCGAAGGGCCGCAGCGTGAGGGGGCCCGCGAGAACATCAACGCCGCCCTAGCCGAAGCGGGCTTCGCGCCCGGCGGAAAAGGTGCTGCTCCAGTCGGTCCCCAGGCCGAACTCATGGGTCGTTTCGAGTCCGCGCTACGCGGCCAGCAGGCACAGTCATTCTATGAGAACGCCATGCAGGGTGCCCGGACTCGCGCTCAAGGGGCTTTCGGGCGGGCCGGGGCAATGACTGGCGCCGCGAGCAACATCGCCGCCAGCCGCTACCGCACGTTGACGCAGCCCAACATCCTTCAAATGAGGGGGAAAGGCGCTGGAGGTGGGCAGCGCGAGTTTGGCGGATTCCAGCAGCAGGGCTTTAGGGGACCGGGTGGAGGCGGCGGGGGCTTTCAACAGCGCCCCGACTGGTATAGCGGGATGCCCAGCACGCAGAGTGAGGCGTCTATCAACTGGAACGCGATGCAGCCGTCGCCTTACACATCAGCGATGTCTGGATACGCTCCAGTCGCCAATCCCTATACAGCAGGCACCCAAGAATCTGGCTGGTGGGGTGATGAGTATGCTCGACAGACGGCAAGAAAACCGCAGGGCGGCTATGCCAGTGTTCCTCCGTATCAGGGAGGGTTCGACTAATGCCTACGCCAGCCCTTGACATTGAGACGCTTCGTCGTGCTGGCCTGCTTCCTCAATGGGAGGAAGAGTGGCCAGGACAGCCAGGCTCGCCTGCGGCGATGCGGAACGTGAACGTCGCTCCCGCTGCACCCGTGCAGCCCCAACCAACCACGCAACCCTTCCCGTGGACGGTCGAAGCGCCGTCGCCACAGCCTTTTGAGCCGCCGGTACGCCAGACGTTCATGGACCCGAAGGTCGCCTCGATGACTGAGTTTGGCGGCGGGCGTGCTCGTATTGATGCCCCGTACACCGCAGCCGGTGGAGGCGGCACCGCTGAGTTCACTCGGGAGACACCGCAGGGCCTTGCGAAGTGGCTGGCTGGCAAGCAGCAGGAGCGGCAGGCCCAAGAAGCCGCCGCCGAGACACGGGCGACGCGGACCGCTCAGCAGCAGGTCGCAGCCGAACAGCAGCAGCAGGTGCAACGGCAACAGACACAGGGGGCACTCCGCGGCGTGCTTCAGACACAGGGGCCAGCCGCGTATCTTGCTGCGATACAGAAGATGCAGCAGCCCGCAACCGGCTCTGCCGAAGCACAGGCCTTCAATCAGATTCTCACCACACAGGGACTTCAGCCTGCCTTGGCATGGCTCCAGCAACAGAATACTACAGGACAGCGTGGCCCTTCGACGCCTGAACAGGCCTTTGCCCGTGTACGGGCAGAAACGGCTGCCCGCTTTCCTGGCGGACGTGGTGCCGTCGCCTTTGACGTATCGCATCAACGGGCGCTCGGCGCCCAGCAGCCTGACGTCCCGCTGACCCCTGAGCAGGCGCAGAAGTATGGTGTCCCTTATGGTACGACACGTTCAGCCCTTCTAAATCAGGGCCTTACGGACCCAACGCAGCGCATGAAGCTGGGCGAACTCTCCGCCAGCGCCTATCTGATCGACAACTTGGAAGCTTATGCGAAGCGGCTGATTACCGCCACGAGTCCTGTTGAAGCCTTCGCGCAGCGTGGGACGCTTGGACTCGGGGCGTTCACAAAGATGAATCCAGACGCTGCGACATACAGTGACGACCGTGAAGCCTTCTTGGGTATCCTCTCCCGGCAGATCGGGGCAGAGCGAGGCGTGTTGACAGACCGCGACATCAGCCGTATGGACCGTGCCCTGCCGTCATTTGGGGACACCACAGCCGTCCGCGACCGCAAGCTGGCCTTCCTTAAGGGCCTCCTCAACGCGACACAGGCTGGACGCACTCGCGCCCTGACTGCCTGGCTGGGGCCGTCAGGAATGCCCAGTGGCGGGATGGAGTGGGACCAGATGTCTGTGACGGACGCCTTCAGTGTTCCACAAACAGTCCGCCCAACGCAGCCCGCCCCCACAGGCGGACGTCCAGGCCGCTACCGTGACAAAGCCACAGGCGAAATGCATCAATGGGATGGGACCAAATGGCTGAATTAGAGTATGTTGGTCCGCTAGAGGCGCCATCTGACGACCTCACCGAAACCGAGAAGGCCTATGCAAGCTTTGCACCGCAGTTGCTTCCTGCTGCCACACGCCAGCGTATTGCCCAGCGCGGCATTATCGGCGGCGCCCGAGCGACTGCCCGCAGTGAAGCGGGCCGCATGGCTTATCCTGGTTTGGGGGCACTGACAGGTGGTCTAGTAGGCGGCGCTACCCTCATCGGCGCGACCGCTGGTCCCGGCATTGGAGCCGCAAGTGGCGAAGCTCTGCGGCAGATGGTTGCTGGCGAAGAACCCCGTCCTATGCGTGTTGCTGGTCAAGGTGCTTTAGCAGCCGCCCCTGTTCCAGCCCTTCGTACCGCGGGCGCTGCCATTCGTGGTCTAGGCCGCACCCTTCCGGGCGCCCTCGCTAGCCGGATGCAGGAAGTCATCGCCGGGCTTCGTGGGGCCGCAGCAAAGCTGCCGCGCCCGATCAGCCGCGAAACCTACGAAGCCATCACCTCCCGCGCCCGTGACATCTATGAGGCCGGTCAGGAAGCCCTCATGGGCACAGCCACGCGTGCCCGCGAGATTCGTGCAGCCGCCGCCGGAACCCGGGCCTCGCGTCAACTCGCCCGCGGCGTTGAGGAAGCCCGCGCCGTCCCTGGAAAACTCCCGACACCTGAGCCGGATTGGGCTGCTGTGTCGCGTTCTGAAGAAGTCCTCCAGAAACTCGGCGGTGTTGAAGCCGCGAAGATTCCACTCTCCAAACTCGCTGAGAAAGCTGGAGAAGTCAAGAATGAACTTCTTCCACTCCTCAAGGGATGGAGTGGCGATCCGGTCCTGTCTGAGTCGGCTGGGAAACTTGAAACCTTCCTGACGGCCAAGGGCGCCATGACCGCCACGGAAGTTCACGAACTTATCTCTCACATCGGCACACTCGTTGGCGCGGCCAAGCGGACGACTGGCGAGACGCTGACTAAACAGGGCGGTGCGCTTAGTCAGCTCTATAAAGCGGGCCTGCAAGACTTGACTGAGGCAGCGAAACTCCCCGGCTCTGCCGCTGCCCAGCTTCTCGAAGCAATGGCAGCCTATAAACGGAAAATTGCCGTCGGGACACTGGGGAAGGCTGTTGAAACTGGGGTCCAGCGTGGGGCGGAGGGAGCAGCATATAGTCCTGCGGGACTCCTCAAGCTCCTTGAAACTCCCAGCGTCGCCAACCTGCCTAAGGCGGCGAAGCAGTTTGTGGAGCGCCTAAAGTCCTCATTGACACCCGAGGAGTTCACCAACGTCGTCACCAAACTCCGCGAACTCGGCACCAAGCGCGGCGCAGCGGGCCGCATGATCCGCGAAGCCCGCGAAGCCGTGCCCCTGCCAACCAAGATGCCTTTCAAGGCGCGTCCCTATGCAGAACCGCCTGCCCTTCAAGATGTCATCGAGGCGTCTATCGGGAAGGTCCAGGGAACGCGGGGACTTGAACAAGTCCGCGGGGCGCCGATTGTCGAGGCGCTTGAGGAAGGCTCACCTGTTGCGAAGTTTCTTGCTGAACGGGCGCCCGAGGCGCTTCCAAAGCTCCGCGAGGCTGCACGCAAGGCGCTCGCCGCCCGCCCATTCGCAGCAGGAACAACGACAACCGAGGAGCGAATGCTGCCAACCCTTAGCACCTATGCGGCAGGAGCACGAGGGGCACCAGAATATGTCTTGAGTACAGGAATCACCAAGGCCTTGCGCGACTTGATGCTGCGGCCAGGCGGCCAGCGTCTTCTGGCGGCTATGCGAGCCAGCGAGCTAGGACGCGGCGTAGGAACCCGATTGACACAGGCTGGCCTGCCTGCACTGGCAGGACTGATCGGGCAGCCTCGTGAATACGACGTAACTCCATAGCAAAACAGACGACAGCCATTAGTAGCCACACGACGCCGAAGCCAAGGACAACCAGCACCGAGACGATGCTCTCGCAGTTGCAGCTTGTAGGGAGCATCAGCGAAGCGGCAGTTTCTTGATAGGCCGCTCACGCATGATGCGGCAGGGCCTCTTAGCCTCAACCCGCTCTACAAGGTCTTGTGGGATTTGGGCGACAAAGTATTTGCCGCCGGTTGTGTCTAGGTGAAAAACCCCATTCACCTGGGAGATAGATGCTGCTGTATTGTACTGCAACACCTTCCCGCTCCGCAACACCACATAGATCATCAGCGTCTCCTCGCATGGACTTTATTCCACGCCACAGTCTTGTTGATCCTCTTCACCGCAGGTGTCTCAACCGCCCGGGCCTCATGGACTCGGGCGGCTTCCTGGATCATCTCGCCAGCCTGCCAACCAACAAACGCAACTAGCACCAGCCGCAGCAGCCATTCTGCTAGGATAGCCATTTGTCAATAATCCCCTGTAGCAAGGCTGCGCCTAGCAGCATCAACAACGCCGGGATGCCGAGCGTCCATACGATCACAGTAACGGGAATACGGACTAGTAGTTTCAAGACTTGCACGTCTTCGCCTCCTGCGCATCCTTCACCTGCCACGCCGCACGCAACCGGGCCGCACTA
>ERZ1292629.1844-Hain-H43-01um-R1-1844-length-19444-cov-35_pt1 | contig 17718 bp, 29 predicted proteins | sample MGYA00564399_ERZ1292629 | MGnify/ENA primary metagenome ERZ1292629 (study PRJEB36523, sample SAMEA6512636) | groundwater metagenome | collected 2019-01-08 | study: AquaDiva: Metagenomics assemblies of 32 groundwater samples
TCACCGGCCATCGTACGCCGCCCGGGGGTGTGGCAAAGCCCAATCGTCCGGTTTGTTGCCGATGTGACGCACGTAAGCCTTACAGTCTATGCCTCCCCAGATGAACGTCTTCTGGTATGTAGCCCGGACCTCCTGATCCCGCTCCCGCTGCTCCGGGGTCAACGCGGATGGGGGCAACGTCACCAACCCTCTGGGGAACCGCTCCACATTGCCATTCAAGGCGTTATTCGCCTTGGCTTCGCAGTGTTCGGAAAACCAAGCGCCTTCCTGCATGTCGTCCATGAACCAATCCACGATGGGCTTGATAACCGACACCCGCCAGAGAGACGTCTGAAAGTGCCAGTGGTCGGACACGGTCAGGACCGTGCCCGGAACGTCCGAGTGCCCGGGGAACACCCAGGCTCCTCGAGCATCGTCTCGCCGGTCGGGAAACGTCACCGGGACTTTGTACCACCGTCCCTTCCACGTCTCCTTCCACGGCCCGGTGTCACGTTTGTTGAACCGAACCTGGTTGAGATCGTACTCGTACATCACCGTCAGAGCACTCTGGATCGGCAGAGGACGAATGACTTGATGATCGTCTTGCGTGTAGAGCGCGTACTCAGCGTCAGTCCGGTCCAGCAGCCACTTGAGCGTCGGTCCGTGACGGATCGGAGGATCGTCATATCCGAACGTCACGGGGGCTGAACACCCGAACACATCAGAAACGACCGCGGCGATCTCGTCTTTCTTTCCCGGAAACGCCGCGTCGTCGTGAAGAATGATCCGAGACGGCGGCATGTCTGAGTACAATCGAAGGGACGCCAGGGTCGGTCGCAGAAGATGCGGCCGGGACGCTGACGCGACGATCAGATCGTATGAAAGTTCCGCCGTCATGGATCCGGCTGCACCTCAATCACCTCCACCCCCACAACAGGCACACGTGCGAGGACACCCGTTTGGAGCTGGTTGCCGACGTAGGCGTAGTCCCAGATCACCGTCACCGTGGACGCATGAAATGTCTCGACGCGCCCCAGGGATCCGATCAGCACGAACGCCGGGAGTTGTCCCGGCCGATGCACGACGTGGACCCGGAGAGCCCGCACGATGACGGTCTCGGCCAACACGATTTCCGGGACCAGAATCAGAGCAGCCGCAAACACCAACGCCACGATTCGTCGCATGATACAAGCCCCCTTGAATTCGCTCACCATCTCTCTGAATTGTCTATCTCGCGGTCGGGAGTGCCCAAGAACGCCCGGCATACATCGCGTCGATGCGGTCGAGCTCTTTCTGAGTTAAGTTCTTCGAGACCAACACAAGCAACTTGCGATCGACATGCGTCCCGCGCGTAATGACCTCGCACCACCCACCTTCAGCGTCTTTGTGAAATGAGAACTCTCGCACCGCGCAAGACTCCCACACCGTCGCCACGAGATCCCGAAGCCTTCCGGCATTACTGGCCGGTGTCGTCACAAACACCGCCTCCTTGGCATGCAGATCAAGCTCCCGCAAGAACTGCTCGTCGTCTCGCGCATGTTCAATGACCTCAAACGCCGTCGTCACGTCGAACACTTCCCAGGGGAGACACGGCGCACAGACGTCCACGCACTCCCGACAATGCTCAGACGGTTCATACGTGGTCACTCGATTGTGGCGAATGCGAATCTTCGACTTTCCAAGTCCGGCACCCACGTCAAGGACGGTCTTGCCAGTGACCAACGTGTCGAAGAAGAAATGCAGATCGGCTTGCAGATCCAGATGTTGCTCAGGACAGAACGCCCCGGAAAACCGATCGTCCGCCATTACGCACCTTCGTTCGGCCACAGCCATGCTCCAGGGTATGACTGAATCGCGTCAAGAATCGCCTGACGGTCGTCGTCCGTCACCCACCAGCCGACGGGAACGCAGACATAGTGCGCTTGTGCCCAATCCACGTTCGGAAGTTGAATGCCGCGAGACCCATCGAACGAGTTAGCATCGACCCGTCGATGCGGCTGCCCCGCCTCGACTCCGCAAGACGCCGCGTGGTCCATGAATGCCCGTGGATCGTCCACGAACAACGTCTGGACCCATGGCGACGGGGTCTCGTTCTGGGGCGCCCCCAACGGCAGCCGGGACCGATAAAACTCCGCGTTGGCCCGACACCGCGCCAATGCCGCGTCGAGATCAGTCAGACCAGCCAGACCCACAGCCGCATCCAAGTTGTTCATGTGAAACTTGAACCCGATCTCCGTCACGTCCTGGTCTACGGCAACCCGCTCACCTTCTTTCCTCCACCGTCGCATCCCGAACCACGCCATCCGTTCCGCGCGAGCCGCGGTCTCAGCATCCGGACAGATCAACGCTCCCCCGTCACCCGTCGTCAGGTGCTTTGTCGAGGAGAATGAGTACGCCGTGAAGTCCGCCCAGGCGTGAATCGGCCGTCCCTCGTACTGGGCTCCCAGTGCCTGGGCGGCATCCAGAATCACGGGGGCGCTGTAGCGAAACGTCGTCTCGCGAAGGGCGTCGAGACGTGGGGACCATCCAGCCCACGCGACGGCCAGGACCGGTCTCGGGCGTCTTGAGTCCACAGCAAGCTGGACGCTCATCTGGCAAGAATGCGGCTCGCAGTCAACCCATACCGGGACTGCTCCGGCATGACAGATCGCTGCGGCGGTGGCGATGAACGTCATGGGAGTCGTCACGATCCGGTGGGCGCCCGCCAAAAGGACAGCAAGATAGAGAGCCGACGTGCATGAGTTGGTCAGTACAAGCCGATCGGCGTCGCACATGAGCCACGCGGCCAGTTCGTCCTTGAAGTCGGCCACGACCGTCCCGTGCCCCACGTACCCGGACGCAAGGACCTCGGCTACAAAGTCAAGAGCTCCGGGTGAGATTCGGGCCGCAAGCAGGGGGATCATATTGCGTTCCGGCGGTACCAGGCAACGGTCTTCTCGAGCCCGACCACGAGTTGCGTCCCGCACACGTGCCCCAGAACCTTCTCCTGGCGCCTGACGTCGAGTATCTTGACGGCTTGCCCATCCGGCTTCATCTGGTCCCAGATGATGCGTCCCGTGAACTTGGTGACCCCCGAAATCGCCTCGGCAAGCTCATAAATGCTCGTCGGCACCCCCGACGAAATGTTCACGGGGGTAGGGTCGTCGTACATCTCGGCCGCCACCAGGATCGCGTCGCACACGTCCTCGACGTACACGAAGTCTCGAATTGGCCTGCCCGTTCCCCACACTGTCACGGTGTTCGCGTCGGTCAATCTGGCTTCGACGAATCGACGAACAAGAACCGGCACGACGTGGCCGGAGCCCAGATCAAAGTTGTCGTGGGGGCCGTAGACGTTGCCGGGAACCAACACAATCGCGTTGAAGCTGTACTGCTTCCGGTACGCCTGAGCCTGAACCACCGACATGGCCTTGGCCAAGCTATACGGAGCGCTCTCGGTCTGCGGATACCCCCGTAACAAGCACGCCTCCGAGATCGGGCTCTCGGCATCGGCCGGGTATGAACATCCGCCGATCAACGTCACGAGCTTCTTGACGCCCGAGGCCCACGCCGCGTGCATCACGTGTGCGCCCATCACCAGGTTCTGATAATGAAACTCGGCCGGTCGTTTCATGTTGGCCCCGATGCCTCCGACCAGCCCCGCCAAATGAAACACGACCGTCGGTCTCGCCTCGATGAACATCCGACGCACGTCGTACTGGCTCGTCAGGTCATACTGCCCGTGCGATGGCGCCAGCGCTTCGATGTTTTGGGCTGTCAACCGAGCGAGCAGGTTCGTTCCGATGAACCCCGAGCCTCCGGTCACCAAGATCTGCTCGTCTAATAGGTTCATCGGCGGTCCTCCGTGATTTGCACCGCCACCTGCTCGCCCCCCCGAACGTACCCGAGATATCTGAACGACAAATGCTCGTTCGTCACGAACTCCATGAAGGCTCGGTATTCACCGGACCGCCATCCCGGGTATCCGAAAAACTCGTCGAAGACTATGACCGAACCCACCCCGATGTTCAGCCGCAGGGCGTCCAGCACCGTGCGCGTCGATGAGTACAGATCACAGTCGATATGAAGCAAAGCCACGTCTTCGAGATGCTCATGCACAAACCCGGGCAGCGTCTCCGCGAACAACCCCCGCACGAGACGAACGTTCGTGGGCACGCTCGGAGGCGCGTCTTGCGCGTACCGGCCGCGCGGAAAGCCCGGACGCCAATCTTCCGGAAGTCCTTGAAATGAATCAAACCCGTATATCGTACGATGAGGGCCTAACAGATACGCGAGGTGGTTGATTGTCGCCCCCCCACCGACCCCAAACTCACAGACCAACCCGCGAGTGGGCGCACGATCCACGGCCCGGGCCAGCAACTCGAGCCGATTGCAGGAAAACCCGAGCCAAGAACCAATCTCGCGTCGAATGAACACCTTCGTTTGCCACTCCGCCCATTTCTGCTCTATCCACCGCCGGAACAACGCGATCACGTCGGCCTCCGCATGCCCGTCCCGTTGAACAACGCTCGCTCTCTGGCCTCGTGACATGCTTCTGGCGTCTCCGGTGGGATCGGGGGCAGGATCGAATGCGGCCCGTACCGGAATACGACTCGCTCTCGCGAGACGCCTTTGAGGAGGTAAGACTCAACTCCGGTCCGCTCCCACACCATCCCGGTCTTCTCCAGGGTGCGCAGAGACGCATGATGCTCCGTGTCGATTCGGACCCAAAAGTCTCCGATATCAAAAATGTTATACGCTGTCTCAAACAGCATGCCCAGCAACACCGTGCCCAGCCCCCGACCCCGACACGCCGGCCGGATGACGTAGCTCAATCCCACAGATCGATCAACGTCGGGCCGAAGTTCCCCGTATCCGACCAGAATGTCGCTCTCTCGATCGGCCAGAACCAACCACCGCCGCGGGTGCAGAACAGCTCGAGTCAAAAACTTCTGCGTTTCCTCCACACCGTGCGGTCCCCACTGGAGAAACCGCGTCGCGTCGGGGCTGCTGTCTATCTCGCACAGGGCCACCAGGTCCCGTGCCATGAACGACCGCAACCGCACCTCTTCCCATCCGTGAACATCTAGGGGGGGAGGAGCAACAAGCCACGAAGGATCCATCACGATGGACCGTCCGTAGTCTTTATCTTCTCCTAAACAACCCAGCCACGCGGCGTGTTCATTCGTATTCCTGGTCAGTTGAAGATATCCGGCATGATAGATACCCGACGTCTTCCCGCCATAAGCCGCCGTCTCGATTGCGTTGCCAAACGTCTGAGTAGACATATCGGCATTGTACTTCGTGTGCCCATACCCCAGATGAAACACGTATCTGCCTTGAAAGAACGGAAAGTACGCCACGCGGTATCCGGCGCGAAAGAGACGCCGGCCCCAGCGAGAATTGACCCAGCCCGAGTTGTGCATTCCCCCGAATTGTTCTTCAACCGTCAGATCTACCAGAGCACAGAAAAGGTTAGGAAACCCATACTGCCAGGTTGCCGCCCGGCACGACTTCGATGCTTTGAATACGTCTGTACATGACGAGTCCGACGACCGGAACCGACGCTCAACCCACTCATCCACGACTTGCGTGTCCTCGGACGGACGACCGGCGAAGAAGTCCGTGACCACGGCCACTCGTTCGTGCTGAAACAAATCAAGCGCTTGGGCCAAAAATCCCGAATCAAGAACCGCACAATCCGCGTCGATGACCCATGCATGCGTACAGCCGCGCTGTCGAAGCGCCCAAAAGCCGGCCATCAGGCCACCAGCGTGACCGAACGATGTCACCTGCTGGTCTGGAGGCAGCGCCATGAACGCCTGGTCCCGACGCTTCCGCACGAACGGCTCCCGAGACCCGCCCAGATGGTACACATCGGCGGTCCCGGATTCTTGCAACCACGCGAAGTACCCGTCGATCTCTGGGGTCGAGTACGAGCAATCGTCAACGACCAGAAACCGATCGTACACGCCTCGATTGACATGCGTACGAATCGAATCGACCAGGAGGCGAAGTAGCCCAACCTGAGACGGCACTTCCAGATGCACCGTCGTAAGAATCCCGAGGGTCATCTTTTCCTCACAGATCGTCCATCCGGCAGGGAATCGTTCCGTGTTTGCTTCCTGTTTTGGTCCACGTCAGCAAGATCTGACCGCAAATTGCAGACTCGACTCGCAGAATCGTCAGCCCAAATCCGAACGGAAGGGTCACGTGCGACACGTCGAAGTCTCGAAGAATGTGCCGTACCGCCTGCTGCATCTCAGGCCCCACGTACGAGTGTTGCGTATCGTGAACAAGCACCAGACCGTACCGACCTACGTGGGGAAGAATCGTTCGTAGATCAGACTCGACGACGTCCGCGGCGTGCGATCCGTCGTGAAGAACCAACTCATACGGCTCAGCGTCAAAAAGCAGCTCCTTGTCGGCGAGAACACGCGGGAGCATGTCCGACGATAACCCCTGATAGTGCTGCCAATTGGATCGAGAAGAAGCGGCTGAAATGCCCCCGTCGATTTCGTCCCGAGATTCCATACTGATCGACCGATGCATCCCATCGGTCACGCGGTGGGCCAGCAAAAAGATCGTCGTCGATGCCCCCGATCCGAACTCCAACGTGCGTCTCGCTTCCAGACCAAGCACAAGAGAGTGCAGAAGCAGATAATGCAGAGCCATCCCCCGAACACTGTCACGATGTTCCCGGACGGCCCGGTCGAGATCCGTCCACATCAGACTCGCCCGGCTCATGACGAACGTCGCCACATGCGCGTCAGGCTGTACGGATAGTCAACCGGGTGTGCCAGACGCTCGAAGTCCGCATGTCCGCACGGATCATATCCGAGAGAGAGCAGCAGAGCTTCGGCTGTGCCGGGATCCACCTCGGTACCGTAATCATGCACGCCCAAAAGCCCACCATACCCGACACAAGGAGCATACAACCGAAGCTCACGCCGCTTGTTCCCGTTGTCGCAATACAAAAACGATTGCGGCTTCGCGATGAGGTCCACGATCTCGGGTCGCGTATAGTCCAGACAGTCGATGACGATCTTCGAGAGGTTCTCGCACGGAAGGGTTCCGCACCGATCCTCGATGTCGACGGTCACAACCCGTCCGCCCCACTCAGCAAACGTGTCGGCCAGGAAGCAAGCAAATCCCCCCGCGCCCGTGCCCAACTCCACCCCGACCGCAGGCTTCCAGCGACGTAGAATCCCTTGAATGACGACCAGATCTTCGTACCGATGCTGCATGTGCAGCCCCCGCCAAGAAGACAACACCGCCTTGCTGTGCGGCCTACTCACGAGCTTGCGAGTCCACGCGGGGAGGACCCGTGCCTCCCCGGGGACGAACGAGGGCCCAGTCGTCAGGGTTAGCCCCGAGATTATCCACGTAACGATCCTCGCCTATTTTGCCCCAGATGAACGTCCTCTGCACCTCGATCCGCACATCGGGGTCCATGGCGTAACACGCCTGGTCCGGCAACGCATATCCGTTGGCCAACGCCCAATGATTGAACTCTCCGATCTCGCGGTTCATCGCCTTATTCGTCTTCGGTTCGCAGTGTTCCTTGAAGCTCTCGCCCGTCGCCATCACCCACCAGTCGATCACAGGCTTGATGCGGGACACGCGCCAGAGACCCGTCTGAAAGTACCAGTGATCCGCGACGGTCAGAGCTTGGGAAGACTGTTCAGCCGCAGGAAAGTACACCGTCTTCTTCCGCCATCCGGCCTTGTACTCCATCGTGGGACGCTTGTTGAATCGGATCTGATGTAGTTGGTTCCGGTGCATCACGTCCAGAGCGTCGGCGATGGGCAGATCCCGAACGACCAGAAGATCATCTTGCGAGTACAGAACGTACTCGGTGCGAACGTGCGACAACAACCAGTGCAAGGAAAGCCCGTGCATAAGAGGCGGGTTATCGTGGGCGAAGACCAACGGAACCAACTGGCTTTTCGCGATCGACTCCACGACGCCACGAGTTTCTTCCCCCCGTCCGGGAAACGCGGCGTCGTCATGCACGATGAGACGCTCAGGCATCTGATCGACACGGCCCAGCAGCGACATGAGAGCCGCACCCAGGAGATGCGGCCGAGACGCCGACGGAATGATGAGTTCGTAGGGGATCACGCCAGACGGCCCCCGCCGGCGGCACGCGCCCGGGCCACGTGCGCGGCCAAGGCCCCCTCGACCATCTCATGCAGACCGGGGACTGACAACATACACGCAGCGAGAGCGTTCGCGATGACGGCAATGTGTCCCAAAGCACGAAACCGAAAGTCGGTGGTTCCTGTGTTACTGAGCCCCTCGACCACGGTCAACCCGCCGAGAACGCGGAGCTCGGTCGATTCGTCAGCGTAGAACGCCGTCCCTTCTCGCTCGAACAAGCGCACGTCCAAGGGATCCATTACACAGACGCCCAGATCAGTTCAAACACTTCCGCCCACATCTCCCCGCACGCTGTGCCGATGGCCATAGCTGTCGCCTCCACCGAACGACACGAGCGGGGATGCGGTGGCGCGCGCCGTTCGGTTTCATACGCACGAAGAGCCAGAAGTTTCTTTTCGAGATCCTCCGCCGCGAGAGGTGAAAAGTACGTCGGCCGCGGAGGCGTTGACCAATGAGACGGATCCACCGCGTACCCCAAAACAACCTCGACCGATCGCCGGTCCGCATACGGCCGCAGGGCGATCTGGGACGCCTCGGACACGACGCGATGATCTTGATGCAGGTCGGCCCAGTGATGGGTCAACACCCTCGTCGGGTGTATCTCAGCCACACGACTCCGAAGAAAGTCAACCAGTGTGGGCAGAGGACGCGCGGCCAGATGGACTTCCTCGAAGTCCCCGAACGTCACAGATCGGGCACCGAGAATTTCGCACGCCCTTCGTGCTTCGTCATGGCGAGTGGCATCAAGAGTCGGCACGGAGTCCGCCGGATACCGACTCAAGAACGGACCGATGCGTGTGCAGATCACGACGTCCGCAGTTCCGCCCTCCCGGACGGTCCGGGCGATCGTCCCACCGCATCCGAGGGTCTCGTCGTCAGGATGGGCGGCAATCACGAGCAGACGCGGCGACGGCGCCATTCCCCATCCTCCCCCCTCACCGCTCCGCACGCGCACGAAGACCCGGTCACGATTCGCCAGCACAACGTGCAGACGTCTCTCACAGGACGTGAATGCCGGGCAGCGGCCTCCGAAACGCCTCAGGCTTGAGATCGTACACGTCCGCCTTGCTCGTCGTTGCCGCCGCAATGGCGGGGGCCACGATCAGCAAGATCATGGTGCGGATCTCCGGATCCGTCAGGGCGTCGAGAACGGCCGCGCACCGGCCCCGGCGCCGCTCATCCTCTGACGGACCCGCGTCTTGTCCTGCTTCCTTGGTCACCGACTCTTTGGCCACAATTCCCCCCTAGTGACTCGCCTTGGCGAAGGCCAGCGGCTCCTTCATGCCCCCGTCCCGGTTAGCCAGAGCGTCTCGAATCCGCGCGTACTCCTCGTGATCTCGGACTTGACGCAGGCCCCATGCCGTGCGCCGTTGCCTCTCCACCCATCCCATATGCACGTCGAAGAACGCGCACGCGAACGGCGCCGCCTCATGAATCGTACACCGGCGGTGGCCGTCAAGAAACACGCACCGTCCGTGCCGCACCTTCGGAACGATCGTCGCAATCCGAAACCGCCGTCCCGTGGACGAGTCGGCTACGACCGCCCCATGCGACGCCTCGAACATTTGCAACGGGTTCTCCCCCCGTTGGTCTCGGAGAAGCTCCCCAATGGCGATCAGGTCGCCTGGAATCAGGTACCCGGGGCGCGAGCAGTTCTCGACGTCTCCGGGACACGCGCAGACGGTCCGAGGGAACGGGGGCGTCATGTCTGATCTATCAGAGATCGGGTGATGACGCCGCAGACCAGGGCCACGTCCGCGTCGGTCATGCCGGGGTGAACAGGAAGAGCGATTTGTCGGGACAACAACGTCCGCGTCGCCGCCGTGATTTCCGGCCCCCCAAACACGGGCAGCCCCAACAGATCGAATGCCGGAGGCTGGTAGAGAGTCCCCGCCTCGATCCCGGCGCCGTGCAATGCCGTGAGAACGACCGTCTGCGCTCCAGGGTTGGCCAGGACGACGGGAAACTTCCACCAGACCGACCCAGGTATGTCCGGGGGAAGTTGACAGATTGCCGCGCCCAGAAACGCCAGATGCGCCCGGTATCGGGCAGCAATTTCGGCGCGACGCAAAAGATATACAGGAAGTCGGCCGAGTTGAATCAACCCGAACGCCGCCGACGATTCGGGCATCAGCCATCCGTACCCCTCTCCTGCCCACGACCCGGACATCCCCGCCGACGAACATCCCCCATGCGCGCGCTGGGAGCGCGCAAACGCGGCCAGGCCTATCTCATTCGTCGTGATCATTCCCCCAGCGCCCCCAGACGTGAAGATCTTCGTGGCACCAAGAGAAAAGCATCCCGCGACTCCCAGAGATCCGACCGGACGTCCGTGGTGCGTCGCTCCATGGGCGTGCGAGGCGTCTTCGACGACGTAGACATCCGGAACGCACCAAGACACCGTGACGGCCGTACAAGGATCAACCATGCCGGCGACGTGCGTCAGGTTCAGCACAGGAACAGGATGCGGATGATTCGCAAGAAACGATCTCAGATCCGCGTAAAAGTCAAGACCGAACGTCGACGGATCGATCGGGCCAAAGATCGGGGTGCCCCCCGCCCGCATGACCGCCACGGCCTGAGCAACAAACGCCGACGCAGGCATGATCACGGATCGTCGCTTGACTCCGATCCACCGAAAGACGATCTCCAGGGCCGCGGTGCCGCTCGAGACCGCCACGGCATGCCAAGTCCCGACGAACCTCGCGAATTGGTCCTCGAAGCGCTCCGTAAATGGCCCAAGAACGAGACGGCCAGTACGAGCAATCTCACGAGTGTCGTCCGCCCACGCACGGGCGTCGTCTTCGGTCAGTGTGGGACACGCCGAGGCGATCATTGGCGTGGGCACTCGATGTCATACAGCTGCATGACTCCATATCCAACGACCAGGACGAACCAGACGGTCACCCACGGCAGGAAAACCCACTGCCACGACGGGAACTGCGACGCAACGATCGCCAGAACCAGCAGAGCAAATGTTGCGACACACGACGAGACGAGCAGAAAAGGAACGATTCCGCGCTCGCCTCGCTGCGTCATGTGCTCTTCTCCTTACGCGCTTCCGCGAGCATCGCGTCGATCACGTCAAGGATTCTATATCCCACAAAATGTTGTGGGTTTGCTGTTTCGGCCCGCACACGCACCAGATTCGCCAGATCCCACACCGAACCCCGCCACATGTCCACGATGCTCGGTCCCCGGGGGACCGAGCACGTCAGAGAACGCGCGACCCGTTCCGCCAACTGGTCTCGCGTCACCAAGTACACGAGCCGGCCCACGGCTTCATCATGCACCGGCAATGGAACCCCCGCGGCCGCTGCGCGCACGAACTTGTGCAGCACACTCTGGTTGCGGTCGTTCAGGGTATGCACGACGGTCCCCGAACGAAGAACCACGGTCCGGGGGCCGTCCACGATGTGCTCGACCAGGAACTTAAGAACTCCGTATCCTGTCCGTATCGGTTGGAGGACAGCCGTCGATGAAATCAGCACGATGCGAGCCCCGAACGACTTCGCATATCGGGCCACGCACTCAGCAACCAAGACATGTTCGGTCAGAGTTCGTCGATCCAATTGGAATCCGGCATGACGAGGGGAGCCCGCGGCCAAGACCACCGCGGTCGGATTCTGCTCGACCAAGAACGAGGCCAGCCCATCAGCGTCGTCGAGCTGCCCCCACGTCAAGACGACCTCATGGTCCCGAAGGAGCCGCTGAACAATGCCCCACCCCACGAACCCCGTGCCGATCACCAGAACGCTCATGCGAAAAACGCTTGGGCCTCAGCCACAGCCGAGCACGTTTGTTGGGAACACGCGGCCGTGTGGCAAGTCACCAATCGACGAAGGAGAACCTTGGCCGCCCGCAGAGGACGACTTGGCCGCCCCACGGGCCACGGCCAGTCTGGGTGATAGACCCGCAGACGCCCGGGGCCCACGTTCGTCGGCCATTTGACCCTTCGAGCGGCATCCGACGCGGATTCGCCATCGGCGAGGGCCTGACGAAACAGTTCGCACCGGGCGCCGCACTGGTGTCTCGACCTCCGTCGCCCATTGCGCTGAATATGATGCGCCCGCATGGCCCACACCAACCGAGATGGGGAGACGCCCGTCTGCTTGGCCAGGGGGAGGACCGCCACCGGGGCAGTCTCGCCCTGCACGATACGGCACACATCCGTACATGTATGCCTCCTCGTCCGGCGATCGGTGTGGGCGACGCCGCCCGCCACAAGAATCTGCCGCACCCGTTCCCGCGAGATTTTCACACGCCGGGCGATCTTGGACGGCCCCTCTCCCCCCCGATACATGGCCACGATGTCGGCGTTCGAGGGGCGCGTACGCTGCGAGATCCGCTTCGGGATCTTGTGCCTCGCAAGAATGCCGTAAATCCAACCAGGGTCACGCCCGTGCTTGGCCCCGATCTCCGAAAGCGTCTTCCCTTCGCGATACTGTGCAATGACGTCGTCGCACGAGACGCATCGGTGCGGGCGCCCGAGACGAGACGTCACTGCCGCTGACTCTGCGCCCACGTGATGTACTCGTGAAGACCGTCCTGAAATGCCTTGGGAAGCAACGGGATCAGACCGAACGCGCGAGCCTCCGATGTCTCCAGACTGAACCGGCTCACTTCTCCGGGTCGGGAAGGTCCGAACTCAATGCGCGCGTGAAGCCGCGCCGCGATCGCCTCAGCAATGGACACGACGGAGATCTGGTCCCCCATACTGACATTCACGGCCCCGAACCGCGGCCGGATTTCGACCTCAACGAGACGTGTGTAGACGTCCGTGACGTCGCTCACGTGCATGAATTCCCGACACTGCGACCCGTCCCCACGGATCTGAAGGGGTTGACCTGCCAGCGCCCGGAAGACCATCGTGGGAATCACCCCGCCATGTTCCCCGGCCCGTTGACCCAGTCCGTAGATGTTGCACGGACGCACGATGACGGCCCGCAGATCGTAGGTCTTCATGTACGCATACACGAGCCTGTCTGCCGCGCACTTGGACATGGCGTACACGGTCGAGGGCAACATGGGGGCCAGTTCGTCCTGGGTCGCGTCCCCAACGACCGCCCCGTAGACTTCACACGATGACACGTGGACGAGTCGGGGAGCCGTCGAAGGCCCGAGAGCCCGCAACGCCTCCAAGACGACGTGCGTTCCCCCGGCGTTCACGGCCACGGCGTCCATGGGTCTTTCCCTACATGCCTCCGGATTGGCCATGGCAGCCATGTGAACCACGACGTCTTGATCCTCGAAGGCCGCCCGAACGATCACGGGATCCGTGACGGAGCCCCAGACAACCGCCGGCACCACGCCCCGATCCCGACTCCGCTTGGACGGCGTCGCCAACACCGTCACGTCGTGCCCGCGATCGACGAGGGCGTTGGTCAGATGCCACCCCTGAAACCCCAACCCTCCGGTGATGAGAACCTTCATCCGATCCACATCTTCCGGACGATGGCCACCCCAACCACGAACCAGAAAACGACGTCGATCATCTCAGCACCACCCTCCATACCTGGAGCAGGCCGCCGGTGAGCAGGATGAGACCCAAGGCCACCACGCCCAGGCCCGTGATCGCGACCCACCCGTGCCACCACGCCTGCCCCCAACTCTTCATCGCAAGCACGCCTTCCACATCGCGGTCACGTGGGGCACTTGGTGTTGCCACGTCCACCCTTTCTTGATGGTCCGGCGTGCCTCCGCCCCCATCCGAGCCGTCTCCCCGGGGTGATCGCACATCCATGTCAAGATTATCACCATCTCGTCGATGAGACGTTCCCGCCGGTCTTCCACTTCGTCCGGCGTCCACCGGGCGAACTCCGGAAGATTCTCAGGATGAGGTTCGACCAACGCGGCGATCCACGGGCGAAACGGCTTCGGGAGCAGGTCTTGACCAATCAGAAAGCCGTTCATCCCGTGGACGATCACGTCGGGCATGTTCCCGATCGGCGTCGAGATCAATGCGCACTCGCACGCGGCGGCCTCGAGAGCCGTATTCGGAGTACCGTCCATGTCGGACGGTGAGACGTGGGCCCAGGAGCGGCGGTAGATGTCCCGGATGTCTTCCGAGGGGAGACGAATATGCGCCGTTCTCTGGCACAGATAGACAGGAACATCCGCCCGCCGGGCGGCGTCGATGAGCAACGACGATCCTTTGCGAGGGTTCGGCTTCCCGACGTGGCATACCGCGAATCCCTGCGCCGCGCCCCGGGGCTCCGGCCGATGCCAGAACAACAAGTCCACGCCGTTGGGAGCGTAGAAGACCCGTGAGTGAAACTGCCGGAGTTGTTCGACGAGCATGAGGGAATTGCCGTGAAGGGCCACGCACCGATCGGCCCACGCCCGCATCCGGTCGGCCCCCCACGTCCACCAGACCATGGCCGTGAGCCCGGCGATCACCGGACGGTCGAACCCCTCGGGGATCACCCGAAGTTGCGATACCTCGAACAGATGAATCAAGTCAAACGTTCGGAGGTCAGGAAGCCCTTGCGTCTGGTACGCCACGGTGACATCGAAAACGTCCGGGGGGGTCCACCGAGCATACTCCTGGGCTTTCCGATCCCACGCCCACCCCGGAGTATCGGCCACGACCAGGACGCGGGGGACCGCCGATGTCATGCGCCCCCCTAGTCAACCGCGTGGACGACGTTGCCCGCCCGTTGGACCATTCCCACGTAGGCGCCGGGGGGGTTTGGCTTCCCCGCACACCGTCCCTTCGGCCGTCATTGCGCGGGCCATGGCCCCTGGTACATAGCCTCGACCTTCCAGACCGTGACCCGGGTGCCGGAGGCAATGTGTCATGCTTGCCTCCTTCTCACCGGGCCCCCTTCGGCCATCCGCTCGGCCAGGTACACCAGATTCTCGAGGAGAAACTTCCAGATCACGTGCATCAGCGATTCCTCACGATCGGGCCCCCTTCGGCCATCCGTTCATACAGGTACACCCGGTTCTTGACGACCTGCGCCCATTGGTCCTCCGTCGCCTCTATCGGATGCCACTGATGCACGACGAAGGTATTCGGGATCCACCTCACAACCAGACCGTCCCACCGGGCGCGCATGACGAGATCGTTGTCTTCCGATCCCCAAATCTTGTAGGTCTCGTCGAACCCCCCGACGTCCAGGAACCACTCCCGAGAGACGACCGTGGCCGCCCCTTGACCCACCCGGTCATGGGGGATCGACACGGTCTCCAGGCGCGCGTCGTCGGAGACGAACCACCGCGCCCCTCGGAGATGCTCCCATCCCTCCGTCATCTTCTGATCCAGGTCCCGAGAGTCGGTCAGCAGAAGTCGGAATGTCGGGATCATCCGGCGAGCCGCGGGAAGCCAGTGCGCCGGAAAGAGCATGTCCGCGTCCGTCAGGACGGTGAAGGGAGTCTCGGCCGTCCGGGCCGCGTGGTTCAGGGCGACGGCCCGGGACCAGACGGGCATGGGCCGGTGGATCCACGTCGCCGGTCCGTCCATGACCCGTCCGTTGGACGCGCACCAGTCGGGAAGATGCTCGTCCCCGATCGTCACGATGATCGGCTGACCGAACGGGGTCAGGGAGGCGAGACACCGCCGCAGGTGATCCGGATTCCACGACCGGAATCCGATGCAGAACGTCAGATCGTCGTCCACATCGGAATTATCGCGCCGGACCGCATGTCGCCCCGGCGTCTTGCGGCGTGTCCCGGCGGGCGAGGGCGACCAAGTCGAGGACAAGCCTGCGCGCTCGCTCCACCGCGCCGGCATCGCCCCAGAGGCGCGACCGGCCGGAGGGGTGCGAGAGGATGACGCCGCGCCCCCACCCAGCGTCGACGTGCGTGAACGGCCTGAAGTCGAAGCCATGCGCCTCGGCCACGCGCGCCCCGAGGAGAACGCGATACCGCGCCGTTAGCGCGTTGGCCGCTTCCCTGGCCCACGGCACAGACCAGCGCGGCCCCGTCAACAAGTCCACCCTGTCGAACGTCCTCAGGTACTCGTGCGCGGTCATGCCCAGGATCCCGTAACAGAGCCGAGCGCCGGTGCAACCTGGTGGCCGCGGGTGCAGCGCGTAGCGCGGATCGGCGCCGAAGGGGTTCGACTCCCCGACGAGCAGGACGCGCTCGCTCATCGTTCCCTCCCTGCCAGCCGCGCCAGCTTCTTCTCGGCCGGCTCGCAGTAGGAGCAGTACGGCAAGCCCTTGAGCTTCTTGCGCGGACAGCGCCAGCGCGAATCTACGTAGACCCTTGGTGCGACGCTCGAAAGTCCTCGGGCAACGATCCTCGTTCGGCACGCTTCCGGTCACGTGCATGGGGGCTCCTCCACCGGGCGCGGGCGCAGCCGCGCACAGCCGCAGCGGCCCGTGGCGCAGGCGCAGTCCCCATAGGTTCCTTCCTTCCCGTACTTGCGCCGGAGGATGTCGCGCCCCGTCGAGTTGATCCTGTAGCGCTCCACGGGTCCCGCGAACCCGCTGTCCGAGATCGCGCAGGCCCGGAGCAGCGCGTCGACCGTCTTGACGGGTACGCGGTCGAGGTCGAGGTAGGCGACGGCGTCCTCTCGCACCAACTCGCAGGCGTCGTCGTCGCGATCGCGGGCCATCCGCCGCAGGACGCGAAGCTGCGCGGTCGTCAGCGCGTCGCCGAAGGCGCGAATCCGGACGAGGTCCGACAGGCCGCTCACGGCGTCGGCTCCGTCGGGCGCAGCCGCGCGACCAAATCCTTGATCCGCGCCACCCGGTCCTCGGCCGAGAGGCCGGCGATCTGCTGGTCCAGGAGGTCGCCGAGGCGGTCGGCCGCGTGCTGCTGCGCCTTGGAGGTGTCGGTGTGGTCGCTGCACAGCTCAAGCGCCGCCGCCAACGTCGGGACGCATTCCATCAGCCAGTGGAAGACGTTCTCGCGCTCGCCGACGAGAATGATCCGCTTCCGCCACGCCAGAGCCAGACCCAGTTCGACGTGGCGCCCCCCGCGCCCAGTGCGAAAGAAGGCGGGGTCGCTTCTGACGATGACGACGTTGGCGCGCTGCACGTCCTCCATGTCCTCTGCGGCAAAGCGGCGTCGCTCATTCTCATCATCGGTGCCCGTGATCTCATGGTCCCCGTCGATCCATCGCGATGAGACGAGCCAGCCATGTCGCTCTATCTCGATGCGCCAGTCGCGCATCAACGGGTGATCCTGATATCGAGAGGCCAAGTAGAAGATCATGTTCCCTCCGGCGCGGGCGTTGGATCACACCCGGCGAGCGCCGCGCGGGCCTGGAGGCACACTACAGAGTGATGGCCTCCTGGGGGTCGCCATCCGCACCAGCATGGCCCGTCCGAATCCTTGTATTCCCGCAGCGCAAACAACACGGCGCGCAGCTTCGCGATCGTGTCCAGGCGCCGGTCGGCGCGTGCCAGGAGCGGGTGGTAAATTTTCCGTAGGTGATCGCACTCGGCCTCGATCCGCTCCGCGTCACCGCTGTGCTCCTTCAAGAGTCGGTCCCAGTATGCAATGACGCTGCCGATCACGCAGCAGTCGCCGGGCTCGCGCGGGCATGCGCGGTGCGTCGGGCAGGCCAGCGAAACCGCCTCGATCCGCAGGGCCACTATCTCGGACGCCTCCTCCCTCCAGTTCGGCAGGAAGACGTCCATCTCG
>ERZ1292629.2096-Hain-H43-01um-R1-2096-length-17681-cov-8_pt1 | contig 17681 bp, 20 predicted proteins | sample MGYA00564399_ERZ1292629 | MGnify/ENA primary metagenome ERZ1292629 (study PRJEB36523, sample SAMEA6512636) | groundwater metagenome | collected 2019-01-08 | study: AquaDiva: Metagenomics assemblies of 32 groundwater samples
AAAGGTGGCAGGCTCGAAAGGGTCTCGAGAGTTCAAATCTCTCCGCCTCCGCAAACTGATCTTTATTTTAAATAATTGCTATCCAAGATATCTGAACTAGTACCTGGTCCTGGTTTTATTTGATCATTCTTTTTTGCAATTTCACGTGCCTCAGTTCTATCAACATATCTACCACTTGAAGTCACAAAACCATCTTCAACTTCTCTTGCCCTATAGTCGGGAAAAGCTTCCTCAAGCACTAAAAGTGCATCCCCATGGGTTTGTCCAGTAAAAATTTGACCCTTATAACGAACAGCAGAAGCTTTAATCCTCTCTTTAATATCCAGATTTTCATTCATAAGATGATTATATATTATATTTTCTAAAAAATGAATCTAATCTAACCCTTATTTATCAACAAACTGGTTCCAACTTCGTACCACACTCTCCGCCTCCGCCAAAAAAGGATTTTGTAAGAATGCTTAATATACAGTATATGATATACTAAGAAAATTTTATTTTTCTAACATATTCAAGAATTCTTTTTCATCTATCACTTTTACCCCCAATTTTTCCGCAGTTTTTAGTTTGGAGCCGGGTTCAGCGCCGGCCACGACACATGAAGTGCTTTTAGAAACTGAGCCTACAACTTTTCCACCCAGAGCCAGAATTTTTTCCTTGGCGATCTCTCGCGACATGTTAGTAAGAGTGCCGGTTAAAACAAAGGTTAATCCGCTTAATTTTCCAGCTTTTTTTTTCTCTGTTTTTTCTATGATTACTCCATTTTTTTCCAATTTTTTGATAAAGTTTAAGTTATTTTTATCGTGAAAAAAATCACTGACACTCTTTAGGACCGCCGGCCCAATGTTTTCTATACTATCTATCTCCGCAAGGCCTTGCCTTGCGGAGGATATCAATTTTTCCAAAGTGCCAAAATGCTCTGCGAGATCTCGAGCTGTTTCCTCCCCCACGTGCAGGATACCTAGCGCCCAAAGGAATTTGGCAAGCGAAATTTTCTTCTTATTTTTTATTTCCTGAATGATATTCTCCGCCGATTTTTCTCCAAAGCGCTCCAGGGGCGCAATGTCTTCTTTAGTCAAAGTAAAAATGTCCGCCGCATCGGTAATCAAACCTTCGTCTTTAAAACGCCTTAAAATTTTTGGCCCAAGTTCATATATTTCAAAAACAGAAACAAAATGCTCCAAAAATCTTTCATTCTTCGCTGGACATTTTGAATTGGCGCAATAATAAGCGACGGAAGAAGTCGGAGAAAGGTTTTTGAGCTGGTCTGGCCGGGGTGAGGGGCCCCGGAGAACCGAGGACCCGAGAAAACCTTTCTCTGGCTTCGCACCGATATTTCTTTTTTCTATGTTTCCTCCGCAAGTTGGGCATTTGACAGGCATCTTGAATTTCTTTTCTTTACCAGTGCGCATCTTTGTCAGCACTTCCACCACTTTTGGAATGACATCTCCGGCTTTTTCTATTACCACCGTATCCCCGATACGCAAATCCAAACGTTCTATTTGATCCATATTATGCAAGGTCGCTTTGGACACTCGCGAACCGGCCACCAGGGTCGGCTCAAAAACAGCGAGCGGCGTAAGTACGCCGGTGCGTCCCACATTCACCAAAATCTGTTTCACTATAGTTGTCGCTTTTTCAGCCGGATATTTGAAGGCTGCCATAAAACGCGGAGCCTTGCCGACAACACCTAAAATTCCTTGAAGTTTCAGATCATCGACGGAAATAACAATGCCGTCCGTACCATATGGAAAACTAGGCCTTATTTTTTCAAATTTTTCAATAAAAGCAGTGACTTCTTCCAAACTTTTACATTTGGCTTCCAACTTTTCAACTTTGAATCCTAAACTTCGAAGAATTTGATGCTTTTCAGAATGAGTAAGAAAAGTATCAGGCGAAGTTATGTCATAGGCAATAAAATCTAAACTTCTTTCTTTAGCTAACTGGGGATCTAATTGCCGCAGGCTCCCCGCCGCTGCGTTTCTGGTGTTAGCAAAAAGTGTTTGACCTCTTTTTTTATTATCTAAATTCAACTTTAGCAATGTTTGCTTGCTCATTAATGCCTCACCGCGCACTTCTAGATACGAAGGAAACGGTTTTTGAAGTGTTAATGGTATTGAATTTATAGTTCTCAAATTTTGGGTAATGTCTTCTCCAATAAATCCATCCCCGCGAGTTGCGCCTCGTACGAATTTCCCGTCCTTGAAAATCAAAGATACGGCCAGACCGTCAAATTTCACTTCGCAGAAATAATTCACCTCACCCCCCCGCCCCTCTCCTTGTAAAGTAGAGGGGGGCAAAAGCTTTTTGATTCTTTTTTCCCAATCATAAAGCTCTTCATATGAAAAAACATCATTCAGAGAAAGCATTCTCACCTGATGTTTCACTTTTTCGAATTTGTCCAGCGGTTTCCCTACTACTCTATTCTCCGGAGCATTGTTATCGTTAAACTCCGGGTATTTTTCCAGTAAGGCTTTAAGTTCCCGAGCTAGCGAATCATAAACATCATCAGTGACATTCGGCGCATTTTCGGTGTGATAGGCGTCTCTCAATCGCGCGATTTCGTTTCGTAATTTTTTTATTCTGTTTTTTACTTCGAACTTGTTCACATTGATTGAGAAAAACATATTTTTCGACTTTGATCAGAAGCTGTAATTTGAAGTGCTTGTCTGTCGACTGTTGGTAATTATCTGATTAGACCGGCTGTCAAGAATAATCCAGTTCGAACCATTATTGCTACCCTCTAGAGTCCAACTGATCGGATCTCTCGACGGCTCATCATTGGCCGTAGTCCACCGGTAGCCATTGAAATTGACTGAATTGCCGAAACCAGTGTCAAAAATAAGGACCGAACTGCCATTTTGATTGTCTACACCCGCAAAGTTAAAATCGAGCCATTTGGTTCCTATGTCTCCGTCTTTGAGATTAGGGGGAGTTTCTCCGACAGGATTGTTGCCACCCGGGTTAATAACTGAAGTCGCGCCCGGCCAAGAAACAGGACTCTCATTCTGAAGAAGAACCAACTCGGATACTTGAACACAGCCATTACCTGCGCCTCCGCAATCGGACACGGCAGTTTTCTTTTTAGTGATAATCCAGCGAACATAGCGGTAGCCAGCAGGCGGAGAAGGAGAACTTATATCGCCATATGTAACTTTTAACTCGCGCTCAATACTATTCGATGGTGGATTACAAGAACCAGGAACACTGCCTCCAGCGTTATAACCTTTTGAAATAATAGTGGTCATGGCAGGTGAAACAGTTTTATTTACAGTCACTTTCACGCAATTTTGTCCTGCACTACCTAATTGAGAAATAGTGATGAGAGGAGAACCACATGGTGCTGGTGTGCAAATATCGCCAGCTTTATCATCAAAAAGCGCTTTTTCAATGCCAGTATCAGCCGCCAAAAAGGCATCATTTGTATCGCGGGCATTGGTGCTGAATTTCATTTCTTTCAGCGCAATATTTCCAACGCCTAAGGCTATGGCTAAAAGAATACTGGAAATAGTAATCGCAAAAAGAATTACAAATCCCCTATTTTTTTGTAAATCTCTCATTTTCATAATTATTATTCTATCCAATTAAATAAATTCTCCGAAAAAGTAATGCTGTAATTACCAGAACCTTGAGTCCATTCAACTTCCGAATAAATTTTTACCTCATCCCCGCCACTAGTCGTCAGCCAAATTTTACGGACAAAACCAGAATCAGCACCGCTGGAAATGTTGTCATAACCCCCATCATTCATATATAGATTACATTTTTCATTGACAATAGAAGCGCTACATTGAAAAATTCCAAAAGGCAACGGCTTTTTTAAACCACAGGCATGATCGGTATCATTATTACATGAATTTAAATCAGATTTAAATTTATTCCATCGAGCATTACCATTTCCAGATCCATAAAGGACTTCCGTATCCCGCATATTTCTAATGTATTCAATACCTTCTTGCGCAAGATATGAGGCTATTATTTTCTCTTTGGCGTAATTAGTGTTGGAAATACCGGACGCTAAAACCGACATCAGCCCTAAAATTGACATAGTAAAAATTGAAACAGCCACAAGTGTCTCCACTAAGGTAAACCCGCCATTTATCCGCCTAAATTTTTTTGTTTTATATCGTTTTGTCATTATAAGTTAATTAGGTGAAAAATTTTGGCGAATTAAATATCTATCAGTCTCTGAGACACTGAAGTTTGTAAAGAAAAAGGCGTGACAACACTATTGGAAGTGCCAGGTTTATAGGTTATAGTACCGACCAATCTAATAGTAACAAAAGGTTGCTGGCAGTCAGATGGAGAAACGCAATTGCCTAAATAAGGTTCTGCGCCCAGCACTGAAAAATTAGAAGCTGTTGTATCAATTTCAACTTCATCAGGAGTCAGTGGCATAAAACTGGACGCAACATAAGGACCTTGAGTTGATTTATAAATTTTTTTGTCATTGCCTATATAATAAACCCATTGATTATTTGGATCAGCTACTTGATTAGCTGGGGTCGCTGAAGATTCAAACGCAATTCCCCAGCAACTTGAGCCACTTTCAGTTGCACTAACACTAGATAAAGTATCAGCTCCGGTAATGCAATAATAATTGTATCCTGTTCTTAAATTTCTGGACATATCTTCCATAATAAAACTTAAATTATCCATAATCGAACGCATATCTCGCGATTTTTGATGAAGCAGATTAGCATTCAAAAGCGCGCCCATTCCCGTCATAATAATAACGAGAAAAAGAGAAACGGCAATCATCGTTTCTATTATGGTGTACCCGCCGCTTAAATTTTCAATTTTCAATTTTGCAATTTTCATTTAATTTTTAATTCACTTGAATCCTGCCGGAAAGATATAATTTTATCACGGAACTGGTTCCCTGTGGTGAAGTAATAGTTATCTGAAAATAAGAAGCGCATGGCAACAATGCCCCATCTGAAGTAATTTTAGCGCCAGAATCTGGACGTCTAAAAACAACACTCAAATTAGAAATTACAGGACAATCTGCACCGACAGCTTCCAATTTATCAATATAATTACCTTTGGTAATAGTAGATTGATCTAAAATGGAATCAGAGAGATCATCATAAAAATCATTATTGAAATTCGCAAAATAAATAAATTTTGTTTTTTCATCGTCGTTAAAATATACTCCGTAAGATGGTTTCCAGTTTACTGGAAAACTTTCTGGCAATTTGCCGGACAAGGACGATTTTTGAGCTTCAACAATTTTTAAGGCAATGTCGCTGGCTAAATTTTTTATATCCACTTTTGCCTGAAATTCTCCATAATTAAAAAGAACCACGGAAGTCATTGCAGAAAAAATAGAGAGGACAACAATGAGTTCAACGTAAGTCATCCCCTTCTGGCAATTACGAATTACGAATTTTGAATTGCGAATTTTTTTAATCATAAAAATTAAAAACCAAAAAGATTTAAATTAAAAACAAACGTCAAAAACGCGCCGAAGGCCAAATAAGGCCCAAAAGGAATTTCACTTTTCATTCCGTAACTCTTTCTAAAAATAACAAGGCTTAACCCTATAATAGCCCCAAACCAAAAAGCTAGCACCAAACCAGAGAGAGCGCCGGCCAGACCTAAGAGCCAGCCAATGCCAAGGGCTAATTTGGCATCCCCTAAACCCATCCATCTGCCGGAAGACACAAACCAAAATAAGGCGAAAGGAAGAGCCACAAATATACCTGATAAAAACTCTAAAACAGTTGGTATGTGAGGATAAAAGAGAGGAAAACTATTACTGCTAAAGAAAAACAGACCAAAAAAAGCAAGTACGCCAAAAATAAAAGAAAGCGCGTCTGGAATTATTTTATGCCTTAAATCATAGACGGCGATAACCAAGAGAAGAGAAAATATAACGGCATAATAAATATAAGTGATTATGAATCCAAAATCAAAAAAATTATAAATATTTTCAAACTTAAAAAAGATTCCTGCAAAAATCAAGCCGGAAAGCATTTCAACTAATGGATATTGAATTGATATTTTAGTTTGACAATTTCGGCATCTTCCTTTTAGTCCCAAAAAACTAAAGAATGGTATAAGTTCATACCAGGAAAGCTTATTCATGCAGGACATACAGGCGGACCTTCCACCTAAAGACCTTTTTGTGTTGAAACGGAAAATTACAACATTCAAGAAGCTTCCGATGATGAGACCAAGGACAAAGAAAATCACGGTAAGTAACGAAATCATGACTTCATTATATCAACAAAAGAAGAGTAAAAACAAGCATTGCAGCAAGAACGGTTCTTGCGAAAATAATCATTCTTGTAAGCCTCTACTTACAAATACCAGATGCATTAATGGCTGAACCGGGAACCTCATTTACTATTTTAGCTACTCCAGAAGTGTCCACACACCAAGAGGTATTTGATGTTAGTTTTAGGCCAACAGCAACAGCCCAAGAATTAGCTGAATTATAACAAGAGCTACCATTGCCTCTCAAAACCGCTTCAACTATAGAATCTGCCAAAACTTTACTACGAGAAAACATATTAGTTCCGTTCCCGGATACATCATAAGTAGGACAAGGAGTAGTAATACCTATAGCAATACCATTTGCTGGCAAATATGAACTCCCATTATCAAGAAAAAAAATCTCAGCTACAAGTTTTGCGGTATGTAAATTACTTTTTACGGCTGTATCATTACCTCTTTTTTTGGCATTACCTAAATACCCCAGAGTAATACTGGTAAGAAGTCCAACAACCGCAACAACAACCAAGAGTTCGATCAACGTAAAACCTTTTCCAAAGTTCGTCTTTTTCATAAGAATTTGTTAGTTTTTATAATAATAAGCTTTTTGTAGTATATCATACATATACCCATGAATACAAAAACCACTCTTCAAAGAGTGGTTTTTGTATTTTGAGACATTTGTTCAACCCACCAAAGATTAAGGACAAAGAGTCGTCGCTCCTGTAATTGCCGTATCTTGGGCGGCGGTAATTCCTTTTGATTTGCCAGTCGAATCAACACACCATCCCGTACTCGCGCCTTCAGTAACTTTAAGTTCAGTCGCTACAACCCATCCATTCGCATCGCCAAAGCATTTATTTGTTCCTCCGCCGGAAGAATCAGCTGAAGCTAAAGCAGCCGCAACAGTGGGATTTGCACAGGCGGTGGCGTATGAATTAGGACTGACTCCATCATAGACGAGCTCCGCTTGCGGACGAATATTTGCCAAATTTGCTTTAACCGCAGCATTCGCGCCCTTGCCTCGAGCGGTATTTAACGACGCTAATACAACTGAAGCCAAAATACCGATGATAGCGACCACGACCAAGAGTTCAATTAATGTAAAACCTTTTTTAAAATTCATTTTCATAATATGTTTTAAACTATTAATAATTAAAACTTATAATTTCGCCTCTACGGCGAACCAGCCGACGAGGCTGAAATTTCGACTTGTTTTTAATACATTCATTATAACACATATACAGAAATACTCATGCAACAAAGTTATCCACAGGGTAGTAGAGCAAAGCTCACTACCCTGCAGGCACCTATACCCTAGTCACTAGCAACTAGAACCTAGAAACTAACTTATTCCCCCTGCTAGATTGTAAATAGGCATCAAAACAGACACAAGCAATACTCCCACTCCTAGACCCAAAACCACAATCATTACTGGCTCGATTAGACCGACGAGCGTATCAATCGCATCATCTACTTCGCGCCGATAAAAATCAGTCAGGGTTTTTAAAATAATTCCGAGTGATCCCGTTTCTTCACCTACTTGCACCATCTGCACCATAATACCGGATATTTTTTTTTCATGTTTCGCAAAGGCAACTGAGAGAGCCAAACCGGATTTTACTCCATCTGCTACTTCTTCCAAGAGACCTTTATATACGCGGCTACCAACCACTTCGGCCGTAATATCTATTGCTCGAACAATCGGAACACCGGATGAAAGCATTGTGTTTAAGTTGTCCGTTATCCTAGAAAGATAAAGTTTTTTGTATAGATTGCCTATAACTGGAGTGGAGAGACGCATTTCATCAAGATAGATCTTTCCTTTTTCGGTGGAAGCGAGCCTCCAAACCCAAACACCTAGCAACACCAAAAAAATTAAAACAAAAAACCCATAGTGAACGAAGAAATTTGAAAGTATGATGACTATTTTGGTGTAAAAAGGCACTGCTTGACCAGAGTCCAGAATAATCGCGGAGAGTTTTGGAATAACTACCACAAACATCAGACCCATCACTACAAAAAAAGTAACAATAACAAAAGCTGGATAAATAAGCGCATTTCTGGTCTTGGAGGTAAGGGAATATTGGCGATCCAGGTATTCTGCCAAATACGAGAAGGTTTGATTGAGCTTTCCGGTTTCTTCGCCCACTTTTACCATATTTATATAAAAATTTGAAAATACATCCGGATGTTTTCCTAACGCGCCAGAAATAGAAAGCCCTGCCTGGAGGTCATCGCCAATTGCGGTCAGCTTGCGACCGAGAAGTTTGTTTTCTGTATTAACTGCTAACATCGTAAAAGCCTTCAGCGCAGACACTTGCGCTTCAAACAAAGTGGCAATCTGACGGGAAAGAATAACGACATCTTTATTTGATACTTTTTCAAAAAAAGAAACTGAAAAAAGCGATTTTTTTTCTCCTTCTTCCTTGACAGAAATAATCACTAGCCCTCTCCGCTGTAATCCGCTGATTGCCATATCGCGATTGGGCGCGTCAATTTCTCCTTCTTTATTTAAACCTTCGCTATCTATCGCTTTATATTTGAATAACATAGCTTTTTAAACCATCCGTTCCAAGCCTTTAGGGTTGAGAGAATACTGGTAGGCGTTTTCTATGGAAATTTCTCCAGCGCGCACTAGTTCCATCAGCGAATGATTCAAGTCGATCATTCCAGACTCGGTGCCTGTTTCGATGACGACATCTATTTCATGGGTGCGTTTTTCGCGAATTAAATTAGATACAGCGCTGTTATTTAAGAGAAGCTCGTAAGCGGGAATAAGTCCGCCGGCAATTCTAGGAATAAGTCTTTGAGAAAAAATTCCCAGAAGCGAGGCGGCTAGCTGAGTGCGAATCTGATCTTGCTGATCGCCTGGAAAAGAATCGATTATTCTATCGATAGTCTGAGAAGCATTGTTGGTATGCAAAGTCGAAAGCACCAGATGTCCTGTCTCGGCCGCCGTAACCGCAGTGGCTATCGTCTCCGGCGTGCGCATCTCGCCAATCATGATTACATTTACGTCCTCGCGAAAAACTGATTTAAGCGCCACATGAAAATCTGCGGTATCAATGCCCACTTCCCGCTGATTAATTATAGATTTGTTAGGAATATAGACATGTTCAATCGGATCTTCAATTGTTATAATATTGCGCGCCTGTTCATTATTAATTAAATCCACCATGGCCGAAAGAGTGGTTGATTTGCCTTGTCCAACCGGGCCCACCACTAGAAAAAACCCTTGTTTCTTGCGCGCGAGGTCGGCAATGATAGCAGGCAAATGCAGTTCGGCGATAGTTTTGACTTTCGGGACTAATCGAAAAACTATGCAAATCAGACCCTTCTGAAAAAAAGCATTGCCTCGCAGTCGCGCCTCTTTGCGGAAATCATAAGCAAAATCCGCTTCTTGATTTTCCATAAATTTGTCAATTTTTACTTTACCCAATACCTCACTCAAAATTCCAATTGTATCTTCATCCGTAAAAACTGGATGTTTGGCAAGAAATATAAGCTCGCCTGACACGCGAATAGCTGGCACTCGGCTGGCGCCTAAATGCAAATCTGATCCGCCTTCGTGAATAACGGTTAAAATAAGTTCTTCAAGTTTTTTCTTATAATCCGTCATTTTCTATTTTGGAACAATAGTTTTCTTAGCTAAAATACTCATGACCTGATTAATCACTTCGACTGGAGTAGAATTCGCTTTTATAATATAGCCTGCCACTCCCAAACTCTTGCCTCGTTCAATGTCTGATTGCTGGCTCTTATTGGATAAAATTATTTTTGTAGAATCCGGAGATATTTTATCAATATTTATTTTTTCCAACATTTCAAAACCGTCCATCTCCGGCATAATTATATCCACTAACATAACATCTGGATTTAATCCGCCTCTAAGTTTCTCTATTGCCTGCAGGCCAGAAACCACTGTGTGAACTTCAAAATTGCTTTGGCTGAATTTGAGCGCGTACATGTCCAAAAGAAAACTATCGTCATCTACTATTAAAATTTTTCTTTTTTCTCCTGCCATAAATTTTTATACCCTTATTAACTGATAATTAATTATACTACACAATAGCTTTAAATTGGACAGACTGTGCATAACTTTCTATATAAACTTATCTTGTAAGGACCGTCTTTACTAATTATTTACTAGTTAACAACATAACTGCACTAGTCGAAATATCTATAAACAAGTAGCGGTTGTGGCATCAATAGGGTATGAAGGATAGCCTATATTTGATTCTTTGATATTCCCGCTTGAATCGAAACAGTATGTTTTATAGCCTGACTTCATACCTTCAAATGCAAATACATACGCTTGTCCGTTTGGAGTAACTACACACCAAACCCACCGTGGTTGTCCAGGAATAGGGTTGGTATGTTCCATAGCCTTCCCTGCAATGAAAAATACTTTCTCAGCCGAGTAACTCGTAAGCGGATAAAAACAATTGGCGGGACCTCCAGGACTACTTTCTGTTGGTGGAAAATATGAGCTATATTGATTGGTATTGAAAACGCCATAATTACCGTGCACCTGATAATACAACTCAAATTCTTTTTTCATTTGATCCGCTTCATATTTCACATATACAGCGTCCGCTTTTTTGCGAGCGCTTTGCACTAACGCTAAAACTACACTTGTAAGCACACCAATAATGGCAATAACTACAAGAAGCTCAATAAGAGTAAAACCTTTATTGTTTTCATTAGATTTATTCATTTTCATTGCTAAAATTATATACTTCCGTAAAGGGAATAAGGCCATCTAAAGATTTAAGCATGGCGTCTTCTTTCATCATGAGCATTCCCTTCCCTCGCGCCACTTTATAAATTTCTCCATTAGTAGGACTCTTTAATATTATATTCTGCATTTCCTTATCTACCTTAAACATTTCAAAAATAGCAATCCGGCCACGCGTGCCAGAAGGACATTCACTCGAGGGAACCGTGTCATACATTTGTCCTTTAATTCCAATTTCTTTTTTAAATTCATCCGGCAGATCTTTCATTTGCTCTTCGATTTGCATTTTAATACTCTCATCCATTAGCACAAGTTTTCGGGAAGAAGGACAAGTCATTCTGGCTAAACGTTGAGCGATAGATAAAATAAGAGTCGGCGCGATTAAATATGGGTCAACTCCCATATCCACTAAGCGAGGCACGGCACCAATGGCATTGTTCGTATGAAGAGTGGAAAGAACAAGATGCCCGGTCAAGGCAGCTTGAATGGCCAGCTGGGCGGTTTCTTTGTCGCGTATTTCTCCAACCATTATTATATCTGGATCTTGACGAAGGATAGAACGAAGTCCGGAGGCAAAGGTGTATCCAATCTCCGGCATCATTTGGGACTGATTAATATCGGGCATATGGTACTCCACGGGATCTTCCAAAGACACAATATTGCTTTTTTCTCTATCAAGTTCATTCATCATTGAATATAGGGTAGTGGATTTTCCAGACCCGGTCGGACCAGTGATTAAAATAAGTCCATACGGCCGTTTAATTGCTTCTCTAATCATGTTAAGATTGACTTCCGATAGACCTAATTGGTCTAGAGGTTTTACTCCTTTTTCGGCATCCAGAATACGCATAACAACTTTCTCGCCATAGTAGGCTGGCATAGTCGAAACACGAAAATCAACTTTGCGCTGGTCAATATTGGCGCTAAACGACCCGTCTTGCGGTTTTCTTTTTTCGTCCAACCTGAGTTTGGCTAAAATTTTTATTCGCGCCACTATTCCGCCGTAAACGTTGGGCGGCAAAACAATAGTGGTATGTAAAACTCCATCTACTCGAAAACGCACTTTTACTTTTTCGCCAGTGTATTCAATATGGATATCGGAAGCACCTCCTTCTATGGCATTACGCAAGATCACCGCCACAATTTTTATAACTGGCGCGTCTTCCACTATTTTTGTCTCCTCGCCTGGTTTTATATTTTTAATCTCCTTGCTTAGATTTTCTTCACTTAAACCTTTAGTTTCATTTTGATCTAATTCACTCAGCGCTTCTTCCACTTGACTGGATATGCCCTTGTAAGCTTCCATGATACTTTCATAATCACTGCGAGAGATCAGATATATCTTAAAAGGAATACCCAACTTGACAGAAATAAATTGCAATGCGTCTATGGCTTGTATATTTTCTGGATTTATGACGCCTACTTCCAAAACTCCTTCCCGCATTTCAATCGGAGCAAATTGATAGTGGGCCGCAGAATCTTCCGAGATATATTTCAGAGCGTCAAAAGTCGAATTTTCTTTGTCCACTTTCTTTACCGGCATCTGCAAATATTTCCCTTTTGCTTCAAGAATTTTTTCTTCTGTCACGCCAGATTCAATTAAAGCTTCATCCAGATCCCCATTGTACTTTTCTTGCGCGCGACTTTTAATTTCACCGATTTGGCTCTTCCTGATTCCACCTTCTTTGGCTAACTCTTCTAAAAAACTCATAATTTAATTAAGGGGTTGTCGGCGATACCAGACTATTAGTTCCCAATGGGGCAAATGGATTTGGTCTGCCTTCATTTCCATCTGACATAAGCATGATACTATGAGAACCATCTAAGCTAGTAAAAGCAATATCCGAAAAGATAGTATCGTCTAATTTTATATTTTTAACATTCAAAAGCAGAGTTAAAAAATCTTTAGTCACCGAAGAATCCCCGTTTTTCGCTGCTGTATTGGAGACTGTCGGAATTCCTGAAGAAGAAACCAAAGGAGCCACCTCGGGAGACACTTTTATATAAAAAAAATAAATCAAAACAAGGATTGTTCCGATTGCTAGAAATATTATGATGTTTTTTATTTTGGGAGTCATTTTAATTTTTCAACCAATAGGTTTTGATCTTTAAATAATATTTATAAGATTCCGCGAAAGAAGGGTTGAGAGCTGAATTGAATCCGCCGCTTAGATTAGATGAAAATTGGATTGATGATATGTCCACAATCCGAAGGTTTTTCTCCAGATCTTTTGTAAAATTGAGAAAATTATTGTAAGTACCCACGGTGGAAAACTCTAAATCCCAAACTCCATAATCTTTGCTGGCAGCTGGAGAAACTCCGCCTCCTTGGACGACTTCAAAAGGAGAAGCAGTGGAATCAAGAGCGTTGGTTGCACCGTATTTGATATCTTTCAATACCATACCATAGGGAGTGGCTATTTGTTCTATCTCAAGAATCAAGCGTATGTTGTCAATATTTTCTGGCAAGAGTTTTTGAAGTTTTATTAGATTATCCGGATTAATGGAATTATATTTGACAGTTAATTTATCTCGTTCATTTTCGAGCGTTTTAGAATTAGAGAGCGCTTCATTATAGGATGCCGCTTGCACACGCAGTTCTCCAATCTCATTGTAAAGAGGATTAGAAAATACAAAAAAGACAGCTACGCCGATTCCTATTAAAATGACTGGCATAATAAAGCGCATCATAAAAAATTAACTTTGGGTCAAAAGTGTTTGCTTATAATTAACAAAAGTTGGATCGACCAAAAACTCTAAATCAAAAAGAACATTGCCTTTTTCGTCCAGCGTGAGATTGGAAAAAATAGGGTCAATGAAATTTTTATTCTTCGCCAAAAGATCCGATTGAAGAGCAACCGAACGATAACCAACCGCTATCCCGCTTATCTTAACAACGACCTTAGGATTTTTCTCAGTTTCCAGATCATAACTAAATTTTGTGTAACGAACTGTTTTCATAGTGATGGTTTGAAGCGCTTGAAAAACAGGTGTGATGGCTATATGCTTGGACAAAATTTCACTGGACGCGCGCAAGCGCTTGTCTAATACCTGAAGTTCTGTTATTTTAGAAGGTTCAAAACGATTCTTGGCCAAATTTAAGGTATTTTCCATTTGGGTAATATTTTTTGTTATAATCCCTTTATAGAAATAAAGAGCGCCTGTTGCCAATAGAATAGCGAACAAAATAAAAATAGAAACAACGGTCAAAATACCAATGGATCGCATAGGAACGGCGCGTTCCGCCACCATGGGTTTTTTAGGTATAAATGATGTTTGGAAATTTTGTTCCATCATACCTAATTATATTACAAAAGCCAATTTTAGTGAAATAAAATGTGTATAACTCTCCCTGAAAAGCTTACTGTAATTATAATAGTTATTGCAATTTTCGCAATGCCAAGCCCAAAGCGACTGCAAATTCGGGGCCCATGGTTTCTAGTACTTTTTCCAAAAAGGCCGGAGCGTTAACTTTGGAGAATGGATGACCAATTTCTATTTCGGCTCGGAAATTATTGGCCGCCACTTCTTTCAGCCCTTTCAAAAGGGATCCGCCGCCGGAAAATATTACTTTGCTGACGGTTCTATTGTATCTCTTCTCGTAGCCCAAGAGCGCGTTATTGGTTTCAGAAAAAATATAGTCAATATGAACTTTAATAATATCAGTTAAACTTTTTTCTGTCGGGTTGCCAAAAAGGCCGAATTCTTTTTTCATTTTTTCCGCCTCGGAAAAAGAGATACTTAAAGATTGAGAGACAGATTGAGAGATATCAGCTCCTCCCCTGTCTATTGTGTGATAACTTTTAACCATCCCAAACTCAACGATAGAAAGTTTCGTGCGCGAGGCGCCGAAATCCATTAATAAAACCGGCGAGAGTTCATGCTCAAAATTAGCCCTAATGGAAGAGAATATTTCAATCTCAAAAAAAGAGGCGGTTAATTGGCATTGCGAAATAATAGAACGATATTTAGAAATTGCGTCATTTTGAGTCGCTACCACTAATACGTTTTTTTTCTCTATCTGTTTTTGCGAAAGATCAGAATTATTTGCCCCCACATCCATCTCTTCGAAAGAAGACTCTTTTTGAGGCAACAAAAAATAGTCAATGGAAACTTCCGTAATGGGCACCGGAATATACTTGCGGGCTTCGGTGGGAATGATTGCCGCCATTTCACTCTCTGTCACCTTGACCGGAAGTTCGATGGTAAAAATCAAGCTTGATTGGATGGAAATAGAAAGAGCGGGAGAAGTATTGCCAACACCAGATTGTTTTAAAACTTCTTTGAGAGCTTCCGCCGCTTTTTCAACTGAAAGATTAGTCACCTGTCCCGCGTCAAGACCGGCATAAGGACCAAGTGCTATCGCTCCATAAGTTTCAAGTATCGCTCTACCTCCTTTTCTTTTAATCTCCACCACTTTAATCGCAGAAGAACCAATATCAATGCCAACCGCGCTATCTTCCTTGCCCCCGGCAAGATTGCCGATACTAGAAAATATTTTTGTAAATGGATTGCTCATCTATGTTAAGATTATATCATACAATGCGATTTTTAAACACTATATTGAATATAGTTTTTCCTGTAAATTGCATTTCGTGCGGGACGCCTGGAGCGGACTTGTGTGCGGGGTGTATTTCAAATTTTCCACAAGCGGAACGTGAAAACGAAAAATGGATTTTTTCTCTGTACGACTATCGTCATCCGCCTATTAAAAAAGCTCTGTGGCTTTTTAAATACAATGGCAAAAAAAATCTGGCGGCCATTTTTGCCGAAGTCCTGTACGGAAAAATCATTGAAGAACTATCAGACCTGGTTCCTATGGAAAATTTTAATGATCCTCTCCTCATACCGATTCCTCTGTCTAAAAAAAGACGCAGAGAACGGGGGTACAATCAGGCCGAACTTATCTGCCATGAAATTATTCGCTTGTCGAAAACAAATCGTCTCACCTCGCCTTTGGCGCTCCTCTCTTTTAGCAAATGGAGAGGAGGCGGAGATAAGATATTTACCCTCGTAAACGATATTCTAGTGAAGCCACGAGAAACAGAACATCAGGCGCGCATAGAAGCTCGGCAAGCGCGCCTGAAAAATATCGTCGGCTCCTTTGCCACCCAAAACGATGAATTAATAAAAAATAGAAATATAATTTTGATAGACGATATCACCACCACTGGCGCTACACTAAATGAAGCGAGAAAGGTCTTAAAGCAAGCCGGCGCCAAAAAAATAATAGCCTTTACCGTTGCGCATTAATTCCACATATGGTTCGACAAACTCACCACAAGTCCCAGATCATGCCGGCGATATTCTGGGGCTTCCCTTCCAAAGCAAAATAATGCAAATCGATGAAAGGCAGTGAGTTGCATTCAATAATCCCCCAGCGCTGTGAATCAGCCGGTTGGGTGGGATCTGGAATAATAGCGTCGAAACCAACCACGGACAAGCCGGTTATTTTTGCAGCTTCTCTTAAAATAGGAAAGAAGCTGGGATGGAGATTCTCAAGCATTTCTTTTGTTTTGCCTCCAAATAACCGACCGACTCGATGCGTTAGAGATAGAGAAACTCCGAGAGGCAAAGTGTCATCAGTTGTAAATCCTGACCTTGAGATATGATCATGCAATTCTTTTGAAATACGTATTGGCTCGACTCGGTTAGGACGCTGGCTGTCTTTTTCCTCAACAAGTTCTCTGATCGTTTTTTTGCCATCGCCCAAAAGAATGGGAGCACAGCCGCTATAAAATCCCGCTAAAACCCCATTTACTAAAGTCGCTCGACAAATGTTGCCTTTTAAATGTTCTTCAACAATCAGATGGGAGCATATCTGCCCGGCAATCTTAATGCCATCGCGAAACTGTGGAAGGGTATGAATATTGGTGATAGTATGCCGGCCACGAGATCCTATTCGCGGTTTGACAATGACGGGTTTTTCCAGTTTGGAAAATATTTCTTCTATATTTTTAGAGCCAAGAAACGAAAAAAGAGGGAGCTCAAAATAAACCGGAACTGGGATATTATATTTTCTAAATTCTTGTTTGAGGATAACTTTATCATCCCAGTTCTTGCTCATATCTAAAAATTCCGGCCGGAGAGGAATACTTTCAAAGTAAAAATTTCTAATCTTATTTTTAATCTTGAGTGTCGCGCGATAATGATCTAGGGATTTGTTCAGAAATATCACCTGTTCCATTTTTATGCCTCTTTTTTTTGCCTCTTCCCAGATAATTCTGGAACGAAATGTGCGCGCTTTCTCAATATCCCCCGAAAATTTTGCAAGCTTAAAAAATATGAGGGTTCTAAATAAAAATTCGGGAATTAAACCCACAAAATTTTTTACAAAATGGGGAACATATTTTATAAATTTTTTTGCGTGATTATCAAGGGTAATCAAAACTATGCTTTCTAAAAAAGAAAGAGCGTGATTGATAGAAGCGTCTCCGCAATAAGAGCAGGAACTTTTTTTTACATGTGGTTCATTAGTCTGTGTCATGGCAACAAAAAAGAGACAGCTAAATACTGTCCCTTTTTTAGTAAGTAGCTGTTTCCTAATTGATTTTTAATGCTCTCCTTGAATCATAGAAAGATTTGGGCTTAAAAAGTTGATAATGGACGACCTAGATATTGTATCATGTTTTATCAAAAAAGTTATAGAGATAATTATAGCATAATTCGGGCGGAGCCGGCTGGATTCGAACCAGCGGAGGGTTTTAAAGCCCTCACCTCT
>ERZ1292629.1376-Hain-H43-01um-R1-1376-length-23874-cov-8_pt1 | contig 17661 bp, 15 predicted proteins | sample MGYA00564399_ERZ1292629 | MGnify/ENA primary metagenome ERZ1292629 (study PRJEB36523, sample SAMEA6512636) | groundwater metagenome | collected 2019-01-08 | study: AquaDiva: Metagenomics assemblies of 32 groundwater samples
TTCCCATCCAAGCGTTGCTTTTTTTTCCGCTGGTACAGAAGGCGCGAACTGGATTTTGCTTACCGGAAGAGGCATGTCCCCAAAGAGACTGTTTTGATGAGTATCGGCAATGGATTTTAGGTTTTTCGCATGCTGAAGTATAGCGTCGAGATTTTCAAGGAGCTGATTGCGTTCCCCAAATTCTTCAAGGGCACCCACCTTGATAAGGGCTTCAAGGGATTTTCTGTTGAGGTCTTTTGTTTTGACTCGCTCTACAAAGGCTTCGAGTGTTTCGTATCTTCCTCCGCGCTTTCGTTCCGCAACGATTTCATGAGACACGACGTGACCAACGTTTTTTATAGCGTTCAGTCCAAAGCGGATATTTCTGGTAGAGTCTTCTCCTACGATTACGGCGAATTCTTCGAAGCTTTCATTTATATTTGGTGCCAGAACTTCAATACCCATTTCTCTGGCTTCGCGTACTTCAATGGCGATACGATCAATGTTATCTTGATCACTTGTGAGGAGGGCTGCCATGAATTCTGCAGGATAGTGCGCTTTGAGGTAGGCAGTATGATATCCGATCAGGGCATAGCAGGCAGCGTGTGCTCGGTTGAATCCGTAACGAGCAAACGGTTCGATGAAGTCCCATACTTCTGATGCGGTCTTCTTATCTATTTCAGGATTTTTGATTGCTCCGTCGATGAATTTTTCTCGCTGTTCATCAAGGAGCTCTTTAATTTTCTTTCCCACCGCTTTACGCAGGATGTCGGCTTCGGCGTAGGTAAAGCCAGCGAACTTTCTTGCAATTTCGAGCACCTGATCTTGGGTAACGATAACTCCATATGTATTCTTGAGGATTGGCTCAAGAATAGGGTGAAGGTAGGTCACCTTCTTCCGTCCATGCTTGCTTTCAATAAAGTCTGGAATAGCATCCATCGGACCTGGTCGATATAAGGCCACCATGGCGATAATATCTTCGAACACGGTTGGTTTGAGTTGTTTGAGGTAGCGTTTCATTCCTGAGCTTTCGAGTTGGAATACGCCGGTGGTATGCGCCTCTTGGAGGAGTTTGTAGGCCGAGGTGTCATCAAGGGGGATTTTTTCAATATCAATTTCTAGGTCGTGAATCTTCTTTACGATACGAAGGGTATTTTGAATAATGGTCAGGTTTTTCAGCCCCAAGAAGTCCATTTTCAGAAGACCGATCTTTTCTACAGCATTGGATTTGGTAGAAGCATCGTACTGAGTAACCACACCTTCTCTTGATCCGGAGACGCGTTGGAGAGGGGTGTATTCGGTAACCGGGTCTTTGGTGATAACAACTCCACAGGCATGCATGGAAGCGTGTCGTGAGAGACCTTCTACCTTGGTAGCGGCATCAATAAGCTTTTTGGCATCAGCATTCGATTCGTACCACTGGGTGAATTCTGGAACTTCTTCCAAAGCCTTCTTGATGGAAGTAAACATCGGAATCATCTTTGATGTTTTGTCGCAAATGTCATATGGGTATCCCAAAGCACGACCAACGTCTCGGATAGCCGCGCGAGCTGCCATGGTTCCAAAAGTAATAATCTGAGCTACGTGATCGTTTCCGTATTTACTTCGTACGTAATTGAGCACGTCTTCACGTCGATCATCGGCAAAGTCCATATCGATATCTGGCATCGAGATACGCTCTGGATTAAGGAAGCGCTCAAAGATGAGGTTGAACTCGATAGGATCAATATTGGTGATACCGGTAAGGTAGGCCACAAAGGATCCAGCAGCAGAGCCACGGCCAGGTCCGACGATGATCCCATCATCTTTCGCCCAGTTCACGAAGTCGGCTACGATCAAGAAGTATGAAGCGAATCCTGTTTTTGTAATAACTCCGAGTTCATAGTCTAGACGGATACGATGTTCTTCGGTGACCAGCGTTTGATCAGGATAGCGTTTCAAAAGGCCTTCCTCGCAGAGTTCTCGTAAAAAAGCATCTGCTGTTTTTCCTTCGGGGAGAGGAAATTCTGGGAGATGGTTTTCTCCAAGATGAAAGGAAAATGTACAGGCCGCTGCAATCTTTTCGGTGTTTTCAATGGCTTCAGGAACGTCTTTGAAGAGTGCTCTCATTTCTTCTTCGGAGCGGAGAGACAGATCAAGCGACATCATGCTAAAACGTTCTTTGTCAGTCACTTTCTTGTTATCTCTGATACAAAGAAGAATGTCTTGTATTTCTGCATTTTCTCTTTTGACATAATGAACGTCAACAGCAGCAACGAGAGGAATGCCGGTCTCTCTGCTTATCTGGATCATGCCTTGGTTGGCGGCAATTTGGTTTTCGTTTTCGAGATGTGGCCCCAGTTCAAGATAGAAATTGTCTTTACCAAAAATAGATTCGTATTCGAGAGCGATGGTTTTGGCGCGTTCATAATTTCCATAGATAATTTCTGAAGGGATTTCTCCTTGGAGTGATCCGGAAAGCGCAATGAGTCCTTCAGAGTGTTCGCGGAGAAGATTTTTATCAGCTCGAGGTTTGTAATAAAATCCTTCGAGTTGGGCTATGGAAATAATCTTGAGAAGGTTTTTATAGCCGGCCTCGTTTTTCGCAAGCAGTACCAGTTGTGAGCGTCTCCGGTCTTCCGCTGTATTATTTTTACTGTGAAGATCTTTACAGACAAATATTTCTACTCCAATAATAGGTTTGATGCCGTATTCCTTGGCCTTGGAGTAAAACTCAACGGCACCATACAAGGCCGAGGTGTCAGTAAGAGCCAGTGACGTCATGCCGTATTCCTTGGCTTGTGCTAAAAGTTCCTCAATCTTTGGAAGAGCAGTGAGGAGGCTATAGTGTGAGTGGGTATGCAGATGAGTAAACATGAGAGAAGAGAAAGGTTACACAGTATTTAAAAAACCAAAATAAAAACCGCATAAAAAGCGGATCTCGAGATGTGCGATAGGAGTCTGATCATTTTTTTCTTTTTCCTCATAGCCCGGATTACTCCTCGGGTTTTGCAGGAAAGATTATTGTAATTCTAGTATACCAAATTTCGTAAGGGAGAAAAAGAGGGAAAAGAGGAGCTTTGAACGGGCATGCTTCAGAAGCTTCCCTTCTTCAAGAAGGAGATTATCAGGTATACTGATTGTATGAAAAATGCTACTGATTTTGAAATGGAAAAAGCCCTTTTAGAGGAGGGGCGATCGTTTGTGATTGGTATAGACGAGGCTGGTCGAGGTCCCTTGGCCGGTCCAGTGGTTGCGGCAGCTGTTTGTTATAAGCAGAGAGATTTTGCTATCCCGGAACATTTAGAGAAGGAATTTCTCCGTATTCGTGATTCAAAAAAATTATCTCCAAAACAAAGGGAAGAAATGTCTTCTTTTATAGAAGAGCATTTTTACGTAGGTATTGGTGTAGCGAGTAATGAAGTGATTGATCGGCTCAATATTCTTCAGGCAACCTTTCTGGCTATGAAGGGGGCGTATACCATACTTAGGAAGCAGCTTCCTCGCGAAGAGCGCACAGAGAGCGTTGTTTTGGTAGACGGGAATCAGCTTATTCCGAATGTTTCTTTTGAGCAAAAAGCGGTCGTAGGAGGGGATGGTTTTGTGAAATCCATTGCAGCAGCTTCTATTATGGCGAAAGTGGCTCATGATCGGTTTTTTGCTTCGTTTGAGGAGCAGTACCCTGGATATGGATTTGGGCAGCATATGGGATATGGAACAAAGGTGCATATGGATGCGCTTCGACGCCTCGGTCCTTCACCAGTCCATAGGATGACGTTTCGTCCGGTAGAGCTTTCTATTCCAGAGAATGCGAATCGGAAGTTTTCGCGTGTTCTTCGGCCAAGACGCCCCTAAAAGAGAGGGGTGACTCTTGCCAAACTGTCGACTCCGTGTTAGATTGAAAACGTTATATTTTTACTTTTTATTCTGTTATGGCACTCCCGAAGCAAAGACATACCCGCCACCGTCGCGATCGTGCTCGTAAGCAATACGACGTAGAATTGGTCAATACACAAACCTGTCCAAAGTGTCAGGCTCGTGTGCTTTCTCATCGCGCCTGCCCAAAATGCGGTAACTACAAGGGCAAGGAAATGATCAAGACAACACCAAAGCTCAAGCAAGAGAAGAAGAAAGCTTAGAGTTTCTTTCGCAAAAAATCAAAACGTTCCTTCGGTAGTATCAAAATAAAATGGCAAACAGACATCTCCAGAGATCGATAGCGATGCAGTCCCTCTTTGAGTGGGATTTTCAGGGCAAGGATGACGCGCATTCACGCGATGTGTTGAAGCGCAACATCTCTGAATTTGCTCCAGGCATGGATGATAGTATTTTTGCTGAGCATCTTGTTGAAGGGACACTGAAAGAGCGATCGACTATTGATAAGCTCATTGAAAAGTGTGCTCCAGAATGGCCATTGGAACAGGTAACGATCGTTGATCGCAACATCCTTCGTCTCGGTATTTACGAATTGATGTTTGGAAATTACGATGAAGTGCCGCCAAAAGTAGCTATTAATGAGGCTATTGAACTCGCTAAAACTTTTGGAAGTGACTCGAGCGCTCGTTTTGTTAACGGAGTACTTGGGACTATCTATCGTGAGATGGGAGAGCCTATGAAGGACGATGTTTCTGAAAATCATAAATCCTCAAAAAAGGAAGAAGGAAAAGAGGCTACGGTTGCCAAAGAAACCAAGAAAACTCCCAAGAAAGCCGTGAAGAAGGTTTCAAAAGCGAAAGGATAAGCGCTCTTCTCGGAAGCGCTTTTTTTACAACATATATGCCATATCAGGTTGATATCGAAAAATTGAAAAGTACTCTCAATATAGAGATACAAAACCCGGATCTTTTCCAGGAAGCTTTGACGCACCGATCTTTCTTAAATGAACATCGGGAATATAAGTTTGCCCATAATGAGCGCCTCGAATTTTTAGGAGACGCAGTATTGGAGCTTGTTGTCACTGAAGAGCTTTTTTCAGCCTTTGAAAATCCAGAAGGGGATCTGACAAGCTTCCGAGCCGCACTGGTAAATGGAGATATGCTTGGGAAAATTGGTCGCGAACTCTGTCTTCAGGATTTTCTTTTGATGAGTCGTGGAGAATCTAAAGATACTGGGCGTGCACGAAGTTATTTGATTGCGAACGCTATGGAAGCCGTTATTGGTGCGTTGTATTTGGACCAAGGGTATGATGCTGCGAAAAAATTTATTAAAGAATATGTTTTAAGTCATCTTCAGGGAGTACTGGATCAGGGATTACACACTGACCCAAAAAGTCGTTTTCAGGAAATGGCACAAGAAAAGACAGGGATTACACCGAGTTACCGAGTTATGAAAGAATGGGGACCAGATCATGATCGGAATTTCACGGCAGGAGTGTTTTTGGATGACGAACTCGTAGCTGAAGGGGAGGGAACTTCGAAGCAAGAGGCTCAGCGTGAGGCGGCTCGTATTGGACTCGAGAAAAAGGGCTGGTAGAAAAATGAATGTGTGAAAATGGAAGCGGCGTTGACGGAATGCCGCTTTTTGCTATACTCCACACTTAGTTCTTAAATGGAATCAATCTCGATTCCATTCATTCTGGAGGGTGAGCGATGAAAAGAATCTTGCGTCGGGTGTGGGTATCCGCCGCTTTCTGGTCAGGAGTCCTGGCTATCTTGATCACGATCTTCGTGATCTGCCTCGAGTTTATCGAGGCTCTCGGACTGTTCCTTTCCTGGCAACAGGTGATGGCCGCACCCTGGGCTTATCTGCTCGTGCAACTCTACTCGACGGTGCAGTCGATCGCTTTGGTGATCGCGGGGATCTGCTCGATCCGCTATTCGCGCCTCTACAAGGCCGAGCACTTTCCGAAGAAGGTGAAGCCTCCGATTGTGTTGCATCAGCGTCTCCACGCTGAGTAGGCGCTTTCAAAAAAAGAATAACGCTGGAAAACCAGCTCCCTCAGAAGCCTGTCCCTCCCCGGACAGTGCTTTTTCTTTTTGGAAGAAAACCGCTATACTAGAGGAAAGTCTTTGTGACTTATCTTTTTTTACGTTTGAATTTTCATTTGTGTATCTCAAGAAACTCGAAATTAACGGATTCAAGTCGTTTGCCAACCGTACGTCTTTAGATTTCCTTCCAGACTGTGATATCGCTGGGAGCGGGAAGCCCGCCCGCAACGGATCGCGTAGCGATTCGGGCAGGTGTGGCATTACCGCTATTGTTGGACCGAACGGTTCTGGGAAATCCAATGTAGCAGACGCTATTCGTTGGGCTATCGGTGAGCAATCTCTGAAAAATCTTCGTGGAAAAAAATCAGAAGATGTTATTTTTGCTGGTACAGACAAGAAAGCTCGTCTCGGAAGTGCTTCAGTGACATTGTTTTTCGATAATACGGACAAGCGGATTCCAATCGAGTTTTCCGAAGTTTCAATTACGCGCAAGATTTTTCGTAGTGGAGAGAGCGAATATTTGATCAATGGTTCTCGGGTACGCCTTTTGGATATTGTAGACATTCTTGCCAAAGCGGGTATTGGGAAGGATAGCTATTGTGTTATTACGCAGGGAATGTCGGATGCTGTGTTAAATGCCACTCCTTTGGAGCGTCGTTCTATTTTTGAAGACGCTGCTGGTGTAAAGCAATATCAAATTGAAAAAGATCGTTCGCTCCGGAAGTTGGAGAGTACGAAAGAGAATTTGATGCGGGTGGATAGTTTGGTATTGGAAATAGAACCGCATCTTAAAAATTTACGTCGTCAGGCAGAAAAGGCTTCGCAGGGTAAGGATATTGCTCTGAAACTTCGTGAAAAACAAGAGCTTTTGTATGGTTTTTTATGGAGTGTTTTTCAGGGTGAGCGGGGAAGCCTTGCAGAAGAGCGTGATGCTTTGCAAAAGAGTGTTTTTGATTTGGAGGTAGATACGAATACTTTGTCTCGTGAAGTAACCGAAGCATCGGAATCGATGCAGCATCAGAATAAGGAAGAATCAATAGCTCAAGAGTTGTCTCTCATTCGAAATGAGGCCAATGTTTTGATACGTGAACGGAGTGTTTTGGAGGGAAAGATTCAGATTGAGGAAGAGCGTCAAAAAGAACGCACGGTTGTGAAGTTTGTTCCTGTTGATCTTGATTATGTAAAAGAGGCCCTCTTGGAGATCCGTGGGAATCAGGCGGAGCTGATAACGCGTATTCAAAATGCCGAGAAACTGGAAGATTTACAGGATATTCGAGAGTTTGCTGAAGTGATTAAGCAAAAACTCTTTGAACTTGGAGAAAAGGCTGGAGAGAAGACGGTTAAGGAGAGCCAGACCATGATGCTTCCTGATGAAGAGAAGAAAATGAGTGATGAGCGATTGGGAGCATTTCAAAAGGAAAAAGAAAAATTGAATCTTGAACTTACGGGTCTTGAAAAGCGCATCCGGGAATCAGAAGAACTTTTGGTGCAGTTACGTGAGGCAGATCGTACACAGCGAGAAGTGTTCTTTGCGAAGGAGAAAGAATGGAGAGAAAAAGAATCTCTTTTGACGCAACAGAAGGATCGTTTGAACGAGGTGAAAGTACGCCTGGCTCGTGTTGAGGTTCGTGAAGAAGATTTAGTGAATCTTGTTCGAGATGAACTTTCAATACGTCCGGAAGAGTTGAAATATGATGGAACTTTGGTGGAGCGCGAAAAGATGGAACGAGAAATTTCACGTCTTAAAGTAGAGGTTGAACATATTGGTACCATTGATCCTTTGGTAGTTGAAGAATACGAAGAAACGAGGACGCGATTTGAATTTCTTTCTGGCGAATCAGAAGATCTTAAGAAAGCGATTGATTCACTACAAACAGTCATTAAAGAAATGGATGAGAAAATCAGTCATGCGTTTCAGGATGCGTTTAAAGAAATCAAGAAGAAATTTGAGGAATATTTCAAAATTATCTTTGGGGGTGGTAAGGCTGAGCTTGAACTAGTAAAGATTTCCAAGCGAAAACGAGGCGAAGAGGACGATCTTGAAGAAGGTGACGAAGACGAAGCCTCCGAAAAGACTTCAGAAATAGGCATTGAGATTTTTGCCTGTCCACCAGGGAAGAAGATTACGAATCTTTCGATGCTTTCTGGAGGAGAACGCTCTCTAACATCTTTGGCGCTTTTGTTCGCTATTATTGCGCATAATCCGCCTCCATTTGCTGTACTGGATGAAGTAGAAGCTGCTTTGGATGAGGCAAATTCGCGTCGGTTTGGGAAAATGCTTGGTGAACTCTCCCTGCATACCCAATTTATCGCTATTACTCATAATCGTGAGACTATGGGTCAGGCTGGTCTCCTCTATGGCGTAACCATGGGTCAAGACGGCGTTTCCCAGCTTCTTTCGGTCCGTTTGGATCAGGTAGGACAGGGTGGAAATGTTCTCTCTGCGTAGGGGAAAGAATAACAATTGACAAAGTTTGGGAAACGAGCTAGAATAGCTCCTGTATATCTCTAAAAATCTTGATATCGTATGTTGACGATCCGCTTTAACCGTACTGGAAAGAAAAACCGCGCTTCATATCGTATTGTTCTTCAGGAGCACACTCAGGCTCCAAACAAGCGACACGTGGAAATCTTGGGCAGTCATGATCCGCACAAAAAGACTACTATCCTGAAAAAGGATCGTATTTTGTACTGGATCGGTACTGGCGCACAGCCATCTCCAGTAGTACATAACCTTTTGATTCGTGAAGGAATTATCGAGGGAAAGAAGCTGAAAAAGAAAATGCCTCGTCCAGTAGAAAAAGAAGTAGCTCCAGTTGCAGAAGAAGCTCCTGTCGAGGAAGTGAAGGCTGAAGAAAAAGTTGAAGAAGCTCCTGTAGTAGTTGCAGAAGAAGCTCCTGTTTCTGAAGATGCTCCAAAGGCATAGGGTCCTGAGGGAAGGATTGACAGAAGAGAGGAAAAGGAGTAGGCTAGTGGTACAAATGAATACGTCCGTAGACCTGAGGCAAACGAGCGAAAGCTTAACAGTAAGCCCTCACGAGGAACAAATTTTCCGGTGAATTGTAAAAGATAGCACCAGAAGTATTTGTTACAAGAACTCTCAAAGTCTGCGGTTGTCCCGCAGATTTTTTTAATCGACATTGTATATATGCAGAACAAACAGGATAAGAAGAAAATCATACAAGACGTTACCGAGAAGTTAAAGTCTTCTAAGGCATTAGTATTTGCTAATTACCAGGGTGTTTCTGTAAAGGATATTACTCTCGTACGTCGCGAACTTCGCAAAAGCGGATCAAGCTGGCAGGTACTCAAGAAGACTCTTCTGAACTTGGCATTAAAAGATGCTGGAATAGAAGTGAATGCTCGGGAGTTGTCTGGTCAGATCGGTGTCGCTTTTTCTCAAGATGAAGTTGCTGCTGCTAAAGTAATCGCTGACTTCATTAAGGCGAATAAGGAAACAACCTTTTCTATCGAAGGTGGGGCATTAGGAGAGAAGGCTCTCTCAGCTGTTGAAGTGAAAGCATTGGCGAAATTGCCAAGTCAGGATGAGCTTAGAGCGCAGCTCGTTGGAACACTCCAGGCTCCGATCGCTTCGTTTGTCCGCGTGTTGGGCGGAAATCTGAGTGGTTTAGTGCAGGTATTGAAAGCAGTAGAGGAAAAGAAGTCAGTCTAATATTTGTCAATAATTTAAGTAATCATATTTAACGTAAACGTTATGTCAGAAGAAAAGAAGGATGTAGTTGTGCCTGAGAAATTTGAAAAGCTCGTGGCCGAAATTGAGAAAATGAGCGTGCTCGATCTTTCAGAGCTCGTAAAGGTTCTTGAAGAGAAGTTTGGTGTTTCTGCTGCTGCTCCAATGATGATGGGTGCTATGCCTGCTGCTGCTGAGTCTGCTGCTGAAGAGAAGAGCGACTTTGATGTTGAGCTCGTAGCTGCTGGTGATCAGAAGATCAATGTTATCAAGGCTGTTCGTGAGATCACTGGTCTTGGCTTGAAGGAAGCAAAGGACCTCGTTGACGCTGCTCCAAAGGTAATCAAGGAGAAAGTATCAAAGGCTGACGCTGAAAACATGAAGAAGAAGCTTGAGGAATCTGGTGCTACCGTTACCTTGAAGTAAACAATCTTCACTTTTAAAAAATCCTTCCCTTTCGGGAGGGATTTTTTTTATGCCTCTTTTGACGTATAATAGATTTTGTAACTTCTAGCTGTATTTTGTATGCATTTTTTCGGTATAGATTTGATCACTCTTGTTGAGACTATTGGATATTTTGGTGTCTTTGGAATTGTGTTTGCAGAAACAGGTCTCTTTCTTGGATTTTTCTTACCAGGAGACAGTTTGCTTTTTGTGGCTGGATTTCTTGCCGGTACCGGGTTGTTTTCTCTCCCACTTCTTCTTATTGGACTTTTTATTTCTGCAGTGCTCGGAAATCTTCTTGGGTATGAGTTTGGTCGTCAGATTGGACCGCGGATTTTCAGTCGTGAAGATTCTCTTCTGTTCAAAAAGGCACACGCTGTGAAGGCACAGAAATTTTATGATAAGCATGGGCCAAAGATGATTCTTTTGGCTCGGTTTATGCCTATTGTAAGAACCTTTGCTCCTATCGTTGCTGGAGTCGCAAAGATGCGTTTCCGAGACTTCTTGTTTTATAACATTCTCGGTGCCTTCATTTGGACTGTTGGACTGACACTCGCGGGGTATTTCCTTGGAAGTGTTATCGACGTGGATAAATACCTTTTGCCGATCATTCTTCTTATTATTTTCCTCTCTTTCCTCCCGGCACTTATTGAATTTATACGGGAGCGGAAAATACAGAAAAGAGAATCGGCTGCTGCTTTGGCTCAACCTACCTCGGGCTTTGACAAAATGAATGGAGGGGAGTAGGATTTTAGGGTTCCCATACGGAGGGGGGGATCTTTTTTCTACCGACTGTTTTTCTTTTTTGCTATGTATCGTCTGCTTCGAAAGATTGCCCTGACTGCCAAAGTTGTTGTTCCTGAGAAGGAGCTTCTCTTATTGGATACCGAAACCCTGGGTCAGGAACTTTCTTCTTCTATAAAAAAGCTTTTCCAAGGCTCGCTCTCTATTCGGGAGGTAGCCGCTGGATCAAGTAACGCCGAAGAACAAGAGCTTACGGCTCTCTCAAATTCTTATTATGATATCGAACGCTTCGGTATCCGTTTTGTGGCATCTCCACGGCACGCGGATATGCTTTTTGTGAGCGGACCGGTTTCTCGAAATATGACCGAAGGATTGCGCCGCACCTACGCTGCTACACCTGATCCGAAGATTGTGGTAGCTATTGGCGATGGAGCTATTGATGGAGGAGTCTATCGAGATTCTTATGGAGTATGGAATAGTGTTTCGGATGTTATTCCGGTTGATTTTCAGATTCCAGGGGATCCTCCTTCTCCGAAAGTGGTTCTGGCTTCTTTGCTGAAAATACTTCGAGAAACAGAGAAGAGTACAGATGTATCTTCTGAGAATAAATAGAGAACTCTATGGAATTTCTTCTAACACCCGCTAGTGTCCTGTTATTGTTCGCATTCTTCTTTATTGGAAGCGTGGGGGCAGTGTTTATTGAGCGTCTTTTTTCTGACAACGGAAAGATGGCTGGTTTTTGGGGGCATGGATTCGCGCTGCTTGGTTCACTTCTGGGACTAGCGATTTCTGTAAGCGTCCTCTTTTTTGGTCAGGGAATTGCTTTTACACTCCCAACAGTTTTCCCGAATTTCCTTTTAGACTTTCGCTTAGATGGGATAGCTGCTTTTTTCTTTGGAATTATCTCTCTTGTTTCAGCTTTGGCGAGTATCTATGGCTTCGGCTATCAGAAACATTTCTATGGAAAATATAGACTAGGAGTCTTTAGTTTTTTCTATAATGCGTTTATCGCGAGTCTTTTACTCGTTCCAATTGCCAATCATGCTTTGTTTTTTCTTCTCGCTTGGGAATTGATGTCAGTCGCTTCCTACTTCCTGGTTGTTTTCGAGAATCAGAAAGAAGAAAATATCAAGGCTGGATTCCTTTATTTTTTGATGACTCATTTCGGTACGGTATTTGTCATGATCGCCTTTTTTCTTGCATACAAAGCCACTGGATCATTTCTCTTTGATGACTGGCGTGCAGCTACTGGCACCATAACACCACTTATTCAAGGAATTATTTTTGGAGCAGCTTTGATTGGCTTTGGTACCAAAGCTGGTATCATTCCGCTTCACATATGGCTTCCAGAGGCTCATCCCGCTGCTCCGTCCCATGTGTCTGCCCTTATGTCTGGAGTGATGGTGAAGACTGCTCTTTTTATGCTCTTTCGTTTTTTCTTTGATTTCTTCCCAGGTGCACCAATGGAGTGGGGGTTGGTTATTATCCTGATTGGTTCTCTGTCAGCTCTTCTTGGTATTTTGTACGCTCTTTCTGAGAATGATATCAAGCGCCTTTTTGCTTTTAGTACAGTGGAAAATGTTGGTATTATCCTTCTTGGTCTTGGAGCCGGAGTTACCTTCTTTAGTATTGGGCTCGAAAGTTTCGCTCTTTTCTCTTTAGCGGCCGCTTTGTACCACACGCTCAATCACGCTATTTTCAAGTCTCTTCTTTTCTTGGGAGCGGGATCAGTAGTCGAGGCTACTGGTACGCGGAATATGGAATCCTATGGAGGCCTGATCAAGCTCTTACCTTTCACTGCAGGATTTTTCTTGGTTGGATCACTCGCTATTTCCGCTTTTCCTCCTTTTAATGGTTTTGCGAGTGAATGGCTTACCTTTCAATCGCTCTTTATCGGCATGACGTCAGCTGAGATGATTATAAAGGTAGTATTCTTTATTGCTATTGGCAGCCTTGTTTTCACAAGCGGTCTTGCTGCTGCTTGTTTTGTAAAAACATTCGGAGCTACGTTTTTGGCTCGTCCTCGAACAGAAGAAGCAAAGAATGCGAAAGAGGTGTCGGTATTCATGCTCTTGCCGATGGGTATCCTGGCCCTTCTCTCATTTCTTTTGGGTATAAACGCTACAACCGTGGTCGCATCCCTTATTGCTATTATTGCGAGTATCGGTTTGATACGACCAGTAACTCTCCAGTTTCCGTTTTCTGAGTTTATTCAGGCGCGAGCGGATTTCGCAGCGATTCTTCCTCTGGAGTCCATTGCTCTTCTTCTTGGTCTCGTGTTCCTTCTTTCGTTTGGTGCTATTTGGTTTGTGACGCGTTCTCGAAAGATAGTGGTTGGTCCGACGTGGGATTGCGGTACCCCTCTTGGTCCACGTGGAGAAATTACGAGCGGAAGCTTCTCTCGATCACTGGTGACTATTTTCCGTGGAATTTTGCGCCCAACCAGACAGTCTACGGTGGAATACCATGATGAAGATATGCGATACTTCATTAAGTCTCAAGAAATAAGGACGAGCATGAGTGATCCGTATCGAAAGGGTATTTACCAGCCGATTGGTGTTGTACTTCATTTTCTTGCAAGTCAGGCTCGCCGTATTCAGAGTGGAAATGTGAATATGTATATTTTGTATTTGTTTTTGACGCTTATTATTCTCCTTTTGTGGGCGACTCACGTATAAACCTCCTATGAATACTCTCCTCTTTATTTTTCAACTTCTTATCGTTCCAGCACTTTCCCCACTTGGCATTGGGTTTATTCGCAAGGTGAAGGCTCGGATGCAGAATCGTGTTGGGGCTTCAGTGTTTCAACCGTACCGAGATCTTTGGAAGCTTTTTCAAAAAGACGAGGTTATTTCGGAAGATGCTTCTTGGATTTTCCGCTTTTCCCCGTACCTCATATTTGCAATCACGATTCTTATCGGGGCGAGCATCCCGGTCATTGCTGCTGTTCCGGTAGCGCTTGATTTTCTTCCATCATTCTCTTTCCTGCCTGCGGGTGATTTTCTGGTGATTATTTATTTGTTTGCGCTCATGACTTTTTTCTTGGCACTTTCCGGTATGGATACTGGAAGCGCTTTTGGAGGATTTGGATCGAGTCGTGAAATGATGGTAGCGGCGTTAGCTGAAGCCGGGCTCCTGTTCTCACTCCTCGCGGTATCTGTGACAGCAGAAAGCGGCAACGTCGTGGCTATGGTTGGGAATCTACAGTATCTGCCACTTCAGGCTCTTTTCCCGCTCCTGATAGCCTTTTTGGCCTTTATAATCGCACTTCTAGCAGAGAATGCCCGTTTTCCTGTAGATAATCCGGCTACTCACCTTGAGCTTACTATGATCCACGAAGCCATGATCCTTGAGCACTCCGGAAAGCGTCTCGCACTTATGGAGTGGGCAGCTGCCAACAAGCTTCTCATTTTTATTCTTTTGGCTGTAAATCTCTTTTTCCCATGGGGAGTGTCGCTTTCGTATGATTCTTTTTCTGGTCTCCTGGTATCTACGCTCCTTGTGGTTGGTAAATCAGCGATACTTCTTTTTGGTATTGCTTTCCTTGAGTCTACGATGGCGAAGTTTCGTATCTTTCGTGTTCCGGATCTTTTGCTCACCTCATTTGTTCTTGGGGTGATTGCGCTCGCAATTTCTATTACCTTCTGATATTTATTGTATGTTTGAGCATTTCGCACAATTTTTCTTTTTCCTGGATCTCATCGCATTTATCGCGGTTATTGGAATGCATCTGGTGAAGAGTAATACGAATATTATTCGTTTATATTTTCTCCAGTCTCTTTCAGTCGGAGTCCTTTTGTTTAGCGTTGGTTTGGTAGAAGGGGAGCACAGCCTTCTGTGGATTGGTGTTTTGACTCTGGTTATCAAAAGTATTGTTGCGCCAATCTTTTTTGCGCGACTCCTCCGTCGGTTCAGTGCGCAACAGTCAGCCAATAATTATCTTTCAGTGCCGCTTACGCTGTTTGTGCTTCTTCTTTTGGTACTCTTTTCCTATTCTAATACGTTTCTTCCGTTAGGAGTTCTTGCTCCAGAGGCGCTCGGCTCTATCTCACTTGGTCTCGCCAGTGTGTTTATGGCTATCTTTCTTCTCATTAATCGACGCGGAGCTTTCTCTCAGATGATTGGTATTCTGGCTTTGGAGAATGCGATTGTTCTTCTGGCTTCCTTTATAGGTCTTGAGCAGCCAATAGCACTTGAGGTAGGAATTATTTTTGATATTGTAATTTGGATTGTTATTGCAACTGCGTTTATCTCAATGATGTATCGCCAATTTAAGTCACTCGATGTAAGCCGCCTGACCCATCTCCGGGAAGATTAATTTTCGACTACTGCTATGTTACTTACGTATCTCATTGCTACTCCTTTCCTTGCCGCTCTCTTTATTGCGCTTCTTCCGGCTTCAAGAACGCGCCTTATCGAGAAAGTGATCGCTTTGGCTTGTGGTATTGAACTTGGTCTCGGACTTCTGCTTATTCCACACGTGCTTGAAACCGGAAAGGTGCAGGCCTCGTCTTTGTTTGCAGTCGATGCTCTGGGCTCCTTTTTGATGCTCATCATTTCTCTGGTTGGATTTTTCGTAAGTCTCTACTCGATCGGATATTTGCGAGCCGAAGTAGCGAAGGGCATCATTGGTCCGCGTCGGGTGCGACAGTATTTTATCCTCTTTGAGTTGTTTTTATTTGCGATGTATCTCGCGGTTGGAACAGTCAATCCGGTGGTTATGTGGATTGCTATTGAGGCTACGACTCTTGCGACCGCCTTTCTTATTAGTTTCTACAACAAACCTTCGGCTACAGAGGCGGCATGGAAGTATCTTCTTTTGAATTCTCTTGGTCTTCTTTTGGGGCTTTTGGGAACACTTATGTTCCTTGCTTTGCCAGAAGAAAAGTCCGGAATGCTGAGTTGGAATGAGCTCTTAACTCTTGCTCCGAGTATGCATCCTTTGGCTGTGAAGATTGCTTTCATTTTTGTTTTGGTTGGATACGGTACAAAGATTGGTTTGGCGCCGCTCCACTCGTGGCTTCCTGATGCTCATAGTAAGGCGCCTTCGCCTATCTCCGCGCTTCTTTCAGGAGTCCTTCTCAATGTTGCCTTTTTTGCTGTTCTCCGTTTCAAAGAAGTGGCTGATGGAGCGCTTCTGGATACCTTTACGAGTCAGCTCCTTATATTCTTTGGAGTCTTTTCAATCGTGGTAGCTGCTCTCATTATCTTTATTCAAAAGAATTACAAGCGTCTCTTGGCTTACTCGAGTATTGAACATATGGGAATTTTGGCTCTGGGATTCGGATTCGGAGGGATCGGTATTTTTGGAGCACTTCTCCATATGCTCTATCATGCACTCGCAAAGTCCTTACTGTTTCTTTTGGCAGGAAATATCTTCCTTAAGTACAGTACAACAAAGCTGAAGAATATTTCGGGAGTCGGAAAGGCGTTGCCACTTTCTGGTGTCTTATTCTTCGGAGGATTCTTGATGATTACTGGTTTTCCTCCGTTTGGAATCTTTACGAGTAAGTTGCTTATTCTTTCTGCGGGAACAGGGCAATTCATGGTCTTGGTAGGAGTTATTCTTTTTCTTTTGGCACTTGTTTTCTTTGGATTCTTTACGCATGTAAACAGGATATTCTTTGGCCCATTACCAGAGGGTATGCATCCAGGCGAGGCAAATCTTTTTACGCAGGTACCGGTTCTTCTCTTGGCTGCGCTTATTATTGTTCTTTCGTGGCATTTTCCGGAAACACTTGATACTCTGATTCGTGCAGCAGCTTCGGGATTTCTCCAAAAGTAAAATATTCTCTTATGACTGAATACGCAACTCTTTTCTCTCAGTATGGCTTAGATAGGTATGCACCAACCCGACAGGGGAATGCCTATGTGTTTCGTGTGCCTGAAGCCGATCTCCAAAGTGTCATTCTCAACCTGAAGAATGATCATAGTTTGCCATTGAAAACAGTTGCTGCTACCGATAATCGCATAGAGGAAGGTGTGTTTCGCATCCACTATGTTTTTGGTGTTCCAAAAGAGAATATTTTTCTTATTCCCTTTATTTCTGTAAGCAAAGATGAGAGTGCTTTTACGTCGCTCACTCCTTTTGACCAAGAGTTCTCGGTGTACGAGCAGGAAATCTTTTCTTTCTTCGGTCTCGTTCCAAAGGGTCATCCGAATGCCAAGCGCATCATTTTACATCAAGAGAATTATACGGAGAATGTATATCCACTCCGTAAAGATTTTGCTTGGAATACGAAAGTGGAAATGCCGAAAGAGCGAGTGGAACCAGAGTTTCAGAAGTTCGGAGGAGAGGGAGTGTATGAAATTCCAGTAGGGCCTGTGCACGCGGGCATTATTGAGCCAGGGCATTTCCGTTTCAGTGTTCTGGGCGAAGAAATTTTGCGTCTGGAACCACGACTTGGATATGTCCATAAAGGGACAGAGAAGCTTTTTGAAAACCTGCCCTTGGAAAAGAAACTGAAGCTTTCAGAGCGTATTTCTGGTGATAGCTCATTTCATCATGCGCTCGCTTTTTGTCAGGCTTTGGAAGCAATGAGTGGTACAGAAGTCCCTGAGCGAGCGAAACTTCTTCGTACGTTATATGCCGAACTTGAGCGTCTCGCAAATCATTTCAATGATCTCGGGTTCATGATGCTCGACACAGGGTTCAGTTTTGGAGGAAGCCATGGAACGCGTTTACGTGAACGGATCATGCAGTGGAATGAGAAACTCTCAGGGCATCGATTTCTCCGAGGCGTTGTTGTGCTGGGAGGTGTAACTGCAAACGTGGATCGAGAAACAGTGAATGAGCTTCATGAGGACTTAGAGGTATTGGAAGGTGATTTTCGTGAGGTGATCGAAGTAGCTATGACAAGTACTTCTGTCTTGAATCGTCTCCGGGGAGCAGGAACT
>ERZ1292629.2098-Hain-H43-01um-R1-2098-length-17653-cov-8_pt1 | contig 17653 bp, 15 predicted proteins | sample MGYA00564399_ERZ1292629 | MGnify/ENA primary metagenome ERZ1292629 (study PRJEB36523, sample SAMEA6512636) | groundwater metagenome | collected 2019-01-08 | study: AquaDiva: Metagenomics assemblies of 32 groundwater samples
TTGACGACCGGGTCTTTTAAATTCGCGATAATTTTTTGGCGGTAGTCTTTGTCTGTCAAAATCCGCGGAATACCGAGGAGAGTCGAACCGGGCGTGTCAAGAAGCGCGAGTATTGCGTTATTTAAAATATATTCCATCCTCGCCGACCAGACGTTTGCCCAGATTTTCGTAAAAATTCCCATAAGACCCGATGCGACAAGGTTTTTGTATTTCGGATCGGGAAGCTCGAGAATATTGAAACCGATATGAAAATCTGTGTCGGCAGGATTGAAATAGATCACGTCCTTCATCCGATGCTCCGGAATTTTCTTCAAGACCCCCTCGACCAATTCCCCGTGCGGATCAACGACGCAGACCCCCTCGCCATTCATAATGTCCTGGACGATAAAATTGTTAAGCAAGGCGCTTTTCCCAGTGCCAGTTTTACCGACAACATAGACGTGTTGCCGCCTGTCGTTCCGCTTAATGCCGAACAGCCGATCTTTATTTCTAAAGTCGGTTCTCCCGAAGTAGATAACGTCTTTTTCAGGTTCTAATGAGCTCATACTGCGTTTATCTTACCTTATTTTTTGTCTTTTTTGAAGGCTTGGATTTTATACTACTTCTGCATTGTAGCACTGCTCGCAATACACGATTTCGGGCCTATTGGGAGCGTAGCTGGTTTCGAATTCGTTTGGGCAGGGCTTGTTTGCGTGAAAGTGTGTCGCAGTGTTTTTGTATATTCCGTTCGCGGATGTTCCACCCAAACATGTGCAAGTCCGGGGCCACAGTTCTCGCGGATTGCGGCGGTTTAGTCGGTCTTGCAGGCGACACAGGAAGCATTTGCGTGGGATAGGCACATTGAGTCGCTTGTAAAATGAAAGTTCCTCTGGATGAAGGCGGAAGGCTGTGGCGCAATGGAGATATTTCTGTTTTTCGGATTTAGAATCCTGCGAGTTACAGCTTACAATTTCTTTGAGAATACTGCCTGAAATGTCTTTGATGGTTTCAGGCAGGTCTTTGTGCGACAGCGTTGTTTCATATCCTTTGAAATCGCGGTCGTACCATCTCCATCCTCGGGTTTTTACCTGTTATTTCGTGAGTGGAAAATAATCTTGGGCAAGAGAGTCATTATATGGAAACGGTGATATCTCAATAGGGAAAAATTCGCCCCACTCGCCGGCACGTTTCATGTGCTCAATTAATTTCAACTTCAGTCTTCTGTATTCTTCCTCAGAATATAGCTTATTGAAAATGCAATACGATTTTGATCGCAGCGCCATGCATCCGAAGATGTTGTTGCAGCTGAAATTGAGCTCCGAGTAGAATGCGTCGCTGTTGTACCACGATTTGCAGGAAGCGATACAGCCGCTCCCCCATCCCGCCCCCTCCATTTCGTAGTCGAGCTCATTGTCGAGCGTTTCTGTGAGGTCTATGCAGTCGCGAGCTTCCCACGCGTCTTGCGCATAGCGGAGATTTTCGGAAAGGCCGCCATGAAATACCGCCCTAACATTTTTGTTTTCCAAAATATAATCGCCGGTAGAATTTAAATTCTGATTGCCATGATAATACTTAGTGGGAAGTCGTAGCGACAACTCATGGAATTTTTTTCTCATATCCGCGATCGTGCACGGTGTCCATAAAATAGCGCTCAATCTTTTAAGATATTCTTCCTTCCCAATCTCTTCATTGAACCAACAATACGATTTATTCCTAAGTCCTATGCATCCGAAGCAATAGTTGCATCCCTTACAGTCTCTAGAGAAGTAGCTATTTGAGGTTTCGACGCAATCTTCGACAAACAAACACTTGTAGCATTTTTTACAGTTGAGCGACTCATACATAATTTCGCATCCTTTCATGGCCCAAGAGTCCACGCAGTTTTTACTTCTTTGATTCCAATTTCCATACATACAATCTTCGCTCATGCCCGTCGCGACAACCATGTAGCAATTTTTATTGCTCTCGCTCTGGTTGCTGTATTCGGAATTGACGCTCGCGTGATTCGCGAGTGCAACTCGCGGCACTTTAAGACGATGCTCATAAAATTGTTCGAAAAACGGGCGGGAAAAATCAAAGTCGCGACCGTAATCAAATGGATCCCATTTATCCGACCACCAGCACGGTTGGCAATACACGGGTCCAGGATACGCTGGATTATAAATCGAAACCATGTTTTTGCCGCAGAGCGTGCAATCCCGCTTATAAAAATTCCATTCGTTGCGGTTTGCTATGCGTCTTTGGTATCTGCAGTCCGGGCACCATGTCGGCGGCGGCACGCTTATCTTTTCATAAAACAAAAAACCTCCGGCTCGATGACGAACTGCTGCTTGCAGTTTTGACAGTTTTTGGTTTCCTGTTTCATACCGCCTATTATTTATTTCTACCTTTGCGAATTCTTTTCGAATGTTTTTTGAACCACGCGGCGATTTCTGTAATTTCAAGGCGTGATTCCACAACGCTAACCATAAATATCACGAGTTCATCATTGGTCGCAGTGAGTTCATGATTATTTATTGCAAGGAAACGAGCAGAAGCAATAGCCGCAGTTCGTTTGTTGCCATCCGTGAATACATGAAAACGAGCAAATGCTTCAAGTAGTGAAGCCGCTTTTTCAAATATGCTCCCGAACATTTCTTTCCCGGCGATTGCGGTGCGGGGTCGGACAGTTGCTGATTGCAGAAGACCGATATCGCGCACGCCATGAACACCTCCTGTTTCTTCAATTATCTGATCGTGGATAACAAGGATTTCCTGTGTCTCTAAATATTTCACGGCTATTTTTTGGCAAGCGCCTCAAGTGCCGGCCGATAACGCTTAATAAATGACTTTGTCCAGCGAACAAGTTCCTCGTCAACGATTTCTCTTACCGCTGGAGTAATAGAAACTGTCCGGCTCTTCTGATTTATCTCAACACGGACAGAATCACCAATTTTAAGCCCTAGGTCTTTTAAGGACTTTTTCGGAATTGTCACTGCCGCAGAACTGCCAACTTTTAATACTTTTTGAGTCATGCGTTTATTATAATCGCGTTATAATCGATGTCAAGAACGTTGATGCAACTTCTGTATTAGAAGATCGATGCGACTCTTCTATCTGACGATCGTCAGATAGAAGAGTTTTAAATAGTTTCCGCACTGTAGCACTGCCCGCAATATAGTATTTCTTTCCTTTCCGGAGAAAAATTCGTCTCAAATTCATTCGGGCATGGTTCGTCGCCGTGAAAATGCGTGGCAGTGTTTTGGTATTTACTTGTCACTTGCCGCCCTTGGCGAGTCTCGCCTCCGGCGGGTCTCGTATCCCCTGTCACCGAGTTGCACAAACATTGTCGCTTCCACAGTCTATTCGGCCCGCGGGCGGTGAAGCGGCGTGCGTGCCGGCAATCGGGGCATAAACGTGGCAAGGGTACTCCAAGTTTTTTATAGAAATTGAATTCGTCCGAAATTATCCGATAGTTTTTCTCGCATGCTGTGCAGACAAAGATTTCTCTTGATACTTCGGCAGGCGCAAAGTCTTTTATCGAGTCTGGCACTTTATCCCACGAAATTGTCTCTTTCCCGTACGTGCCGCGCGGATGATCTTCCCATTTGAATCCTCGCTTCAGCGCTTCTTCTTTTGCGAGCGGGAACTGCTCCTGCGCGACTGTCTCGTTATACCCAAATAAGCTTATCGAGATCGGAAAAAATTCGCCGTAATCCCCTTTCGCTTTCATTTCGTCTATGATTTTTTTTCGCAGCGATTCGTATTCCTCTCTCGAATATTGCTTGTTCAAAATGCAGTAGTCCTTCTTGCGCAATCCAGCAGAACCGAAGCAGTGGTTCGAATTAAAGCAATTAAAGGAATATTCCAAAAACGTGGAACTCCAACCTTGCGCGACGCATATGTGATTCGATACGTCGATGCCGGTATTAATGGAATTGTAAATCATCTGGGCATTCCGGCCCGCCGTGCTTACATCCATGCAATCCTTCGCGTTCCGCCATACGTGCTCGCCGTAAGCGCAATCCTCCGCGTCATACGAATGGAAACATTTTCGGCAATTCTTTGCGTCGTTGATATAGTTGCCAGACGAGCCCGGCGCATTAATGATCTCGGCATATCTTCTTGGCTGGGCTTTGATGAACTCCTCAAATTTTTTCCGCATAGCTTCTACGCCGCTCGCCGTATCAAGCCGCGCGTCTGCGAAGAATTTTTTATACGCTTCTCTACCGAGAGGTTTGTTGAATACGCAATACTGCTGATTTCGTAGGTTTATGCAGCCAATGCAATCACTGCATCCCCTGCAGTCGTTTAAGAAATACGAATCGCGGGAATCATGGCAGCCCCTACTATAGAAAAGTCGGTAGCAGTTGTAGCAATCATCGCTTTCGTATGCAAGTTCGGTTTGATGGGAAAACGAAAGGTCAATGGAGTCGCGACATTGCTGCACCCAGTACGAATGGACGCATCCCTCATTATTCGAAGACTCGACAAGCATATAGCAATTTTTATTGTCTGCCGAGATGTTTACGTATTCAGAATTGACGCTCCGCACATATATAAGCGCAACTTTGGGGACTTTCATATACACTTCGTTGATTTGTTTGAGTATTGGTCGGACTGGATCGTAGTTCTGCCCGTATTCCGTTGCGTCCCAATCGTCCGCGAACCAGCACTCGTAGCACCAGACCGGATATGGCTTGTTCGGAGAGTACATCGAGACCACGTCTTTTTTGCACTTATCGCACGGACGTTTGTAAAACACACGTTCGTTTCTAAACGCGAGTCGCCTTTGCGCGCGGCAGAGCGGGCACATCTGCGGCGGCGGGACGCCGAACTTTTCGTAGAAACCGAAGTCATCCGGCTCAATCGTGAACTGGTTTTTGCACTGGCCGCAGATTTTTATCTCTTGTTCCGTGTTCATTGTCGCTTGTCTCGAGTCGCTTGTCGTTTAATGCTATGCCATTTCCCGCTTATAACAAGCCTCGCAGAAAATCGGCAATTCTTTTTGTTTGTCGGGAGGATAAGATGTTTTGAATACAGCGTCGCATCTGTTACATGCGCCATCCCAGAGCATTCGCGGGTTACGCATGTTCATTCTCCGTTGATGTCTGCAGTTAAAGCACTCTCGAGGGAGAAAAAGCGCGGATCGTTTAAGAAAATTTATTTCCATTGGTATGAAGCGATAATTTCTCCGGCAGGAGACGCACGCAAGTATTTCATTGTCGAGATCCGGCTGATAATCTTCCGGGCGAGCGGGAAGTTTGTCGTGCGAAGTCGTTTCTTGCCCCACGGTCATCGGGATATCGTCTTCCCACCTGTAACCCTGAGACAGCGCTTCTTCTTTTGTCAGTGGAAAATATTCGCTGATAATCGATTCATTGTATGCGAACGGAGAAAGCGCTTGAGGGAAAAACTCGCCCCACTCGCCCGTCTTTTTCATATGCTCTATGATTTTTTTCCTAAGCTCGTCGAAGGATTCTTTCGAATATTGCTTATTAAGAATGCAGTACTCGGCGCTTCGGAGGCCGCTACAACCAAAAATATTGCGCGAACTATAGCACGTGTCTGAATACCAAGCATCGGTGGAGTTATAAACAATGTGAGAAAATCTGGTACTTTGTCCCCCGCCGCAGGTAATCGCCTCATAACCGCTTTCTATGCCTCCCCCAACGAATGAAAGATCATAAGAATCCACCACCTTTCCCCCCGTAAAGATATATTTCGAGTCCTCTCCTCTTTTTACATCAAACGAGTGGTGGACGTTTTTTGCATTGTAGAGGTGGTTTCCGGAAGCGCTGTTATTATGAGAACCGAAAAAATGGCGCTGCGGCACTTTCTTTCGCAATTCCCGCTGCTTTTCGAGGATCATCGCAATCGCCGAAGGGTCATGGAGCGGATGGTCTTTCAAAAACTTTTCATAGCCCGCTTTTCCCACATTTTCATTAAAGATATAGTAGGATTTTTGCTGAAGGCCGACACACCCGATGCAATTGAGACATCCGCGGCAGTCGTAGAGTCCGACGCTCTCGGTACAACTCTCGCACTCTTGGGAGTAAAACAATTTGTACGACCATAAGCAATCAACGCATTCGTAACACAGTTCAGAATGATGCACATAGAGATTATCGAGGCAGTCTTTCGATTCCCACACGATGTGTCCATAAGCGCAGTCTTCGTTGTCTACACAGCCGAACACAAGGTAACAGTTTTTGCTGCGCAACGTCATGTTCGAGTACTCGCAATTTTGGCTTTGTATATTCATTACATTAAAACGCGGCACCGCAAGCAAAAGTTCATTAAATTGTTTAAAGAACGGTCGTGAGAAATCAAAGTTTTTTCCGTAGGACTTCGCATCCCATTCATCCGACCACCACTCCTCGTGCGTATATACTTTGTAGGGCACCTTGGGCGAATACATCGCGATAATCGACTTTCCTGATTTGTTCGAGGTTCTCTTATAGAGAGTTTTGAAATTCCGAAAAATAATCCGGCGTTTCTGGCGGCAGTCGGGGCAAAACGTCGGCGGCGGAACGTTTATTTTTTCATAAAATCCAAAGTCTGAAGCGTCTATTGCGAAAGTAGCTTTGCAATTTTTACACGATTTGATTTCAGAATTATACATGGAATATGTGACATCCGCGGCGAAGTCCAGCTCCGGTTTTCTGAAACTGGGGTTGCGGGCCAAGCTCAATCACGAGTTGATTCGAAATGAAAGCTGTATTTCTTCGGCGATATCTCCGACAGACGCCTCTTCTTTAGAAGTTTCTCAACGTCTTTCATGGGCTTATTCTATCACATATTTTTATATTCCCATATTCGCGCGAATTGGAACTGCAAGGTTGTTTTATTTTCGAATGACAGATTCGATTTAATTTCGTTTAATCCTCCTTTTACTGACTACCCGGCGAAAAAAAACTATCACATAAATTTCTGGGACAAGGGAAATGCCTCTGTTCGGAACTTTTTCAAAAAACTGAAAAATCATCTGACAAAAAATGGACGGGCATTTATCTCGTGGTCTTCCTTTGGAAATACTTATAAATTAAAAAAGATCGCGGCGGAAAACGGATATTTACTTAAAGAAATCGGCCGTAATAGGAGCTCGAAAACAGGATTCTTGTATTACGTTTACAAAATAAACCCTAATTATTTTTTTTCGGCTCATATAACTCGATCGGAATCCCATCTGGGTCTTTGAGAAATGCGTATATTCCTCCGCTTGCGCCCTTGTCTGGCTTGGAAACTTCGATTCCGGCATTTTGAAATTCTTCGATCTTTGAATTTAAATTTACTACTTCAAAGGCGATGTGCCTGATGCCAACGACATTAAGATCGGCAAGGTTATTCATGTTTCTTCTTTCAGTAAATTCCCAAATTTCTAATAATATTTCTCCGAGTTTCATGAACACGGCTTTTCCGCCAAGGTCTTGGCGCTCAAATCGGCTTATTTCTGCGAATCCAAAGTTTGTCCGATAAAAATCGAGCGAATGTTCCAGATTATCTACACTGATGGCGATGTGGTGAATAGTCATGGCTATACCACTTCCTGAAGATAGCATTTTTTGCAGAGAATATACTCGGTTTCCTCTTTTGGATAACTCGTTTCAAACCCTGCTCCGCATTTCGAGCACGCGCGTTTGAATATGCGGAGATTTTTGAGCCACTTCTGGAATTTTTTTCCAATTCGGCAGTTCGGGCACTCGCGCGGGAGCGGCAGATTCATTGATTTCAAAAAATCAAGTTCCATCTGGATAATCTTGAATCCCCTCCTGCATGAAACACAGCCAATCACTTCTTTTAAAATGCCAGCAGGAACATCTTTGATGTGGTCAGGAAGATCTTCGGCTGGCTTTGTGATCGCATACTCTCGCGCGTCTGATGCGCGCCACACGAGGCTTTTTTGTTCCGCCTCTTCTTTCGTCAGCGGAAAGAAATCTTGCGCTAAACTGTCGTTATATGGAAACGGCGAGAGTTCCATCGGGAAAAATTCTCCGTAGCTATACGTATTTCCCTGCGCGTCGGAATAAGGCATCTCGCTCATATGCTCAATGATTCGCTCGCGCACCTTCTTATATTCATCTTCCGGATAGATTTTATTCAAAACGACATACTTCCCTTTTTTCATTGAGACGCACCCGAAGTGATCCGAGCCGCCAGTTGAAAGCTTGCAGTACTCGGCATTGTATAAATTAATTCCTGCCTCTTGCGAGAATTTCACTCCTGATACGTTTTCTCCGACTACGCAACACTCGTAGCATAAATCCATATTATTTCCCCAACTTGTAACGTCATACGTATCTCTAGTGGGCCCTTCGGGCATCATTAAAAGATATTTGCAATCTTGAGCGCCGCCGACTTCGAAACAATCCTTGCAGTTTTTAGAGTCGAACACGTAATTGCCTTGTATATGCACCGAGCGGTCGTCGAAGCGCGGCTTGGGCGGAAACTTTTTCCAATGCGCTTCGGAATTTTTTTTCAGTTCTTGATATGTCTTGTACGATCCGAGATCCCACTTTTTGATCTCCCTGAAATAGTCCTCTTTTGCGTATGGCTTATTGAAAATGTGATACTTTTTGTTGTGGAGGTTGGCCGAGCCGAAGCAGTTCTGACAATTGGTGCAATTTCTGGTAAAGACGCATTCTATTGATTCAATCGTATGATCTGCGCCTATGCAGCGGCTGTTTTTGAAATTATTGATGCAATCATAGGAAAGCTCGCATAGTCTAAGAAGAGAACAATCGATCGTCATTTTGTCGCGGAAGACAACGGTGCCGTAAGCGCAATCTTCGCTGAAATCTGCGTGAAAAAGGAGGTAGCAGTTTTTGAGATGCCCGCAATGATTGTTGTAGGGGGAGCTTTTTTCAGTTGGCAAATCAATTGAAAGCCCAAGAATTGGAACCTCGCGCCACAGCTCCTTGAATTGCTCGAAAAACGGTCGGGAAAAATCATAATCTCGGCCGTAGTCGAGCGGATCCCACGCGTCAGACCACCAACACGCAGGGCAATACACCCGATAAGGCGCTTCGGGTGGATACATTGATATTTTCTCTTTTTTGCACAAATCGCATACCCGCTTGTAGAGCGTCCGCAAATTAAATGTTGCAAGCCGCCGCTGAAGTCTGCACTTTGGACACCACGTCGGCGGCGGAACGGAGATTTTCTTGTAGAAATCAAAGTCTGCCGACTCTATATTGAAATTCTGTTCACAGTTCTGGCAAGATCTCTTTTCTTCTGGCATATTTTTGTCTTCTCTTATTTTCCTATTCGCGCGAATAGGAAAATAAGAGAATTACGCGACTTCGGAATTGTAGCATTGCTCACAATATATTGTCTCCGGCCTGCCTGACGCATAGCTTGATTCAAACTCATTTTGGCACGGATTTTCGCCGTGGAAATGCTTAGCTGTATTTATGTATTTTATTCCGCGTCGGTCCGCGTTTTGTTCCGCGTCAATCCGCGCGCCGTTGCAATTGCAACGGCGATGCCAGAGTTTAAGTGGATTGCGCAAGTTGAATCGTGCTTTGTGTCGGCACTCCGGGCAGGAATGCGGCAGCGCGATTAAATGCTGTTTCAAAAATCCCAGTTCTTGTTTCAAGATACGATACGGTTTCTCGCACTCTGAGCAAGAAATTATTTCATTCGTTATTGTGTTTTGTATCGAAGCTATATCATCTGGTAGGTCTTTTGCTACGATGGTCGGTTTGTGCGGCGACTGGTCGGAATCGCGCCACGCGTATCCCCACTCGAGCGCTTCTTTTTTCGTAAGCGGAAAATGTTCCTGGACGAGAGTTTCGTTATAGGCGAATGGAGAGAGTTCCGCCGGAAAAAATCCTCCATACGCGTACACTCTCCCCTTTTTGTCCGCATACGGCATTTCGTTCATGTGTGCGATAATTCTTTTCTTAAGTTCGCCGAATGATTCCTTCGAGTATCGTTTGTTGAAGATGCAATACTGCTTTTTTCGGAGTCCAGCACAACCGAAAAGATACGCGGAATTCTGACACCAGTTCGTGTATTCACTCTCGACGGTCGCGTCGCTGTGGTCTGTGAAGTGCGAGTTTCGGCTCCCGTAGCCGCCGGCAAGCATTTCGTACGCAAGCTCGGTGAGCGCCCCTAAAACATCATACGAATCCGTCGTATCTTTTACCCGCACGCAATATATAGCATTTTCCGAATTATATGCATCAAAAGAATTTTTGACGTTCTTTGCATTGTCGATATTGTCACCGGTGCAATTTACCGTCTTTATGAGGTTGCCAAACTTGTGGAGCGCCACCTTTATCATCTCCACAAACTCTTTTTTGAGTTTTTCGAGATCGGAATTTTTTCCAATGCCCAATTTTTTGATTTCGGTTATATACGTCTCTTTGTCGTACTGCGCGTTGCGGATGACGAATCGCTTGTTGCGCAAGTTCGAGCTCATGACGCAGTCCTGACAGTTGATGCAGTCGAAGAGAAACGCCGAATCTATGCAGTCCCGCGACCGGTACATGAATTTACACCTGTAATTTTGGGAGCCGTCCACATTTTCGTAGCAGTGCTCCGATTTTTTTACGCTGAAACAGTCGAATATTTCTTTCCCCGTGTCGATGTTACGCGAGTAGTATACGTTCTCGGATTTCTCGATCACGGACTGGGACAGATACACACTCTTACTGTCCGCAACGTAGTTCGAATAGTCGGCGTTCACATTCGTGTGGATATGCATTATTCCGATGCGCGGGACGACTCGCATCAGTTCTTTGAACTGCTCGAAAAACGGCCTCGAGAAATCATACTCGCGTCCGTACTCGAGCGGATCCCATTTATCCGAATACCAGCATTCCTTGCAGTAGATTTTGAATGGCTTATCCGGAGAGTACATCGAGACAAAATTTTTCCCGCAGAGATCGCATATGTCTTTATAAAGCGAGCGTTCATTCCGAAACGCCATCCGACGCTGGAGCCGGCATTCTGGACAAAACGTCGGCGGCGGAACGGAAATTTTGCTGTAGAAATCGAAGTCCGAAGCGTCTATTGTGAAAGATACTTTACAGTTCTGACAGTTTTTGGTTTCAGCCGAAGCCATGCTTTCAGTGTAAGACAAAGCGAAGTCCAGCTCCAGTTTTCCGAAACTGGGGCTGTGGCGAAGCGTCTACTACAAAAGACTCCTTACAATTTTGACAAACCACCTTTTCTTCTTGCATATTTTTATTTTTGCGTTCTCTTATTTTCCTATTCGCGCGAATTAGAAAGGGTAATATTTCACCGACTCACGATACTTGTTGTTGGTAACATTCGATGCATGCGATTTTCTTGTATCCGAGTTCCGGCGCATAGTAGTGCTCGATTTCTTTTTTGCAGATGTAGCATGATCCTTTTTGCGGATAGACAATAAGCGTCATAGGGCGAAAGCGGTTTAAAGTTCGCCAGTCAAAATGCCGGCGCGGAAGCGGAATGCCTTGCGCGCGATAAAACTGAAGTTCCTGCGGGGCGATGTTGTAGCTCAATTTCGTTTCGGGACAGATGATGCGTTTTGAGATGATGTCATCGGCAACGTCTTCAATCCGATCCGGCACTGTCTCGGCTAGGATTGCGTCTTTATATTCAGGCGTCGGCAACTCCTCCCACTTTTTGCCAGATTTGGTCGCTTCTTCTTTTGTTTCGGGAAATATGATTTGTCCAAGCGTAAGGTTGTAGCCCGAATATGCAAAAGACATCGGGAAAAATTTTCCCCATTCCCCTCGCCGCTTCATATCCTCTTTAATCTGCGCGGCAAGCGCTGTGTATTCTGCCTCCGTATACTGTTTATTGAGTATGCAGTATTTTTTCTTCCGCAGGCCGCTGCAGCCGAAGCAATATTCGCATTCTTCGCAGAAATCGAGATATGCTGAATATCGGCAATTCGCACAGTGCGATGTTGCGAGAGTGTCGTATGTGTGCCCGTCCACAACGGAGAATGCAGAATGTTCTGTAATAGAGCCAACACAATCTATGCTGTCTTTGCAGTATCCGCCTCGGAAGCCATGCCGTATGTTTTCTGATTCACTGAAGAAATATGTATTGTTGCAGTTTTTCACTCGCTCAAGGAAATTACCTTCTGAGTGTACGGCGTTCACATTGAAATTTTGGCGATGGAGCGTTTCTTCGCGGACGATCCGATCAAATTCTTTTTTCAGTTTTTCTACGGTGCTGTATGATTGAATATCAGATTCTTTGAGTTTCTCAAAATATGCTTCTTTGGAGTAAGGTTTATTCAAAATATGATACTGCTTGTTCCTGAGATTCCAAGACATAAAACAGTTGCTGCAGTTTCGGCAGTCTACAAGAAACGCGGAATCGAGACAATCTCGCGAATTGAACGAATATTTTACTTTGTGGCATTTAAAACAATAGAGTGAATCATATGAGTATTCTGTGTCAAAGCAGAATACAAGATCAACAGAATTTTTGCAGCCGAGGTTTCGATACGAATAAATTAAATCTTCTGAGTTTACAGTTGACCGAGAAAGGTAACAATTTTTTGAGTGCCAGATATCGTCTGCCCAATCACAGTTGTAGTTATTGAAACCAGTTGAATGTGGATGCGGCACTTTCGCCTGAAGTTCCGCAAATTGTTCAAAGAACGGCCGATTCGGGTCATACTCTTGCCCGTATGAAAGCGGATCCCATGCGTCAGAGACCCACTCCTTGTGTTCGTAGAGCGGAAATTGTACGGATTCAGGGAATGTGGTAATGATCGTTTTTCCGCTCAATGCCGATTTTGCAATGCGGAATCGGCCAAAAATCCAGAACCCGAGCATATGTTTCCACCGGCAGTAGGGGCATTGCTCTGGCGGCGGCACATCGGCCCGTTCGTAAAAAGCAGCGTCGTCCGGTTCGATTACAAACTTGTTTTTGCAGGTTGTGCATAGCCGATCTCCGATGTTCATTGTTTCGATTGTATGCTCTTTTTTAAAAGACTGCGAGCCACGATCGAGGTTTTAAATTTCTCCGGTTTGTGCGCCCTGAGACGGATTATTTTTATCTGCGGCAGCTTCCCTTTTTCCATTCGGGCGCAAAGATCGGTTTCAAGTTTATGTTGGTCATATCCGAGGCAAATTATATCCGGCTTTAACTTCTTGAGTATAGAATAAGAATATAAAATTTTATCTCCTAGAAATGCTTTTGAAATATCTTGTATTTTTCGAACCGCGGCAAGCCGTGTACGCTCGCCATGATATGGCTTTCTGCTTTTTAAATCCACAACCGTTTTGTCGCGTGCAACGACTGCAATAAGAAAATCCCCAAATCTTCCGGCTTGTTTTAAAAATGAAATGTGACCCTCATGCAAAAGATCGAATGTCCCGAATACGAGAACCGTACTTCTCTTGCGGATTTCGTTATTCATCCGTAAATTCTGCTTTCTATTTTCTAATTGCTACGTTCTATCTATTACTGCTTAACTACTGTCGTCATCCACTCGCGGTACGGCCGATTGAAACGCCGAACATCAATCGCTCCTATGAATGGCACCGAGTAGGAATGATTTTGCTCGATCAGCGATTCAATTTCGGCAAGGTGATGTTCTAGGGTTTTGACATACATTCCGGCTTCCAGGTGATTTTCGAATTTCCCTTCCCAATAATACATGGACTGTATCGGCCAAATGTTCACACAGGAAGCGAGCTTCTTATCTAAGAGGATTTTCCCTACTTTAACGGCCTCTTCGGTGTTTTTAAATGTGGAATAAATTATTACCATGGTTGTTTTCCCATTCCCGACCTTTGGTTTAATAATATACTTTAAAGACCGGTTTTTTAGTTATATCACCTCTGCTTGGTAGCACTGTTCGCAGTAAACTATTTCCGGACGATCTGGCGCGTAGTTCGTTTTAATTCCATTTCCGCACTTGTCGCATTTCCGGTCGAAAAGTTTGAACGCGCCGCGGCGCGCGAGGCGGTCGGTATGCCGGCAGTTAAAACATTTTCGTGGGATGGGAATCATCGCACGACGATACATTTCAAGTTCCTGCCTGATAAGACGGTAATTTCGTCCGCACGAAATACACGCGAGCGTTTCATTCAAAATCGAATCGGTAACGTCTTTGATGTAATCCGGAATCTGCTCCGGTTTCAACGTTTCCTGCCCGCGCGTCATAGGGATATCGTCCTGCCAACGAAAACCCTGCTCGAGCGCCTCCTCTTTAGTAAGCGGCAGATTGTCCTGACCGATTGTTTCGTTGTATCCGAAAGGCGCTAGTTCCGGCGGCATAAATAGACCGTATAGATTTTTCGACTTGAGCTCATCGACAATTTTCGCTCGGAGAGTCTTATACTCCTTCTCGGTGTATTGCTTATTCAGTATTCTAAATTTTCCGTTTCTTATTCCATCACATCCAAAACAGTATTCGCTGGATCGTGTCGCGAAAGAGTATTCCACATCGTGTGAACTCTCTACCCACCAACCACCGATCACTTTTTGCGAAACTCCTACGCCAACGCCCTCAAGGAGGAGTTCCGAATAGCGGCCGTGGCCAATCAAATCAAAACTGTCTTTCACTGCTTTAACAGAGAAAACATACCGAAGATCCTCGCCATTTCCCACTTCAAAAGACGATTGACAATTTTTTGACTCGAAAATGTAGTCTCCGGAACAACCGACAGACTTGAGATTATTGTTTTCCCGACGCGGGAATTTGAGCGCGTGCTCCTCGAAATGCTTTCTTGCTTCTTCAGTTTTCCTGTAACTTCCAGCAATTTCAGATACACGTTTCTTCCACTCTTCTTTTGAAAGCGGCTCATTGAAAAAGTAATTGGACTTGTGCCGGAGGCTCACACAGCCGAAACAATTTTGCACGCCGGAGCAATTAAAGAGAAACCATGAATCGAGACATTCAAATGCGTTCTGACCCCATGCTACGCCGGAGCTTTTTTGCACATTTACCCCCTCGTACGTTCGTTCGGTTTCCTGTCCGAAATATGCGTCGAATGTATCTTTACAATTCATCAATCCTCGCGAGTATGCGCAATTTTCGTTTTTCGGTCCCGAATTGAAACACAGATAGCAATCCTTGTTCCCTCCGGCAAAGTTCGTATATTCGCTATTAATGTTCGGACCAGTGTGAACGCTCGAGTATGTCGCAGATTTCGGGACTTTCTCTGAAAGTTGCTTAAGTTGATCAAAAAATGGTCTGGACGAATCATATTCTTGCGCATATGCTCCCGCGTCCCACTTGTCCGAAAACCAACAATCGTTGCAGTAGGTGGTATAGGATGATTTGGGATGATACATCGTAACAACCGACTTACCGCACAGCTTGCAGGTGCTTTTATAGAGCGTCCGCTCGTTTCTAAACACCGCACGCCGCTTGAACCGGCACTCGGGGCACAGATTCGGCGGCGGCACGCCCATCTTCTCGTAAAATCCGATATTCGAAGCGTCGAGCGCAAATTGTGATTTACAGTTCTGGCAGGTTTTTGCTTGCCATGAGATTGTTGAATTGGTTTCTGAATTCATAAGTTAGTTTTCTTATTTTTCATTCCATGTTTCGCATAAACTGCTGGTTGGCGGGCGAGTTAATTAGAAAACAAAACTTCTATTGCCTTATAGAGCTTGGTATAGTATCTCGATACTGTTTTTATTTTCACCGATGTAGAATTTTGCGACTTCTGCTCGAAGCGAAAGGAGTTGAAACGAATCATTTTTCCATTTTGGGTCGTCGAGTGTTAGGTCTATCAGCACGAGCGCGCGCTCAAGGGCCGAGAGGAATTCGCTCCCTCCTCTCTCCTGCCACACACGTGCGCGCTCGAATTCTGAACCAATGAAAAGCAACTGCTCGCGCTTTTGGAACATTTTCCACCGGTTGAGGGTCATTCGGATAGTACACTTAAATCTCTAATTACCATCTCGACGGCATTTTTGATTTCCTCGGATTGTATCTCCATCGTCCTATTACCTGCGGCAGGGCGGATGTTGATGAGCGAGACGAAATCGATACGACCGGTATCCGGATATACGTTCGCGCCCCATAGGTCTCCTCCGGACGACCCGTCTTGTATGAGTTCGTCGGCGCAATCAACGTGCAGTTCACAGCCATACGCGAGAATCTTGCGCTCGATGTCCACTACCACTTTTATGAATTTTTCAGAAGGCGGCAATTCGGTTTTCTCTTTTATGATCATTGTGATTACGCAACCTCTGAATTATAGCACCTTTCGCAGTATACAATCTCGGGTCTTTCTGGCGCGTATGAAGTTTGGATCGGAGCGTTGCATTTTGCGCAATTCCTATTCCAGAGTTTCGGTGGATTGATGCGCGCCATTCTGTCAATATGCCGGCAATCGGGACACTTTCGCGGAATCGGGAAATCGAATCGGCGGAAGAGCGCAAGTTCTGCGGGAATCATCCGGAATGCTTTCCCACATGTTTTGCATCCCAGAATTTCTTTGAGAATTGAGTTTTGTATGTCGCGAATGCTGTCAGGAATTTTGTCGGCGGGCAACGTTACGACGTGAGCACTTGGTGTTGGGTCGCGCCATTTCCATCCTCTTTGCAAAATTTCCTCTTTCGTAAGTGGATAATATTGAACTGCCGTAGTTTCGTTGTATGCAAACGGGCTCAAATCGTATGGCAAAAAATCTCCATAGCGCCACGTTCTTCCCGCTGAATCCACATACGGATTATTATTCATACTTTCCACTATCCGCGCCCGCATAGCGGCATATTCCTCCGGCGAATATTGTTTATTCAAAATCCTGTACTGTTTTTTCTTAAGGTTAATACAGCCGAAGGTGTATGAGCACGACACATTGTACATTCCGTATTCAACTTCCATGGTCCCTTGGTGCCACGCGCCGGAAGAAAACTTTACTAGGTCCGCGCCTTCGCCGACGGTTATGGAATCAATCGTTCGCTGAACACCATTTCCCCATTCCGTAAGATCATACATATCTTTCGCGGGCGCCATTGTGATAAATTGGCAGTATCGTGCATCTTCAAGTTTCCTTGCTTGGTAGCAGTTGCGAGCGTTTTTGGCATTGAATACGTAATCCCCAGTCGCGTTCACGTTTTGTGCGGAGTTGTGCATGTATTTGTATGGATGTTTGAGCCAAAAATCGCGCGCCATCTCCCAAGTTTTTTGCAACCCCGAATACGTATCGAGACGATATTCTTTGACTTTTTTGAAGTACTCTTCTTTCGAGTATGGTTCGTTCCAAATATGATATGACTTGTTTCGTAGGTTGATGCAACCAAAGCAATTCGTGCATCCCGTGCAGCTTTTTATGAAATAGGATTCTGTACAATCTTTCGAATCTTCGGAAAAGAAAAGTTTGAATGCACCACTATTTATATCTTGATACATTAATTCCGACTCCCCGACCATGATGCAGTCCATGGAGTCCTTCACGCGAACTACGGCGCTTGAATAATGGGTGTTTTCGTCATAATCGGCGTTAAAAATAAGGTAACAGTTTTTGAGGCTGCCCGCATGATTCACATAGTCACTATTAATGAGCGTTGAGTGATCGACAACAAGCGCCATGTGGGGCGTTTTCTTTTGGAGTTCCATCATCTGCTCGAAAAAATTGCGCGATGGATCGTACTCGAGATAAAACTCCCCGTCGTCCCACTTGTCTGACCACCAGCAGGCGCTGCAATATACAACGAGTTTTTTGTCTAGAGAGAAAATCGTCACCATGTCGTTGCCGCACAAGTCACATTTTCGTTTATA
>ERZ1292629.2099-Hain-H43-01um-R1-2099-length-17653-cov-6_pt1 | contig 17653 bp, 22 predicted proteins | sample MGYA00564399_ERZ1292629 | MGnify/ENA primary metagenome ERZ1292629 (study PRJEB36523, sample SAMEA6512636) | groundwater metagenome | collected 2019-01-08 | study: AquaDiva: Metagenomics assemblies of 32 groundwater samples
TGTCTACATGTTCCTTTATGTACTTGTAAAAAAGCAACGCAGTCATCTAATTATCGCATCAAAGGAACCTAAATGAACGAGAAAGAAAAAGAACTTTTGAACCTAATTGGCGACCATCTAACCAAAGAATCTGCGATGGGTCGCTACTTTCGAGAGAAAGGAGTCCTTGACGAGTCCTTGACGAGTCGTTGAAGCGAATTCCGCTAGAGTTCGATCAACCGAGGGTCGTAGATTGGAGGGTCGTAGATTGGAGAATCGTCGAGGACAAGGGGTAAGCTAAGTCTATGGAATCTGGGCGTCCAATGCTATTTTCGCCTTCACCGGGCCACCATAATCAAAACTATGCCAAAGAGGTTTCACGCATCGTGAAATCGGGCATATTCAACGATTTATCCACGGTCTTGATAACCCCCACTCGCGGATGGCTCCATTGCGCTCATGTAGTGGCCTCATCGGGGATGATCCGTCCCTTCAACCATAAGATAGCGGGTCCGCTCTACGCAAGGGGTATGGAGGTCGGAGAAGCGTACAACCAACTGATCGCGGACATCTTGGAAAACCCCGAATACTCCAAGTTCAAATTCATCTTGACCCTCGAAGACGACATGATCCCACCGCTCGATGGAATGATTCGCTTGTACCGGAACATTGGAGACTACGACGGGATTGGAGGGCTGTACTGGACGAAGGGGGAGAACGGACTTCCGCTCATGTTTGGCGATCCCACAAACTCGGAAGTCAATACGGAGATAAACTTCCTCCCGGTGGTTCCTAAAACGAACGAGACTCAGCCCGTTTACGGATCGGGGATGGGATTCAACCTTTGGAAGATGGACGTGTTCCGAAGGATGGAAGCTCCGTGGTTCGAGACGGTGGCGAAAGTCGAAAACGGAGCGGGTGTGACGATGACCCAGGACATCGCATTTTTCAAGAAAGCCCACGCACTTGGAATGAAGTTCGCGATTGATACTTCATGCAGGGTGGGCCACTTTGACGTGGATCAGGAAATTGTGTGGTGAATGGTTTGGTAAACTATAGCCTATGGCTAAATACAATCCAGACGTTGACCCTGTTCAACGTGAGAAAAACCGTGAATACATGCGGAAGTGGCGAGAGACTAACCGAGGCAGGCATAACGCATTGGCATTAGACTCTTATCGTCGGCACCGGGATCAGATACGTGTTGCTCGCAGGGAATCGCGGATGTGGCAACTTTTCAAGTTGACCCCAGAGGAATACGAATTGATGCTCGCCAATCAGGGCGGTGGCTGTGCCATTTGTGGGGCAATTAAGAAGAAATGGCATCATGCCGTTGACCATGACCATAAGACGGGCGATATTCGTGGAATCATTTGCTCTATATGCAATCAGAGGCTTGGGTGGGTTGACCGATATTTCGATAAGGTTTTTGAGTATTTAAGGATTTCCATAACATGAAAGTATCACTAGCTTGCGGTCAAAGAAAGCCCGAAGGGTTTATCGGCGTGGACATCGCGGAAGATTGCGGTGCGGACATCGTACACGATCTAAACGTGTTCCCTTGGCCCTTCGATGATGAATCGGTGGATGAGGTCGAGTGCGAACACTACTTGGAGCATATCCCCGGACCTGAAAGACCGAAGTTCTTCAACGAACTCTATCGAATCCTGAAACCGGGCGCGACGGCATACATCGTATTCCCATCAGGGACGGGTTCACGCGCCCTGCAGGATTTCACCCACGCTTGGCCCCCGGTCGTTCCACAGAGTTTTTATTACTGGTCGAAGCTATGGCGGGAGGATCAACTTCTCACTCACGGCCCCTACGCTGAACTTACTTGCGATTTCGCGTTTACCTGCATGGGAATCCAAGACACGGACTTCCAAGGCAGAGCTGATCCGGTCATCATGTTTGCCGAAAAGCACTACATCAACTCGATCCTCGATTATCAGGTGATAATGACGAAGCTATGACGCCAAGAGAAGCCCGGCTCTTTCAGCAACTGCTCAAGAACTCGCCTAAGCCGTCGATCTGGCCCGCCCCTTACGATAGGGACACGCTAGAGGCGGCAACTTCGTTTGTTCTTCAATGCTGGACGTGGGTTGAAACCGATAGATGCCATCTCCAAATCCCCGACGAACCGTACATCCGGGAGTACGTCAAGCTCCTCTATGAGAACCGGGCAAGGAACGGTCGGATGGTTTGCGAGAAATCCCGCCGTATGCTCATATCGTGGGTTTCCAGGGCGTTCGAGCTTTGGGACATGGGATTGAAACGATGCGACGGCCTCTTGATCGGAGAAGACCTGGAAGCGGCATCGAAACATATCTGGCGGTACGACGAACTTCTTTCCCTTCTTAAACAGAAACACCCTGAATGGAAGCTGCCCGCTTGGACGACCCACAAGTATTCGGGCGAGAAACAGTTAAAGTCCATCCAGCTTGCCAACGGCTCAAAAGTTATCTACGGAAACGGCGAAGCTAGAGGAATCCAGGGGGATGGTTTGGCTTTCGTCATCGCGGAAGAACCAAGTTTGTACCCTTACCTTCTGGACGTGATCGCACAGGCGGGGATCGTCACGATGGGCAAGAACGGTGCGCCGGGCGGATATTTCCACGGGATCACCAACGCGAAAGCCGAGAACAACTCTTGGCAGGAACTCAAAACCTACTACTTGGAACACGAGCCGGAAAACGTCATGCCCGAAAGAGAAGGCTACGGAACGGGATTCACAAAGAGGATCACCCCAGGCGGAGAATGGTTCGTGGAACTCGATTGGTGGATGGACTACCACCGGGATCACGCATGGTTGGAAGCGGAAAAGCTGAGAATGGCGTCGGTTCCGTTCCAGTTCAGAGAGCAGATTCTAAGGCAAGACTCGCAAGTAGCCGACGCTTTGTGGAATAGGGAGATTTTCGATCTGCACAGGGCGACAACTCATCCTCAACTGGTGGCGGTGGGAATCGGCATCGACCCATCGGTTTCCGACCCTGAAAAACGGAAGAACCCCTACAAGAAGCCAGACGCTTGCGGAATGATTATCGGCGGCATCGACGGCGAAGGCTTTGGGTACGTGCTTGAGGATATTTCGGGGATCATGTCTCCTGAGAAATGGGCGCAAACCGCTTGCCATGCTCTCAAGAAGTGGATCAAGAAGACGAACCCGCTCATGTCCAGAGTGGTTTACGAATCCAATCAAGGCGGTGAACTGGTCGCAATGGCGATACGAAACGTCTGGCCTAACGCTCCGCTTCAAGAAGTCAGAGCGAGCATCGGAAAGAGAGCCAGAGCCGAGCCTATCGCCCAGGTGTACGAACAAGGTCGGGTTAGGCACGTAGGCAACTTCCCCGCGCTCGAACGCGAGTGTGTGACCTGGGACAGTCAGAACCCGTCAAGCCCGTCTCCGAATCGAATCGACGCCTTAGTTTGGCTGTTCCACGCCTTCGGATTAGATAGGCAGAAGAACACGACCAAACAGAGATTCACCAAACAGGAAAAACCGAAAAGATATGAAAAGAGAAGATACTTGGGATACCAGCCTCAACCTGGCGAACGGATCGTTCCCAGAAGCCCAGAAGAACTTGCCTGTGAGAATGGGACGTGGCAAAGCCGCCGTCCTAATGGCTGAACCCATCCAAAAAGAGCTTATCGAAGCAGATATTCGTCGTCCCGACTGGGGGATAGTGCTAAAATCTAACGATCCTATGCTTAGTGAAGGAATGAAAGTCGTTATCGACCCGCTCGCCTCCGATGAAATCGAAGGCTTTGAAGGCGTAGAGGGCCGTTTAAGGCTCTTAGGAGCGGTGGACGACAACGGAATCCCCGCGATCATGCGACTCGACGAGCAAGCCCTCGCCGAACTCTCCGAATGGGTTAAACCGTTAGGCCGAAGATGCCTGATCCTCAGAGATTCCTTCCAAGATAAGACCGAAAGCGGCGTCCATCTCCCATTTTCCGCTCAGGAACGCACCGGAAAGGCCGTCGTGCTTGAAATCGGGAAAGACGTTCGGGAATGGAGCCAGGACGAGAAAGTTTGCTACCTGTCCATCGGTGTTCTGTGGCTTAATATCGACAAAGCATCGGACCTCGGCAAGTCAATATGCGCCCGCTACGAAATCTCACCCGAAAGACTCTGCGATCTGGCGTTGATCTTCGAGGAGCATATATTCCTTGGTTACTAGATATGGTTACTAGATATGGTTGCTAGATATGGTTGCTAGATATGGTTACTGATAATGCAAATCTGTCCGGTTCAGGCGTAATCGAAGTCGTCGAGAACACAAAAGAAGCCATTCCTGGGATCAAAACCAGAGATGATCGGCAGCGTATCGCAGATTTGATCGTAACCATGATCGACGGGGGAATGGCGGAGCATGGGAGCCAGTCGAAAAGGTGCGAACGAAACCAGAAGTATTACAACAACAACCCCGATAACAAAGGACTTGGAGAGCTTCCGTTCGAGAACGCTTCCGACCACCACGCGCCACTCGTTCAACCGATCATTGATTTAATCGTCGAGACAATCGCCCAACCCATCATCGAGGCCGACCCCTATTGGAATGTGTCCTCTCATGGTCAAGGGGCGGAGTTCGCTTACTTTGTCGAGCAGGATTTGGCCTACTTCGCAAGGAACGCAGGATTCGAGACGATGGTTTACGAGTCTCTGACGATGGCGGCTATCAACGGTATCGCGATGGTCAGGGTTCCGTTTGAAGTGATGATGGACGGGTTCAACGCATCGAATCCAAAGGTCGATATAACGCTTCCGAGACTTCCCGATGCCGCCAATCAGATAGCTCAGATTTCGTTCTGCGGGCCGAACCTTGAAGTTTGGCACCCGATGGAGACTCACGTTTATCCCTTGGCGGCCAAGAAGCTGGAAAGAGCGCGGGAATCGGGTCATTTCCTTGAGTGGAGAATCCAAGAAGTCCAAGAGTGGCAACGACAAGGCAAGTTCTTTGCCGACTCCATCGTTCAAGCCTACAACGCAGGAACGACGGACGCGGGCAGGGACTCCGATTCAGATTTGACGACCGAAGATTTGGCTCCAACATCGGTAGACCAGATGTGCAGGTTGGATGTTGGCTTGGTCAAGCTGGATTTGGACGGCGACGGATTCGAGGAAGTCTATCAGTACGTCATCGCCTACGCTCAATCCGCGCTCCTTGATTTAGAGCCTTATGTGGATATGCGGACGAACCATTACGTCCCCATCCAACTTCACACCGAGCATAACGCCTTCTACCCATCGTTCTCAATCGCGGATCACCTTCAACGATCACAGAGCTACTTCAACGAACTTCACAACCTATTCCTCGACGGAGCGCAAATGGCGGCAACACCCCCCGCATTCGTTCAGCGTGGGATGCAAGATTCCCAAGTGGAGAAGACGGCTCCGGGTCAAGTGGTTTACACCGACGACGTTCCCGAAATCGAAGTCCTCCCGGTCACGTTCAACGGCGCACCTGTCATCTCTGCTTTGCAGATGATTAAGACGGGAGCCTACGAATCGGCGGGCATCTCGGCAAACGACCAAGGGCAGAGTTTGGGACCAGAAACCACGGCTACAGAAGCGGTTCGTGTGGCAAGTTTCTCAAACCGACGAACGACCGGATACCGGGAGAAAGCGTCCAAGGGCTTCGAGCGGATCGGATACCTGTTTTTGGATCACTACCGAGCGAACTACGAACTCTTGAAAGCGGTTCACGGCGACCGTTTACTTTGCCCCGCCAAGGAAGTCCTCGATTTCAACTACCACTTAAAGGTTGCGGGCGCGACGATGGCGAACACCCCCGTCCAACAAGCGGGAGCTATCCAATCCATCCTTCAAGCCCTTCCTCAGATCATGGAACTCGATCCTCACGCGATGGGCGCGATCAATGTCCCTGCGCTTCTGAGGTCGTTGGTTCAGACTTCCCAACTTCCGAACCAGGACTCGATTATGAGGGAAGGTGAGGATGCGGATCATGCGGGGATGCTTGTTCAGATTCGGATGATCCTTGAGCAGCTTTTGGAATCGGGAGCGTTGGAAGAAATCGCCAAACAGCAGAAAGCACCCGCCAAGACGGACGCCAAAGGAAAAGCCGTTCCGAAAGAGATAGATTGCGAACCGCTGATGCAGGCGATCCAGCAGATTGGAGGAATTATTGCGAGTCAAGGTCAACAACCAGGAGCTTAACACGCTCCGCATCTGGGTTGAGTTGAAGATAGACGATTGGGAGAAGCGAGCAAAAAAAGCCAACCCGCTCACCGTCGAAGGCCAAACCCAGATTTTGAAGAAAATCGGAGCCTTGGAGGTTTTGGAGTACATCCTGACCGAAAAGTTCTACGAAGAATGGACGCTAGTTGCGTCCGAGGAAGCCACTAATGCCAGATGAAGAACTGGAACAAGAAGAAACAACCGAAGAACAAGAACTGGAAATCGTAGTCGAGGAGCAGGAAGAAGAAGCAAAGCCTGTAACTCCCGCCGCTACCGGACTCACCGCCGACGATGTGAAAAGCGTCGTCACGGATGCTCTTTCCGCGTTAAAGCCCAAAGAGGACGAGGAAGACCCCGATTGGTCGGCGGAAATCGAAAACAAAGCGGCGCAGAAAGCCCTTCAAGCGGTTCAAGGTCTGCAACGCCTCCAATCGGAAGTCGAAGATCAGGCTCTTTCCATGCTTGGAGACTACGCCGACAGCGATTCGATCAAGTATGTTCGCGATCAAGTGCGGAATGCCGATCCCAACGCCTTAGCCGAAGCTCTCAAGAACCCAAGGATGATCCAAGGCATGATCGACACCCACTTGGGATCGAGGATGCGCGAAGGAAAGCTCCCAGCGGCAAAGAACGTATCGACCCAGGTGAACCGCACTACAACGGGTCGGAACACGGTCCAGATGACCAAAGAGCAAAACCAGGAGTTCGAGGAGTTCAGGCGCGGAACCCTTGCTGGAATGCCCGAAGATCGAAAGAAAGCCGCCGAAGAACGATGGCTTGTAAGAGAAGGAATCAAACGATGAGAAGCACACCAGGCAGGCGTCGTGAAGCCGACCCAATGGACTTGATCCCCAAAGACCCAACGATGCACCGCATCCCGAACGTATCGACCCGCACAGGGGATAAGTTCGAGTACAAGGGCTTCGCCTCTCAAAGGGATTATTTCGCCGCCCTTGGATACGAGGAAATCGAAGTTCCGAAAGGGGCTTTGAGAAATCCAACCGACGTGGTTATGCAAATCCCATTAGAGCAAAAACGGGCGTGGGATGCCGAAGGCCGGGTCGAATCTTTGGCTATGCTGAACGCCGATACGACGGTGACGGAAGATATTTCAGGAGGAAATCCAGAAATTTCTATGACCAACAACACCATGTCGGTACAGCAGATTTCCCGTAGCAAAAGGGGAACCAGAAAATCACCCCCTAAACCAAGAGGTCGGCCCCCTAAAAAGCAGGAATGGACGACTGTCGATGAAGGTGGAATCACTTAATTAGGTGAAATTAGCCTTAAAACCTTGTGTATAATCGTAATTGACGTTTTGGCTTCTGGGCAGACAAGGCGGTTCAGAGGTCAAAACTATGCCCGATTACATTCAAATTCCGAGGCACGGAGCGGTCGAAGAAGGGACGGAACACTATCCCGAAGCAACTTCGATGTCGTCTACGCTCGGCCTAGCGGGGATGTTCGTTACCCTCGGCACAAACGGGAAGATTTCCCTTGCGACCGCCGCTGGTGGGAACGTCTCATCTGCCACTACTGTCAAAATCATTGGTCAAGCCTGTCGTCCATTCGCGGCGGCGGTCGATACGACCATCCCGATCATTCCCACGCGCAACGGCAAGAAGTTCCAAATGTCGCTCTGTTCCAATGGAACGGGAACGGCTTACGTCACTTCTTACGCCTTCGATGCTCAGGCGTCGAATTTCTGCGCCCTTCGGAATCTGTCGGGCGTTTTCGTCGTCAACGTCGCTTCGACCGCGACCAACGAACACGTCAGGATTCACGGCCCGGTTCCGGGTACGGAAGCAGACGCCGTTCCAATGGTGTTCGCGTCGATCAACCCGCTCAATACGGGATGGGGAGCCTAATTAAATGGCATTTGTAATTCCAACAATCCCTCAAATGGGACGCCCCGGCGTTGCCGAATGGGTTTTCTTCGGTATCGAGTCCGCTTCCGATCAATGGAGTCGGCTACTCGGTATGAAAATGGCGTCGAACTTCGAGTACGAAGACTTCCGCGCCCTTTCGGACATGAACTACGCGACTCAACTCTCAGAAGGGTCGAGCATCGAAATTCAAACCGTCTACTCCCCTCAAAACGTGCAGGTGTATCCGATCAACCGAGCAATCGGCTTCGAGATTTCCAGGCAGGCTAAGAAGGTTTCCCTGGAAACGAAAGTCAAGGCTCCGCTCAAACAGATGGGCGTGGTCATGGCGGAAACCAAGAACCTCGTGGTCGCCAACATCTTCGCCCTCGGTCACACCGATCCTCAAAGCTCAGGAACGATCACGATGGACGATGAAGCGTTGTTCGACTCGGATCACCCAATCGCCAACGGAACGTCTACCGCATCCAACGTAGGAGCTTTAGCTCTTTCGGCGGCTAACCTCGAAACGGCTGTCACGGCTCTCCGAAGACAGGTAACCGAATCGGGCAAGCCGAAGGTCAACGCGGGCGGGATGTTCCTGGTTGTTCCTCCGTCACTCTGGCTCGTTGCACGAAGGATCGTGGAATCGACCCAGCAGGCTCAGACCGCCAACAACGACAAGAACGTGGTCGGAGACGGCATCGAAGTTGTGGTTATGGACTACATCACCGCTTCTGCGATGCAGGACAACTGGTGGCTCGTAATGAAGAACCCAGCGAAGAATCCGCTTTCGATGATTACTCGAATGCCAATGGACACGGACGAGGACTACGACAAACGAACCCTCACCCACTTCTACTCGGCATACGAGGAATACGAAGTGTTCGCGAAAGACTGGCGAGGGACCTACGGTTCGAGTCCTTAGAGTAAGAAAATGAAGAAAACTTACACTTATAAGGAGGATTCAGGCTAATGGCTCAAGCAGATACAACCACAAACTTTACGCATGGCATCGACGTTTCAGACGGTACGAACGGCGGCGTTTGGGCTAACGGCGCTCAAGTTGTTGGTCCAACCGGGGCATTCCTGATTTCGGGAATCACCGGAAACGATTCATCTTTAGGCGTTACGGGTCAATCGACTGCTCAAGGAGGATCGGTCGATTTAACGGGCGGTACGTCTTCGACATCTGGAAACGCAGGTGGAGCGGTCACAGCTACGGGTGGCACTCCGGGCGCAACCGGCGTCGGCGGCGCGGTAACGATTGTCGGCGGCATCGGCGGTGCAACTTCTGGAACTGGCGGAGCCGTCTCGATGACTGGTGGAGCCGGAACCGGTGTCACGACCATCGGAGGCGCGGCGTCTGTGGTCGGTGGAATCGGCGGAACTGGTACTACGACTAACGCAGGCGGCGTGGGCGGAGCGGCAACGCTTCAATCTGGCGCAGGCGGCGCGAAGACCGGAACTGGCGCGGCGGCGGGCGGAGCGGCTGGGGCTGTTACGATCACCGGCGGCGTCGGTGGAGCGACAGCATCGTCCGGCACTGACGCGGGCGGAGCGGGGTCTACGGTCACCGCAACGGCTGGCGCGGGCGGAGCGGCCTCTGCTGGCACCGGAAACGGTGGGGCGGCTGGTTCGGTCGTTATCGTTCCTGGCATCGGTGGAACGTCTGCCGGAGGTACGGCTGGCGTAGACGGAGGTATCTTCCTTCGTTCGACGACTGGTCGCGTGTTCATGCAACAGGTCGCGCCAGGCGCGGGATCGAACCAGAACGAAGTTCTGACGGCGGCGATGATGTTCAACGGCATCTTCGTCCACACGATTGCCCAGGCTCGAACTCTTACCACTCCAACCGGAGCGGCTATTAGCGCGGCTTGCCCAGCGAGCGTGGCTACGGGCGATTCGTTCAACTTCAACATCATAACGATTGGAGCGGGCGCGGACGACATTTGCACCCTAACGGCGGGCGACGGGAACGTCACCTTCGTTGGAGATGTGACGTGCGGCCCGCAACTCGCTGGGACCCATACGGGTTCAGCCGCTTGGCGTTTCCGCAAAACGGGCGCATCAACTTGGATTGGGTATAGGCTGGCCTAATGCACCTTTATCTCACCCAGGAAGGACTCGAAAGCATCTCCGCCGATTACAAGCGGCAGATGGATCAAGCGGAAACCTTCAACGACATCCGAAGAGCGGAGGGCGCGAAGATAGCAATCGACTATCTTCTCGCCCAATGCTATCCAGCGGTTGAAGAATCGGTTGAAGCAGTCGTCGAAATCTAAAACCGTTCCCGTGCGGTTAATCACGGGATTAGGTTCTATTGAGCGAAAATTATACGACCTTGGTTGCGTGTTGTAGGGAGTCATACCCGGACTGTTCGACGACGCTTGCGCTTTCCTATCTGAACCAGATCATGCGGAATTTGTGTAGAACGATCCCGCTCTACCGAACATCGGCGCAAATCAGCCTTACCGCCGCAACTCAAGAGTATTCTCTGTCAGATACAGTCGGGCAAATCCAGCAGGTGATATATGAATCGTCAACGACGGGCCGTAGAGTTCTCAAACATCATCCGCTCGACTACCTCAATCAAGACGACGAGGTTTGGCGCTATCGCAGCGATGGCGAGCCGAATTCCTATTACGTCACCGAGACGGCGGCTTCTGCTCCCTCTGGCGCACTTAAAATCGGATTCGACCCAACCCCAATCACCACAACCTCCGGTGGTTACCCCATCGTCACGATTTACTACTCCGAACTGCCCGCAGACTTCGTGGGAGCGGATTCATCTCCCCAAGGGCTAGAAAGGCCAAACGTGCTGGTTTACGGGGCGAATATGCTCTATGCCGAATCAAGAAAGATGTGGGAGGACGTATCCGCTTGGAAACAGCTTTTCGACAAAGAGCATTCAAGGCAGTGGTTCCACGTCAACGGACGTTCGCAGTATTCGCCTCCACGATCAGAGCCAAGGTCTTTACGGAGGCTCAGGTCGAAAGTTTAACTCTCCCTGCTCGTTTCGCGCCCAGATGCGAGCGGGTTTGGGAGAGTTAAGGGGATTCTATGGCAAGCAAGTTCCTCTACCTTGCAGATGGCGTAGAAGTCGAGGCTTACCCCTTCGACGGAACAGTCACGGAAGCATCTGCCGCTGATTTCAGGACTGCGGTTGGGGCGGGTACTTCAAGCGTAACCCTTCCCATCGCCGAAGCCGACGTGACGAACTTGGTTGCCGACCTTGCGTCGAAGGTGTCCTCGTCCGTCTTGCCGCTCGGCCTCGCAAGCGGAGGGACGGGAAGCGTGAACGCCGAAGATGCAAGGGCAGTCCTCGGTTTAATTATAGGGACGAACGTCCAGGCGTGGGACACGCAACTCGACTCTTTGGCGGGGCTGGCTTACGCCGGGAACGCGCTGGAAGTGGTTAGGGTGAACGCGGGCGAGACGGCGTTCGAGCTTGCGACGGTTTCGGGATACACGACGGAAGAAGCGCAGGACGCGGTAGGCGCGATGGTCGATGGCTCATTGACCTACGTCGATGGACCGCCACTCCTCCAACGCTCGGCCCTCACGGGGCACGTCACGGCGGCGGCGGGGTCGAACACGACTGCGCTCGGCTCGTTCACGATGGCGGAGTTGAATACCGCCGTTTCCGATGGGAACGTGCAATACACCGACGCGCAACTGACTTCCCTTGCGGCGTTAGCCTTCGCCGGGAACGCCAACAAGTACGTCCGGGTCAACGCGGGCGAAACGGATTTTGAAGTAGTAACCCTCGCGGGCGGCGGCGATATGCTCGCGGCGAACAACCTGTCGGACGTGGCATCCGCAGCGACCGCTTTTACCAACATCAAACAGGCCGCTTCGGACACGGCGACCGGCGTTATCGAAATCGCCATTCAGTCGGAGATGGAAACGGGAACCGACACGACAAGGGCGGTCACTCCCGGTCGGCAGCACTTTCATCCGAGCGCGGCGAAAGTTTGGTGCGCTTCGACTCAAAGCTCGACCACGGTTCAAAAAGGTTACAACGTGGCGAGCGTGGCGGACACGGGCGCGGGAATCTCCACAATCACTATTGCGACCGATATGAGCGATGCGCTCTACGCGGTCGTGGTGAACGCGGAGCATAACTCGGCATCAGGAACGACTCAGACCTACAACGTCGATAACGGCGGGCGGGCGGTCGGAACCTACGTTATCCAATCGTGGCAGGTGGACGGTACGGAAGCCCTCACCGACCCTTCGGCCTCATGGTTCTCGGCTGTATTCGGAGACATCTAATGCAGATCAAATTCCTTGGGTTCATGCCGAGCGGAGAAGTCGTGGTCATCGGTTCGGGAAGGTTGGAAGATTTGCAACGGCAGTTCGGGCCGGAGTTCGGCATACCTGAACTAAGGGAAATGGGCAAAAAGGGATGGAAGGATCGGTGCGAAACGATCATTGAAATGCCCGAAGGATGGGAACCGCCAACGGATAGGCAGTTCAGAAACGCATGGCGAGGAAAATTTACCGTTGAATCGGTGATTCACGGTCAAGAACCTTTGATCCACGTCGATATGCCCCATGCGCGAGAAATTCAAAAAGAGAAGATTCGCAGGAAAAGGATCGCCAGGCTTTCGGAACTCGACACGGAGTACATGAGGGCGGACGAGGAAGGCGATAGCCAGAAGAAAAAGGAAGTTGCGCTTGAAAAGAAGAGGCTTCGGGATTTGCCAAACGACCCCAGAATCGAAAACGCGAAAACGATTGAAGACTTGAAGAAGGTAACGACAGTTTAGCTATGAAGAAGGGTTCAAAAATGTCATTGGAGCAAAGGCTAAAAATAAGCATGAGCAAGAAACATACTAAAACAGTGAGGTGTCAACCATCGCAAACGGCGACATTACAGTAACAGTAGGCATAACGGGAACGATGACCACCACGGGGACCGCGATCAGAACGATTGCGGAATCTGTTACGTTTTCGTCCATTGCGGCGGTATTTGAAAGGGAGATAGCGGCGACGACTACGCTGACGACGCTTTTCACGATCAGCGCAACGCCGGGTGGATCGGTTTTAGGATCGAGCGCGTTCAGTTGTTTATTTATAACCAATCTGGACGGCACGAACTTTGTCACCGTAGGGTGCATCGACGATGGAGTTAAAGCGACCTACCACAAGATCGCCGCTGGGGAAAGTTTGCTCTTAATGACAGGGCAGATAGACGCCAACGCGGACGGCGGGGTGGCGGGAACGCAAACGACCATCGACACGGTGAACATCAAGGCAGACACGGGTACTTGCAGGGTCCAAGTTCTAGCGTTCTAAGAGTGAAATGGAAACGGGAACGCTCTATCATCCGACGACCCACCCGTTTTTTGGGCTTTGCTCGAAGCGGTCCATCGTCGCGTTGATTCAGGGGCTATATGCCGTCGTTAAGAACTTCCGCTACGACGAGGAGCTGTTTAGGGTTCGCCATCCGATGACGACGCCGGGAACGGTCACGCAATCTCCTTTGGCCGCCTCTGGAAAGTGGATCGGCAAATGGTCGGGACATCTCAATGGAGTGGCTACCAGGGTTGCGGCGGACAACAACGGCAACGTCTACTCTTTGGGAACGGGTCACGCGAGAACCACTCTCACGGCGAATTCTGGGAAGTACGGCGACACGCGCTTAGATTCGCAATGGCTAATGGTTTCCTTCGCCCCCAGCAAGGATAAGCGGACGGGCTTAGAGTATCTGGTCATTCAGGATGGAAAAGGGTACGCGAGGGTCTGGAATCCAAACGAGACGGACACCGGAGAGAGAATCGCGATCAACCAGCCGATTGAGCTTCCAAACGGGAAATCTCTCTACCCTTGCGTAGCGACGGTTCCTAAGTTCTTCACGATTTCCAACCACAACAATACGTCCTATTCAAACTCCAACGCGAGATTTGCGGGTGCGGATACGGGCGGGGCATCGACAACTGCGAACTACATCGAGTGGGCGATTGACACGACCGCCGCAAGCGGAGACACGTCGGCTTGGACGCTTTCAGCGGGAGTCGATTTGTCGGGATGCCCGAAACTCGCGGTTTATATCGAAGGCGATTATCCGGGTTTGATGGAGCAACTTCAACTCGATATAACCGACAGCGTGGCGGGGTCGAACACGATTTGGAATAGGGCGGCGGCGAATACGGTTTACAAGCCTTACGACGTTATCACCATCGACAACGATAACAAAAAGCGAATCTACATCTTTTCCATTGAGCATCTGACAGCCGCGCAAAGAGACGTGGTAACCGGAGTCTTATGGACGTTCAAAGGGACGCCGCCAGGGGTCAATAAGGACATCAAGTGCTACGGGGTGTTCGGTTGCGGGAAGATTCAAGGCGGTTCGACGTACACGATTTCCCTTTTGAATCAGGGATCGAGAGCGGAATCCTCCGGCCTTCGCTATGACCCGGACGACATCGTGGGGGAATATTTCAGGAACATCGGTTGTTCGGCATCCTTACAAGAGCGACTCCCGATAACCTCGCTGATGACGTACCAGTACAACATCACGTTCCAAAACACGACCACGGCTCAACAAACGGTAGGCGTGGATGCGGCGGTGATTTATCGGTCGGACCCTGGTGAAGATACATACCAACGCTCGTATGTGGCGACTAAGGTTCTCTCGACTTACTCCGCAGGATGGACGTTCTCAAACGACGATCTTGGGGCTTCGCAGTCAGCTCGTTCTTTGTTCACCTACTCCGATAATGCCGACGTGGGATCGAAGGATTTGTCCATCGTGGAACCCGACGCGGACTGTCTGACCATTCCGAAGGGAATCTGGATGGAATCGACATCTGAAAGGTTGTTCGTGGCTTCTTATGAGACGGCGGGCGGCTACGGGACTCCCTCTTACTCGGCGTTGTGGGCGTCGGATGTGTCCAATTTCTCCCGGTTCTATCGGTACCACAGATCGGAAGAACAGGGAACCAGGAACGAATTTTCGGGCGAAACGCTGATTTGCATAAAAATCATGCCTACCTCTGTTTACGGGGTATCGACGTGTCTCGCTCTCACGAATGCGGGGCTTTACAGATTCTCCCCAACATCGGCGACCGCGATCAACCGAATGGAGAGGATTTCACCTTACGGAACGTGGGCGCCATATTCAGTAGCGGTGGGGCCAGAAGCGGTCTATTGGGTCGATCAGTACAAGATCGCAAGAGAGTATTCCGGTGGCGGTGTCAGGGACATCTCATCCTTAGCGATTCAGGACAAACTCGATGGAGTCGGCGGGCTTAGCTGGTCAGTCGGCGGTCAATCAAATGGGAAACTGTTCTTCGGAGGGTTCTGGCGCGAGAAATACTACTTGTCTTGCGATCAGGACGGTTCTAATTCGTGGACGGCCAACGTAGAGACTCCCCTGATTTACGATACTCGTAGAAATGCCTGGATGGAGGACGTGTTAGGCCATGCGGGAACTTCGACAAGGTTCTGGGACCCGTTCCAAGATTTCCTCTTTGTTTACTCTTTGGACGGCCTGGTTTACAGATACGAAGACCCCGACTCAGGCCAAGCAACGGACGGATACCAGTACGAGACGGGCGGAGTTCCGGTCGCGGGTACCGGCTACACGGCTACGCTTAAAACGGGAGCTATCTTCCTTGGATTAGAAAACGACGTAAACAACGGAATCGTGATGAAGTTCAACGACATCATGTGCGACGACTATTTGGGCGCGGGCGACCACACCGCCGCATTCACCTACGATTACTTCCCCGGCAGATCGACCCCGACTCATTCGGCGAACATCAACCAAAACGCAACGGTCGTTTGGGCGACTCCGGCTACCGTTCCCTCGGAAGTGACCGAAGGTAGGGGTATGGCGGTGGCCTGCCAAGTCGTTTTATCTATCGGTTGCGCGGGCGTGAGAATATACGGATGGAGGGGCAGATTTGAACGACAGCCTTATCGACCAAGCGCAGAATAAAGTCGCCATCGGTGATTTGGCAACCCAAAGGGAACTCGACCGGATTATCCCTAGGGAAAGGAATTACGAGCCATCGGAGTACGTTTGGAACGATGGAGACGCTTATTGGAATGTCATCCGTCAATCTGCGATGGACTTTGGGCTTACGGATTGGTCAACCGATTTCTATTCCGATACGGTGACATCGGCGGTTACTAATAGAGTTGTTTCTAGGTTCCCAACTGCAGGTGGAGAGCTAAATTCCCCTCACCCCAACGGTGGGTCATCCTACGGAGCGAGACACTTTTTGATTATGTTCTGGTGTCAAGAACAGATGACGATTCCCTGTTGGATGGGATTCGTCGGAACCTCATCGGACGTTCAGCTTAAATTCAACGGAGACATCGACGCCTATAACTTCGGGGCAGGAACGGATTACTACTTCAACCTCGAAGCGGTGAAGGGATACAACGGACTTTCGTTCACGTCGGATACGTTCATGGACGGGTTTGTATTTGAAGCTCTTTTGTTCGACAGGCTCAAGTCGCATTGGCACGATCCAAATAAACCTAAAAACCCCCAAAGGAAGGGATATAATACAGAAAACGGCTCTGGCGGGCCAAGCGCGACCTCGATATTCACGGTGGAGTAAAAATATGCCCTGGAAACCTAAAAAGCCCACATTCGGAAACACGCTCGACAACTCATTCAAGAATCAAGGAATCAGCGAACTTGAATGGATTGCGTCCATGTACCCCCAATTCCAGGGATTGCTCGAAAACGCTTGGTCGATGATGTCGAATCCCGAACTCGCTATCGACAGGTTCTCTAACCGGGCTTTTCAAACTGCGGCTAGAGCAGGTCAAGGCAACGCGAACGCGGCACGTTGGAACGGACTTGGGAGTGGTTCTCAGATGAGCTTCATTAACCAGGCCAATCAAGACGCTTCCGGTCAGATTGGAAACTTCGCCGACTACCAGTATTCTCCCGAAGGAACGATGGGCAGATTACAGGGTTTGCAAGGTCTGTTGAACCCGTTTATGACCAACCACTTCTACGACCTGTCGGGCAAGAGGCAGAACCTCGGAAGCATGATCGAAGCGAACAAGCCGAAGAAAAGCACGTATTGGCAGGACTTGATCGGAAGTGCGGCTGAACTTGCAGGCGGTGGGGCATTCGGAGACCCGATGAAATGGTTCAAGCGAGGGCACCAGGGGACATTTCCAAGCGGGACGGGTTCTGACAATGCGGGATCAGGTGGAGTCGGTCAAACACAGGCAGCCCCGCATTTGAATTTCAACTGGACGAACCAAGGCTGGGGGTTTTAAGTAATGACTCAAGACCCGATCATGGCTGAACAAGACCCCGAAAAACGGGCGCGGATGATGGCAGAGCGCATGGCGATGTTTGGCGGCGGTTCGCAAATGAACGGCGGACTCCTTGGATTACTCCAATCTATTCTTGGGCCAAAACCAAGTGGCGGGCCTTGGAACGGTTTCCCGACTTCGATTCCTAGCTTGAATCCAACTCCTATTTCGGGGCATTCTCCAGATCAATCCGGTACTCCGGTGGGCAACGCTCCGTTCGGGATGCTTGGAATGCAGGCGGGGATCGCGGGTAGGGCTGGTATAAATACGGGCAATAACCTCCAATCTCAGGAAGAAAAGGCGTTTCAGGACT
>ERZ1292629.2101-Hain-H43-01um-R1-2101-length-17641-cov-6_pt1 | contig 17641 bp, 13 predicted proteins | sample MGYA00564399_ERZ1292629 | MGnify/ENA primary metagenome ERZ1292629 (study PRJEB36523, sample SAMEA6512636) | groundwater metagenome | collected 2019-01-08 | study: AquaDiva: Metagenomics assemblies of 32 groundwater samples
GCTTCGCGCGTCCCACGCTCTTGGGTCTTCTGTATCTTTTTCTACAAAACTGGAGCTAACGGCCGGATTCGAACCGGCGACCTACTCCTTACCATGGAGTTGCTCTGCCGACTGAGCTACGTTGGCAATTCTCGCCACACCTGAGCCACCTCCCGGATTCGAACCGGGGACCTACTGTTTATCCCGACGTTTCAAATTTTGCTTGAGCCGCCCCCCGGACTTGAACCGGGAACCTTCACTTTACAAAAGTGTTGCTCTGCCATTGAGCTAGGGCGGCAAAATTTTAAAAACATCGCGGACTCTCGATATTATAACCAAATTGAATATTTGGACAATATCGGAGCAAAACAGTCGCTCTAACCTGCCTGAGAATCAGGTGGCTTAAATGTGAAAAGACCTTAAAATAATAGTAAACAAATCCCCCTCTGGCAAGTTCATCTACTCATCACCTCATTATCATCCCCCCAACCAAACTATTCTCAAATTCTTAAGAATTTGAGAATAGTTTTTTTCCTCTTCCAAAAATGCTAAAATAAATCTTAATATAATATAAAACTATGGAACATCGCGTCTTTGGCTACGGCTCTCTCTTGAGCCACAACTCCCTCTCCAAAACCATCCCCGACCGTCCTCTAACTCCCGCTATCATCAAGGGCTTCAAACGCGTCTTCAATCTTCATATAAAAGACCAATCCTCTCCCGACGTCCTCAACTTAGAAAAAAATCCCGACTCTATCTGCAACGGCGTCTTTTTTTCCGTCAACGAAACCGAACTCACTAAAATCAAAGAACGCGAAGACGACTACAATCTTGAACAAACCGACGCTTACGACTTTTTAACCGGCGCCAAAATCGGCCCCTGTTTTGTTACCATTGACTACCTCGTCAATCTTGATCCGGGCCGCCACCTTCCCGATAAACACTATTTCATCCTCTGCCGAGAAGCCGCCTATCATCTAAGTCGCCCCTTTGGTGAATATTGGGATAAAACCACTTACTTGTCCGATGGCGAACTCGTCGCCGACTGGCTCCCCACTCATCCCGCCTACAACACTCTCGCTAACTCCTCCTCTTAATAAAAGTTTACTTCGCCAATCAGCGAAGTAAACTTCCTTAATTGTCCTCCGAAGGAGGATCCGCCTCCGGCGGAAAAATTGGAGTTTGAAAATTGAAAATTACTTCTCTCTCTTCCTAATCCACAAGAATATCCCGTACGCCAACCCGATAAGAATCACTATCCCCCATTTCCAGTTTTGACTAAACAAACCTCCGGCTTGCGCCAAAAGTGATGCCTGCGGCTGTGTTTCCGCCACCGCTCCGGTGTTTTCTTCCATCACCGCTGTTGTTGTCGCCTCTTCTGTCTGCTCCGTCACTTCTGCCACCGGTTGACTGCTCTCTTCCACAACCGGCTCGCTCGGTGGCGTCGTTACTACTACCGGCGCCAGCACTGTTACTGCCACCGTCTTGTAAACACCGTCAAAATCGTTCTGATTTTGCCCATTAAGCGCCAATGTTCCGTTCATGACCGCAATCGTCCCTGTCCCGCTCTTCAATGCCTTAAAAGTCACTATACCCAACGCCTTGCTGGCCGATAACCCGCCCGTAAACCCGGCGGTCTTAATGAACGTGCCCGTCGTCTGTGGATATGTATCCCCCGAATCGTACCCTGGCTGCGTTAGCGGCAAAAGTCCGGAAGTAAAGTTAAACCCCGCGACTGACACCAACTCCGACGGATAAGACAAAATCACTTTCCCCGTATATATCTTGCCACTGCCCGGAGAAACCGTTATCGTCGCCGTAAACGTCTGTCCAGCCGCCACCGTCACCGTCGCCGGCGTTACCGTTACGCCCGTCGCCGCCAATGCCGCGACCGGCATTATCGCCAATGCTAAACCCACCACCACCCCCCCTGTTTTTTTAATTAAATTTATACTCATATAATAGTCCCTGAGCCCAGTCGAAGGGTTACCTCAATTGTCCTCCGAAGTAGGATCCGCCTCTGGCGGAAAAATTGTTAATTGTTAATTGAAAATTTCTTACACGCTCCAGTTTATCATCAATAAATTAAAATCAAAAACGTCCACCGTCCCATCCTGATTGAAATCCGCCCCGCCTGTCGTACCCCAGTTGACGATCAGGGTGTTGAAATCCAAAACGTCAATCTTATTGTCGTTGTTCGCGTCCACCTTCTTTGCCTCCACGCTCAAAGTTGAGGTCGTGGTTGTGGTTGTTATTGTTGTCGTCGAACCGCCTCCTCCACCCCCGCCTCCTTCACCTCCACCTCCACCCCCACCAGTCGCCGCGGCGTCATTCGTCCTCGCCGTCACCTCCGCGCTAAAACTGGACTCAACTAAGTTGTTGTACGCTTTCACCTTGTAAGCATAGGTGGTCCCGGCGGATAATCCCGAAGTGTTGGTATGAGTTGTCCCTGACTGCGTCACAACTAATTCCCCGTCACGGTACACCTTGTACCCATCCGCGCCCGTCACCACGTTCCACGACAAATCAATCTGCCCCGTGCCCTGCACTGTCGCCGTAAGCCCACTAGGCGCGTCCAAACTGGACGTTCCTACCGCGCCTCCGCTCCCGCCGCCAATCGTGCCCTCATAAGTAAGCGCCGCCGCGCCGTTGGCAGAAAATATCACTAAAACCGCCACTACCAAGTATATTAAATGTCTTAATTTAAGCATTTTATTCTATGTCATTCCCGCGAAGGCGGGAATCTACTCCCAAATCCCAATCCGCTAAATTATAACCAAAAAACAAACTATGTCAAACCAACCAAGAACGCCTGATCGTATACCGGTCAGGCGTTCTTTGATTAACAAAACCTAATTTGACGTCTGAACTCCGTAGTCAGCCGTGTATATTCCGCCTGGTGTCGCGCCCGGAATCTTCGTAAACACGTAGAAGATTATCTGCCTTCCCGTCAGAGTGCCGTTACTGTCCAGCGCGTCAATCGCCGACTGGAGCGGACTCTGTCCGGCATAAGTTGTGTTTAAGGCATAACTCTTCACGTTGCCGCTTCCACCGGTTATTAAAGTATCGTCCCAAAGCCCGGTAATCTGCCCGCCGGTTGACTCGTCAACCAGCATTCTCATATTGCCGTCAGTGGCGATACTTCCACCACCGCCCGACTTCTGCCATCCCGTCGGGAACTGCACCTGCATCTTCGTCTCCGCTGTGTTAAGCGTCATCTCGTAACGGTACCGCCAGCCATTGGTGTAAGTGTCGTTCGCGCTTCCATCCGTCTTCTCCGCGTAGACTTGTACAGTCATGCCCTGGATAGTGGTAAATTCGTGTTGGCTTTCGTCAGTCCCGTTATCCTGCCATGAACTGCCAAACTGATTACCGACTAAATCTTTCAGAGTAGACACTACATAAATGTAGTATTGCTGGCCATAAGACAAATTAGAATTAGGATTTATAGTAATCTGTTTTATGGAATCGTCATAAGTCACCGTGATTGGCACATTACAACCATCATTCGTACAGGTATAAGGCCTTAATTTAAACTTGCCGGTAATGTCAGTCTGGTCTAATTTTTCGTTAAAGTTTAAAATCACATTCGTATCAACCGACACATTCGTGCTGTTATCCGCCGGTGTCCAATTTGCCACGTAAGGTGCCTCCGCCTCCGCCGCCTCTATCGTAAACTTGTGCGCATTCTTGTTGGTCGCGTCCCACGCCGCGAACGCCACTCCATTGGCGTCCGTCACCGCCGAAGGAATGTAGTAGTAATACTCCGTTCCGTAAAGAAGATCTGCCACCGGCGACAACTTTACTTGCGTGTCGTTTATAATTGTCAAAGTCGCTCCCACATCACTGTCGTCAGCGTATTTTCTGATTTGGATATTAACAGCGGTCAGTGTTGTCGTCGCCATATTCTCGCTGAAAGTCAGCACCGGCTGAACCGTCCGCAATACATTCATATCTCCTACCGTCGGGCTTGTCGTCACCTGCGGCGCCGTGCCGTCCGTAAAGGTAACAGTCACGCTGTCCTGCGTTAAGCCGGTAGCCGACGCTGTTACCGTCACCGCTCCAGCGCTGGTCTTAGTTAATGTTGCCATCAGCACTCCGGAAGAAAGCGTCCCTCCGGTAGGCGGCGTTAGCGTCAAACCGTCGCCGGAGTAAAGGAAACTTACGTTCGTGCTATTGTCCGTCGTCACCGCGTTACCGTAAGTGTCCGTGCCGGTTACCGTTATATCGCTCGTGTCCGCCGTCGTCAGCGGATTAGGGTCAGCGCTAATGTCTAACGCCGCCACCACCGCCGGATTTACCGTCAAATCGGCATCGTAAGCGGGACTGCCGCCACTGTTGATTGTGCCGTCGCTAACATCAACACTGACTGTTTCCGCCTTGTAAGCGACTAAAGTCGCAATCGTGCTGGAAGCTTCACCATTAAGGAAAGTAAAGCTCGCCCCCGTCCCCACGTTCACTCCCTCAACCGTCGGCGTATAAGAGCCGATAGCCGCCGGACCGCTGAAAGTTAATGTTTTGCTTCCCGTATAATTATTCGGTCCCGTGTTTACTAAGTTTCCATTAACATCATAAGCTCTAATAGCTAACTCATTATTCGCTCCCGCCGTCGGCGTGCCGCTTGCCGCCGTTACGGTTAAATAACTCGCCGCCGCCGGATTATTCTGTATCGCGCCGGTCAAAACCTCCTCTAACCCAGTCACCGCTTTTAACTTAATATTATCAACACCGGTGTAATTAACTCCGCTGAATGTCGCCACGCCGGCAGTAACCGCTAGAGGATTGATTGTCGCGAATAAAATACCTGTGCCTGCGGTCACGCCATCGGAAGCCAAAACCGCCGATAAAGTTACCTGCGAAACGCCGTCAGTCGTTATGATGTTATTAAACTGGTCATACAACTTTACCACCGGCTGAACCGCGAAGTCAGTTCCCGCCTCCCCGCCTGTTGCCGGTTCAGCTGTAAAGGCAATGTGGTCCAGCGCGTCCGGCAAGTAAGTTACACTCGCTGTATCCGTAATTAACACACCGTCAATCGTAGCCGAGATGGTATCAGCGCCAGCTAACGGCGAATAAATTGTGGCTGTGTAAGTACCGCTACCCGCGTCCGTGACAGCCGAAATCGTACTGCTGGCATTTGTTGAACTAATAATAATCAAACTTGTGTTAATTCCCGCTAGTAAATTCTCGCTGTTATTTCCCTTTGCTGTAATCGTTATCGTTGAAGTATTGACTCCGGTGCTAACTATAATAGAAGTAGGAGATGTATCTACTGATGTCGCCGCCGCGTCCAGCTCTCCCACCGGCGTGCTGTCTGTACCGCCGGTGTACACTCCCGTACTGACGAAAATGCCGTACGCGGTTGGATATTCAGGATTAGTTGCGAAGTCGCTCCAAGTGTTTCCGCTCACCGTTATTACCGAACCACTTTCATTTTTAGCTGCTTCTCCTGTACCGCCGGTAAAGTTGTTGTTGCTCACTGTTACTCCCGTCACACCCGCACCCACGCGCAATCCGCGCGAACCCCAGGTGTTAAAGATGTTGCCCGTAACAGTCACCGTGGTAACAGTCGTGTCATCAGCCCCTAAGAAGTCCGACAGGAATGCCACCATACTCCCCGAACTGTCGCTCACCGTGTTATTGGTAAAGATTAAGTTGCCAGTATTACCCAACTCACTAGTCCAAATCACGTTGGAGTTAGTTGTTGAACCGTCCAGCGTGTTGCCGGAAACAGTTGAAGCCGTAACATCATAGAGCTCCAGCGTTACGCCAGAATTAGCTGTAATCGTATTGCCGTTAATCTTCCATCCCGAATGTCCCGCCGTCACCTCTTCCGCGTACAAACCGGTTGACACGCCATTGATGGTAATCGTGTTGCCGACAACATTCAGATTATTGGACGCCGCGCATCCCGAGCCAGTGCCGCAAACCCAGATGCCTAAACTTCCCTCGCTTCCATCCACCGCCGTCCCGGAAGTTGATACTATCTTGTTTCCGGTAATCGTCACATTGTCCGTTCCCAGCACCATTATACCGGTGTCATCCGTGTCGTTTAAGACAAATTCCGGCTGAATCTGCAAATTACTGATAGTTGAACTAGCCGTAATCTTAAATCCGTAACTGCCGGCTATTGGGTCAATAATCGTCGTGTCGTTGCTCACGCCGATTATCGTCACCACTTTATTAACATCCGTAGAACCGGTATAGGTGCCGGCCGCAACATTAACTGTACCGTTAGTCGCCACCGAGTTAACCGCGTTCTGAATCGTCAGTTTTGGTGAACCGCTCGTGCCCGGATTGATATCGTTTCCAGCCGGGTCAACATAAATCTCGGACAATACTTGAACCGTAATCGTACCTGAATCACCAGATCCGACACCTCCCACCGTTGCCCGAATTACTCCTGTTCCCCCTGTCCCGCCGGTGAAAACCGCGCTCTTGTTATCTCCTGCTGGAGTTAGGTCTGTATCCGTCACCCCGCCGGTTTCGCTCTCCGTCGTCCAGGTAGCCGCCGCGTTCGCCACAAAGTTATTATTTATATCACGGGTGATCGCATAAGTCGTCGTTGCCTGTAATGGCGCCAGTGTTTGAGCCAAGACAACTATTCCACTTCCATTCGCCGCCGTTTCCACCTTCACTTGCGTGGCCAAGCCGACATTAACCGTTACTGCTTTCGTTCCAATCACCGCTCCCGTCGCGTTAGAAGTTGCCTTTATTGTTACATTACCGACTAAAACTCCCGTCAGTTTATCAACATTTAACGTTGCTGTCCCCGTTCCCGCCTCCACCGTCCAAACATAAGTGTCGGCTACGTTATTACTATACTGGTCTGTGGAAACCGCCGTATAAGACGATGACTCTATTCCCGAAACAATCGGGTCGTCTCCGGACACCGTCACCGTTGTTACCGCTCCTGGATTTAAAGCCACAACGGAAGTGGAAGTAGCGCTAGTTATACTGCCTACCTGGAAAACCATATCAAATGTTTCGCCTGATTTTGAATATCCCAAGCCACTGAAAGTTACCGCGCCGCTGGTAGTGGTAGCAGTATCATTACGCAAAGAGCCAGTGCCGGCATCTCTTATCGCCGTTACCGTCTCGCCATTGCTGTTTGCGTTGCCGTACTGGTCAGTTACGCTGATGGCTGGTTGAGTCGTTAAAGGATTATCAACCGTGCCGCCGGAATTTGCCGGTTGCGTCGTAATATTCACCGCCGAAGCCGCCGCCGCGTCAACCGTAAAGGAATTGCTCGCCTCATCCGTTCCAGCTAAAGAACCATTAGCTGTAACCGTTGTGTCCTGCGCGCGGTACAAAGTCGTGTTAAGTACTGTTGTGGAAACACCATTTGTGAAATCAACTGGAGTGGTGTAAAGATCGTTATCGCCAGCGTCAGGAGCATTATCAAGGCCGCTCAAATCATAAGCGATAACATCGCCAACCGCGTTGTAAGCTGTCGCCCCGTTCGCGCCGTTCGCTACGTTCCCATAAATATCAACCGCGTTTAACGCCGGCAAGGCAAACTGCGCGCCCGCTGTCTGCGCGCCAACCACGCCGGAGAATTTCAAGTGGTCAGCCGCCAAGTGCTTAACAATTAAATTAACATCGTAAGCCGCGTTAGCCGTACTATCTATAGTGCCGTCGCTAACTTCCAATTCCACCGGCCCCTCCGCTTTATAAGCAACCAAAGTCGCGTTTGTCCCATCTGTAACACCAGCCACAAAGGCAACACTCACCGGAGCGCTGATTACGCTTCCTTCAACCGTTGGCGCGTTTCCAGCTGGCGCGTTGCCAATGCCAGAGAAAGTAATGTTTTTAGCGCCGGCGTAGTTTGTGTCTACGTTACCAAAGGCATCTTTCGCCGTAATCGTCAGCTCATCACTGTCACCGGCGTTTATCGTCGTTGATATCGCCGTCACTTCCAACCGCCCCGCCGTCGCCGGATTAACCGTCAAATCCAAATCGTAAGCCGTATCTCCCATACTATCTATAGTGCCGTCAGTCACGTCCACGCTTCCCGCCTCTGCCTTATAAGCAACCAAAGTCGCCGCGTTCGCGTTAGACACGCCGCTGGTAAACGTTACCGCCGTAGCCGTCCCCAAGTTAGTTCCCTCCACCGTCGGCGTGTTTCCATCCGGCGAGTTGGTTAAACCGCTGAAAGTTAAACTCTTACTGCCCGCATAACTGGTCGCTGTGTTTCCAAACTGGTCCTGTGCCGTAATCGTTAATTCGTTATCAGCGCCCGCCGTCTGCGCCGCGCTCCCCGTCACCACCAACTTCACCGGCGCGCCCGCCACCGAACTCACCGCGCCAAACGAAGTCACTCCATCCATCACGTTTGTAATCGCCCCTGTTGAACCAGGACTCGCATTAGGCGTACCAGTATGCGTAATATCTCCCGACGCCGGTGTCGTCCCGGTCGGTTGAATCCTCAAACCAGAAATATTTACTGTTACCGGATCATCAGGTCCAGGAACAGCACCGTTTGACTGCGCGGTAACATTGAATTTAAAAGTTGTATATCCCGTACTCGCCTGCGGCACAACCGTGTTTGGATGCCCCAAACTAAAACCAGTAGACCAGTCAGCGCCGATAGTGATAACTGAACTCGGGTCAAATCTAAATCCTGCCGGCAACGTAAATGTGTGCCAACCCAATTTAATTTCCCCCCCCGTTGATTCCGTTATAGAAATATTTGTTAAATTGGTATAACCCGGTACCGGCGCCGCTGAACTTGTATCCAGCAAAATATTTGTTCCGCCCGTCGCCGAAGTAATTCCCGCCGCGAACACCTGGTACAAAAAAACGCCGGACACGGCGACTAAAAATAATGAGGTAACAACTACTGCTAACTTTTTTGTTTTCTTCTCTGTAAAAAGAGAAAAGATATTTAATTTTTCCATAACTTGCGACATAAATTTTATAATTTTTTTTAATACTAAAATTTTATTTTCTCTTTCTCTTTTTCGTAAAGAGAGTGCTCCGTAGAAGCGAGAGATTTAATTCTCCTGTCTCTGATAAACGTTCTGCCCATATTATACTGCCCACTCCCCAAAACAGTCAATATCCACAGACCATAAAACATATCTCGCTTAGTGTAAAGCCGCCCATCTTGACTATTTGACGAAATCATATTTGTGTAATAATATGTGGGAAGATTTATAAGGCCTAAAAAGCCAAATAAACTTTGACAAAAAAATAAGAAAAAAGGGAGAAAAGAAATGAACAAACTCGGGATGCTGATTATCGTTATTCTCGCAGTATGTAATCTTCAATCGGCTTACACGGACGTAGTTTATGATTCAAACGGAACTTATGCCGAACATACACTTGGCGTCGGCTCCCTGACTAATGGAACCTTCAATCCGTCAACCAGTGGAATTCTGGAAAGCTTCAGTACTTCTTTCCAAGTCAAAGGAAGCGGCACAATTCAGCTCACCATTGGAACGGAAGATTTTATTCCGTATCCCCGGCCGCAAAAAACACGCGTCATCACTGTTAGTGAAAGTGGTTGGAGCCAAAAATCATTTTCCAATTTTGAATGGTTCGGTGTCAGTCACTTCGCCGGAGGTATTCCTTCTACCGGCGACGGAGCAAGTTTATCGCTCTTGCAAGCAGCGACACTTAGCTCCGGAAACATCATTGATTGGAATGCCATCAACCCAGCCGGTACGCCTACCGCTCTCACACCGGGAAGTTTTACTATTGTCTCAATCTCCATCCAAGTATCGTCCGGCGTCTATCTTGACGCGGTCACCGTCAACGGCACCACTTATGATTTAGAACCGTTGAACTCCGCCCCCACCGCCAATTCTCAACTCATCTTAACGGATGAGGACACGTCGGCCGGAGTCACTCTGACCGGAAGCGACCAGGACTTGGACCCGCTGACATATTCCGTTGTCAGCAGTCCCTCTCATGGCCTGCTTTCCGGCACCGCGCCAAACGTAACCTACCAGCCGAACTCTGATTTCAACGGCTCCGACTCTTTCGTTTTCTCAGTGTTTGATGGAACTGTTGATTCGGCGGCGGCGACGGTGAATATCACCGTTAATCCGGTGAACGACCCGCCGTTTTTCACCAGCGGTTTGCCTCCGGACAGTATCAATAAAAACTTACCTTACACATACAGTGTAAGCGTAAGCGATATTGACACTCTACCGGCAAGTTTGGTGATTACGGCCATCAGCTTGCCGTCCTGGTTAACTCTTCATGATAACCACGACGGCACAGGTACGCTAACCGGCACACCGACATCATTTGACGCCGGCTCGCATAATATCACTCTTCAGGTAAATGATGGCGGCACAACGGTGGAGCAAAGCTTCGCTTTAACCGTAACAGCCAACAACAATCCGCCGTCATTTAGTGGGTATAACAATTCATATTACCGCGCTGAAGGCGGGTCGCTTATCATCTCCCTTCAAAGCTCTGACCCCGACGGTGACTCCGTTACCTTTCATATAAGTAATAAACCGAACGGAGCATCATTCTCAGAGAGTAACGGATTCTTTGATTGGAATCCGGACTACAACCAGTCCGGCATTCATACTATTACTTTTTGGGTAAGTGATATCTATGGAGCAGAGTCCGACCACCAATCGGTCTTTGTACAAGTAGCCGAAGCTGGAAATCCAACACCGACTCCAGCGCCAGCGCCGACGGCAACTTGGACGCCAACAATGACTCCAGTACCGCCGACACCGACGGGAACTCCGACTTCTCACGTCGGAGCCACGGCAACCAACACACCTGTGGCACCAGAGCCGACTAGTACTCCAACCCCGACTTCCAATGTCGAGGTTACGAGTACCCCGACGCCGGAAATTGTAGTAGCAACAGCTACGCCGCCACTTTCTCCGGCAACCGCTACACCAGTACCTCCGCCTCAACCGACCCAACCCCCACCCCCGCGTCCAACCAACACCCCGCGTCCGGCCCCGACGGGAACTCCGCCCCCAACGGGCATCAGAGCAACCGCAATACCGACTACTACTTTAAGCGCCGGCCAAACCAACACGCCGACGCTAACGCCAACTAACACCTCACCACCACCAACCTCAACGCCGATACCACCGACGCGGACCAATACTCCCCGCCCAACAGCAACACGGACACCAACCCAGACGCCAATCAACACGCCTCGGTTTATCCCCACCGCCACCCGCACACCGACTTCAACGCCAACTCCGCTCTTCGCGGCCGCGGCTGTCGTCGTCGCTCAAGGCGCCGGTGAAGATGACACCGTCCAGTGGCGAAACACGTTAATGGAGATACTCCGCAATTATAAAAGTATCTCCGGCGCGCTTCTCTCTTCTGTTGGCGGCGGCAGCGGACGCGGCACCCACATAACCATCGGCGATATCACCAACGATGGCCTCCCGGACGTCATTGAAACTCTGGGAGTAATTACCGCGAACGCCGTCTTCCCCAACATCGTTATTCTTCGGGACTATGGCTCTTTTACCGCCTTCCCCTCGGGAACCGGCAATCCGGTCCGTTATAACGACGGGGAACTTCGTACCGCGGTCGGCCAGTTCATGCGTGCCGGCAAAAACCTGCTGGCCGTGGCGCAGGGTTCGGGTAGCGAGTTGGGGCTCGTCCGCCTCTTCCAGTACATCGGCGACCCGCCCCCCCACACCTGGCGCATCATCGGCCAGTTCCAGCCGTTGGACAATCAGCCGACAGCCAACAATGCCGATGGCGGGGTAACGCTTGCCGCCGGCGATTTGGACGGCGACGGACTGGATGAACTGTTAGTCGGACAAACCAACAGCTCCACTTCGCTGACCCAGTTCACCGTGTTGGATATTGTTGACGCCAACAATCCCATCCGCCACAACTTCGTCGGTTTCCCTCCAGGATACCGCGGACAAGGCGGCGTAGAACTTGCCGTTGCCGACTTAAACGGTGATGGTGTGAATGAAATCGTCGTCGCTTCTGGCGGCAATTTCTCCACTCCTGACCCGGGCAGCTTGCTCGGCGTCATCAGACCCGTCGTGGAAAATAGAGTCATCACTGGCTTCGTCCGTCCCGATAACAATATTCTCAAAGTTATCGGCCGTGACTCTCTTAATCCCAGTGGCGGCCTCTACGTTTCCGCCGGAAACTTGGACGGCAACCTCACCAACAGTGAGGAAATCGTCTTCGGCACCGGCCCGGGCGCTCCCCAGTCGTTCTACCGAGCCATTCGGCTGGAGTACGACCCCGCAAACGGCGCGAACGGTTCAGTCACTTCTTTTCACTTCTTAACCGGTCCGCCGCGCGACACCAACTTCTTCCAGGAAACATTTGGTCCTGGAGCGGTCCGTGTCGCCGCCTTCCGGTAAACTGCCAAAAATTACTCTTTGCATCACAGCCGTGAGAAATCTCTTCTCACGGCTTATTTTTTTAATTCAAGCTATTGAACCATGACAAGCTATTGACATTTTGTAATATCTGCCGTACAATACACCATTAGTTGTTTGGCAATAAAATAAAAAATCTCTTTGAAAGGAGAGAAGTAATGAAAACGAAAAACGCGGTTTTGCGAAAGATTTCCGGAGGGCACAAAGTTATCGTGCCTGCCACGAGCGGCCAGCGCACTATTGCGCAGGCCGGAGACGTATTCACCGGCTGGCTTGACCCCGATTTCAAAAATTGGGGAACAGATGTAGCCGGCGAAGCCAAGCCGGAGACGCCAGCCGATGTCTATGAACTGGCGGAGGACGCGACGTTTGAGCAGATGTTTACCTCGCTTTCGTCCGATCTGGACCAGCTCCTTTGGGAGCAGGAACAGATTTTAGCCTTCGTGGAAAGCCATAAGAATTGGCTTCATCCCGAAGGCTATGGAAGCTTTTTTCTGTTCAAAGTCGGGAACGAGGTTTTCGTCGTGTTTGTGGGCTTTGACTCTGTTGGCGTTCTTTTCGCGTATGTCTTCCGCTTTGACGACGCCTACATCTGGGATGCGAGTCGTCGCGGTCGCGTTTTCGTCCCGCAACTGTAGAATTAGGTTCTTTGGCAACAAATTTGAAAGGAAAGGAGAAGTATCATGAAGACTGCAACCTACCCCGAAGTAGGGCAAGTTTTTGAGCTGATGCTCACAGAAGACCAGCTAGACGGGATTGATATGGTCAAAAACTTTGGCTATAACCCTGACGGCTGGCGGTACACCGGCCAGCAGCCGACTCCGGAAACCGGCAAATTCAAGTTGGTGCAGGTCGGCTTCTGCAACAACTTGCAAGAAGTCGCTCAAAAATTAAAAGAACACGGCGACATTCCGGCCGGCCAATGGCTTCAGGCCTTCAACGCCGTCTACCCCAAACCCGACGGCAACGGCCCCATCGGCGTTGCCGATAATTCGTGGGTGGATCCGGACGGCAGCCTTGGCTTTCCCTGCATGCGCTCGGACGGTGGCGCGGTCTTCTACTGGGCTGACTTTGGCCTCGGTGAGGTCTGGCGCTGGCTCGTCCGTTGTAAGTAACAGGCGCTGGGAATCTGGAACTTGCTTCTTTTGGCTCTTTGGCTCCGTATATACTACGGAGCTTTTCGTTTTAACTAAAACCGCCCCGACTTTAGTCAGAGCGGTTTTTTTAATAAAATTTCCTTTTGGAATTTGTTTCTTAGTGTTTGGTAATTTCAAAACACCGCTTAAGCGGTGTTTTGTTTGTGGGCAGGGAGGGATTCGAACCCCCGTAGGCATATAGCCGTTGGATTTACAGTCCAATGCGATTGACCACTCCGCCACCTGCCCCAAAACCATCCGCTATGCAGTTTAGCGTTTTCCTTATTTTCTTTCAACCGCCTCATCCCCTCAAGAACCGCTATTATCTCCGTTGCCGTTACCGATAAACTCATCCATACTCCCCTTCTCATTCTTGCCGCCATTTGCCCCCTTCGCTTTTTCCAGATACCGCCCGATGCGATTATCAATTTTAAGCAACAGCAGTCGCAAGCGGCGCAGCCCCTTATAGAGAGCTGTGTGTAAAAAAGCGTCAATCTGCTCCAGCGGCAGTGACCTAATCCATCTTTCTACCGCCGCTCCATGGCCCGCCCGCGCCTCCGGCACTCTCGGCACCGCCCGCGCCGCCACTAAAACCATTACCGTCAAACTCGCCATCAGCACCACTTGTAAAATTAGCTCCGCCATATTTTTTAAATCTCAATCCTATAAAACTTCCCCAAAGTTATATTCTCCCCCACCTTTGCGATTGTGTCTTTCAAAATCTCGCTTACTGTTCGCGACTCGTCTCTGATAAACGGCTGTGTCAAAAACTCATCCGCTGTCTCCGCCGGCATCGCCGCCAGCTGCAACGCCAAATTATGCGCCAACTCGCAAAACGGCTCCGACCTGGCCACAAAATCCGTCTCCGTTCGGAGTTCCACCAGCACGCCCACACGGTTGTTATGCACGTAGGCCTCAATCTTTCCCGCTCCGGTAGCGCGCCCCTCTCGCTTACTGGCTTTAAGCTGTCCCCTTTCCCGCAAAATCTCTTTGGCCTTATTAACATCACCGCTCGCTTCCGTCAGCGCCTGTTTGCACTCCATCACCCCCGCCCCTGTCTCCTCCCTAAGCGCCGCTATCTCTTTTGCTGTAATCATAAAATCGCCTGTTAATAACTGCCACTTAATTCTAAACAAAATCGGTTTCTTTATCTACTCCTTCCATCATCTACTGCTCTGCCGCCTTCGCCGCCCCCAGCGCTCCGACTCCGCCAGCCGGCGGATTAGTTGAAGCCGCTCCTATCGCTTTTTTAACCTCTCTCAAAATAAATTCAATTGATGACCGGGAATTATCGTTCGCCGGAATCGGATACTCCACTGTCTTCGGATCCACATCCGTACTCAAAATCGCCACTGTCGGTATCTTTACTTTCTTCGCCTCCCGCAACGCCGTCACATGCAATTTCGGGTTTACGATAAACATCGCCTCCGGCAACCTGTCCATCTTCTCAATTCCGGAAAAAAGAAACTCCATTTTCCCAATCTCTCTGTTTATCCGAGCCATTTCTTTCTTGGAACGCTTTAATCTTCCCGATTCCTTATCAGCTCTGACGCTGGCAAAATATCCTATCCTCTTCCTAATAACATTTAAATTAGTCAGCGCCCCCCCCACCCACTTATTGGTTACGTAAGGATAACCGTATTGGACCGCCAAATCCGCTATCAGGTCCCGTGCCGCCGGTTGTGTTGCCACAAAAAGTATGGTCTTTCCTTCCGCCGCCATCCTTCCTAAAAAGTCCGTCGCCGCCGTCAGCATCGGCTCTGTTTTCATTAAATCAAACAATTCAATCGTGTTTCGGTTGGCCGCCACCAGCGGCTTCATTTTCGGATGTGTCTTGCTCTTCCGGCGGCCATAAAAAAGGCCTGCTTTAGCCATTGCCTCTATTTTCTCCAAGTTGACTGCCGGCTCCGCCTGCGCCTCGCTTTGCGCTTCCGCCTCTTCTTCCGGCGCCTCCGCTGTCTCGTTTTCTTCTTCTTGCACAGCCATTATTTCATCAGACATAACGCCAATGAGTATAGATAAAACCCGCCTCTCCGTCAACCCGCCTTTTCCTCCCTACCAACTTCCTCTTCTTTTCTCCGCCCCTTCTCGCGGCGCCATTTCTCTATCTCCTTGTGATTCCCCGACATCAGCGCCGCCGGCACCTTTAGTCGCCGCCTGTCCATCTTCACCTCCGCCGGCCGCGTGTAAACCGGATAACTTCCTTTATTTTCCTCCAGCGACTCATCCTTGCCTAAAACGCCCGGTATAAACCGCGCCACTGTTTCTACCACCATTGCCGCCGCCAGTTCCCCGCCAGCCAGTATAAAATTCCCCACTGAAATCTCCTCGTCCGCAATCTTTCTCACTCTTTCATCCACCCCCTCATAACGCCCGGCGATTATCACTATCTTGTCATATTGTCTTGCTAAACGCGCCGCCGCTCCCTTGTCAAAAACCTTGCCGCGCGTAGACAATAATATTACCCTTGTTCTCTTCCCTCTCTTCTCCCCTCTGCCGGCAATTTTAGCTACCGCTTTCTCTATCGGCGGATACATAAGCACCATTCCCGGCCCCCCGCCAAAGGGCGCGTCATCCACCGTCCGCCTTTTGCCCAACCCGTACTGCCTCAAATCGTGCCAGCACACGGCCATTAAGCCCTTCGCCTGCGCCCGCCCCATTATTGACAAGTTAAAATACGATTTTAACGCCTCCGGCAGTACGGTGATAATTTCAAACCGCGCCGCTTTGGCTTTCTTTTTCTTCCTGTTTGTTATTTTCATGGCTTCCATTCTCCTCCTTTTTCTCTTCCGAATGCAAATCCTTGCCGCGCACCAGCGCGTTCTCCAGCGCGCTACGCAAGTCATCTATGTTCACCGCGGCTCTGGGTCTCTCCGGTGAACGCGGTTCCTGCCGCTCCGGCTTCGGTCGAAACTGCTCCCGCCTCTCTGAACCCGCCGGCTGGTGAAGTCCGGGCCTCGCCTCTTCCGCCCTCGGCGGCGCTTCTCTTCTAAGTGTCGCTGCCAGTGGCTGTTCTCCCCGCCGCGCGATTTTATCATCACGCTCTTTCTCCTTGCCCCCTCCGCTCCCCAGCCAGCCCGTCGCAATCGTCTCCTCAACCTTTCGTCTATCCACTCCGTAATGATTACGTGAATTCTCTATAATCACATCCTTAAAAGACCCGGCCGGTTTTGGTAACGGCGGAACTGTGCTGGCCGAAAACGGGCGGGACGCCACTCCGTCAATCATCAGCCGCGCGTAGAAATTATACTTCGGCAAATTAACCAAATCGCCCGCCATAAACTCCGGCTCAAATTCTTTCTCTAAAAATTCCGCGTCCGCCGCTCCTATTCTGAAAGTAATAATCGTCCCCACGTTGCCGAACACCGCCGGCCGCACGTCCTCGTCCAGCTGTTCCACATACTGATGAGCAATAGTCAAGTCCAGGTGGTATTTGCGCGCCTCCGATAAAATAACCGCGAACGATTTGGTGGCAAAGTTTTGAAATTCATCCACCGACAAAAAAAAGTCCGGTCTCTGGTCCTCCGGCACGTCCACCCGGCTCATCGCCGCCAGCTGTAGCCGCGTCATCAGCATTGCGCCCAGCAACGCCGAATTGTCTTCTCCAATTCTGCCTTTGGAAAGATTGGCGATGAAAATTTTCCGCTCGTCCATAATCTGCCGCATATTGATGCTGGAATGCGGCTGGCCGATAATATTACGAATTAGCGGGTTGGACACGAACTGTCCCACCTTGTTCTGAATGGAAGCCAGCGACTCCGTCTCCAGACGCTGGGTGTACTTGGCAAATTCGTTCACCCAAAAACCTTTTATCACCGGGTCCTTCAGGCCATCCACTATCTTTCGTCGATACTCCTTGTCCGAAAACAGCCGCAAAATTTCAAGCAAGGTTGAGTCCGGATACTCCAAAAGCGCCAAGAGCGCGTTGTTTAAGATATACTCCATCCGCGCCGACCAGGCGTCTATCCATATCTTCTTAAAAACGCTCATTATTCCCGACGCCACCAAATGCCGATGTTCGCCCCCTACTCGCTCCAGCGGATTAAAAGCGATCGGCCTCTCCAAATCCGCCGGATTGAAATAAATAACGTCATCCATCCTATCTTCCGGAACAAAATCCAAAATCTTCTCCGCCGACTCTCCGTGCGGGTCAATAATGCCCACTCCCCGACCGGCCGCGAT
>ERZ1292629.993-Hain-H43-01um-R1-993-length-29955-cov-6_pt2 | contig 17626 bp, 19 predicted proteins | sample MGYA00564399_ERZ1292629 | MGnify/ENA primary metagenome ERZ1292629 (study PRJEB36523, sample SAMEA6512636) | groundwater metagenome | collected 2019-01-08 | study: AquaDiva: Metagenomics assemblies of 32 groundwater samples
TGGAAAATTGCGCTTGAGCAAACCGGTTCCGGTTATAATTGGGTCAAGATCTACCAACTAAACAAATCGTTGGTCGGTAATAATCCAAATCTCATCTACCCCGGACAAAAATTAGTATTAAAATAGCTATAGTGCTGAGCGCGGTCGAAGCATGCGGTGGTAGTTCAGTGGTAGAATGACTGCTTCCCAAGCAGTAGGTCGCCGGTTCAAATCCGGTCCACCGCTCCGCGTCAAACGCGGCTTCGCCAAATCACAGCACGAAGCCAAGTTTTGTAAGCGAGTCGAGTTTGACTCGACAAATTTCTGTATACTTACAATATGACTGAAACGTCAGACGTTTCATTAAATACGAATATTTTATAAACGAAAAAGACGCTAAAGCCAGGGAAGTTTACCTAAAAAGTGGCTATGGGCGCGAAAATTTAAGCGAATCTCTTCAAAATACTTTTTCGGTCGATATTCCATGATCCATAATCTGATTTTACTCCTTTAATTTCTTTTCCGCCTCCAAAAGTTTTTTTACCTCCCGGTCAAAGTCCGATATATAATCTTTATCGCGTGCTTTGCGGTACTCATTGTATTCTTCTAAAGCTTTGTCTTCCGCCTGCTTCGCGCTCACTGTACCGGCAGAATGCAGTAACTTCTTTTCAGAAATTGTCAAAAACTCATCGAGTGATTTATTTCTGGTTCGGTCAAATAATTTTTCGCAATGACAATATCACTCGCCGTAATATAGTTACTTTTAAAACTGGTAAGCCCCATCAGAGGTTTTTTGCTATCGGCGCGCTGGACTATAATTTCTGCCGCAGTATATCCATGCACGGCATAATGCATTTTATTTTGCACCGTGGCAAAGAATTTATGTGTCAACTCTGCATTTGCCTTGTAATCGATACTTGTCGCATAAATATCAGTCACTTTCTGGTAGAACATCCGTTCACTGCTCCTGATATCCCGCACCCGTTGTAGCAGTTCCTGAAAATAACGGGCCCGGCCGCCATCCTGTTTGAGTCGCTCGTCATCTAGCGTAAAACCTTTAATTAAATACTCGCGTAATCTTTCTGTCGCCCATTTGCGAAACTGTGTACCTCGATCGGATCGCACTCGGTAACCAACAGCCAGAATAGTATCAAGATTATAATGTTTTGTGTCATAATTTTTACTGTCTGTGGCAGTTATTCGGAAATTCCTAATAACTGACTTTTCGTTCAATTCACCACTTTCGAATATATTTTTTAGATGTTCATTAACCGTTGGGATGCTCACATCAAAAAGTTCCGCAATTAGTTTCTGCGTCAGCCAAACATTCTCATCTTCAATTCTGACATTTATTTTTTGTTCATCTCCGATAACCTGATAGATAGCTATTTGCGGTTTTTGAGTTGCTTTTTTCATATTGTAGAGCGTTACCTAATTCTACTCCTTTTTTCTTCCTAGGGTTAGGTTTATGACTGTGAGCCCCCTGCAAGAATCGGACTTGCGTCCGCGGTTTACGATACCGCCGCTTTACCACTAAGCTAAGAGGGCTAAATGTTATAATTCTACCAGAATGTACCGGAGCAGATTACAAAGATTGGAAGAGAAACAGGATATACGGGCAGCCGTACTGATATTTGCGGCTGTAATATTGCTTTTGGTTTTTTTGGGCTTTGTAGGTATAAAATTCCTTCCTACACTGGTTAATATGCTTTCCAACTCCAAAAAAATAAACACAGACAAAACCGATCTTATTTCTCCACCCCCGCCCGCCCTCATCTTGTCCTATTCAGCCACCAACAGTGCCACTATTAATTTAAACGGTCAATCCGAACCGGAATCTCAGGTTTATCTGACCCAAAACGGAGATTCCAAAGGCGCCCAGAAGGCCCAAACCGACGGCTCATTTGTCTTTCATGAAATTACACTTTCCGAGGGAAATAATTTATTCAGATTAGTGGCCATGGATCCGGCCGGTAACCAAAGTCCAGCTTCACAAGTATACTCGGTTGAATTTATTTCTAAGGCTCCTGAATTGAATATTGAGACACCCCAAGATGGCCAGACAGTCACCTCCAAGAAATTGACTGTCAAGGGCGCCACTGCGCCCCAAAACAAACTGGTCATCAACGGCCGTTGGGTTACTCTGGGTTCTACCGGAACATTTGAAACAATACTTAATCTGAATGTCGGAGAGAACAAAATATCATTTGTCGTAACCAACCGCGCCGGAGGTGAAACTCAAAAAGAAATTACTGTCAAACTGGAATAAGCAGTGCAATCCAGAGCATGACTGCAGGATAAAACAAACTATTTAGAAAAAATGAGTGAACAAATATTGCAATTAGACTGGTGCTAAGTGCTAGGTGCTGGGTGCTAAGTTTCCAAAGTACTTTAAGATACTTAAGATAAAATAATAACCCAACAATTCCCGTTGTGGCCATGACCAGAAGCAACGAGGAGTCAGCCCCGGCCCCAGCGTGACTTTCTGGAGCGGCTTTCTGAGCATAACGGTAAGTATTAAAGCCAACACCAATAATAGGATTATCAGAAAATATTTCCCAGGCTTTCTTCCAGCTTGCAATCCTCGCGTAGATCGTACTTGACCTTTCTAGTTTTACTCCCTCTCCACTCGAATAGCGTGGTAATACAACGATGGTTATACCTAAAATCAAAAATGATAATACGCTATATTTCCAGTTTTTCTTTTGAATAGAAATCCATGTAAAGGCCGTGAAAAATGCCAGATAACTGGCCCTGGAGTACGTCAAAGCCAAAGCCAAGTATACAATGACCCACCAGACTTTTTTGTAATTATTAATAACCAAATAAATCAATGTCAAAACCAAAATTAAGCCTGTGAATCCAGGATCTAAAAGGGCTCCTACTATCCTGTAATAATGCGGGTCCCATCCCCACGTTTCCAAAAACCGGACATCGGGAATTATAATATATTGCAGAATTCCGAGTATAGCTGTACCAATTCCGACTAACGGCAAGACTTCAATTGATTGAATTACCACGCCCGCCAAACTGCTGTAAACTATCCATCTGAGTAAATACATTGCACCAACCGTAATTTCCGCAGGCGAAAACCGGAAAGATGCCATGAGTAAAGATATTACTCCCACAATTCCGAAGGTCAAAATCGGTCTGAGTAACTTATTTGTTCTACTTAGTATCTTGGGTAACTTAAGTACCCACAAGATACCTACGACTAGATCAAGCAGTAAATTCATACAAAGCGACACCTGCGGCCACATCAACATTCAACGAATCAATATCAGAACTGATGTCTATTTTCAATTTGGTTTGACACATTAACTTAGCTTGGGGAGTCAGTCCCCTGCCTTCATTTCCAAGCCACAACAGATATTGTTCAGGCTTTATGCTATATGATTTAAGATTTATGGAGTCTTTGTCCAAACACAAGGCAAAGTTACTTTGGTTACTTAGGATATTTAGATCATCAATTACGATAATATTAATGCCAAAAATGGCCCCCATGCTGGCCCGGACAACCTCGGGAGCAAAGGGGTCTACGGTCTTGCCTACTAAATATATATTTTTGACTCCAAACCCCAAAGCGGTACGCATCACAGATCCCATACCACCGCCATATTGAGTGTTTTCCAAGACCAGGCCTGATCCCGGTAACACTTGATTTTTCAAAAACTTCATCTTGACAACCGCTCCAACACCTTGGATATCTTCTTTGTAGGCCAGTTTCTCATAAACTGCGTGACCGATGAGCATCCGGTTATCTTTGGGAACGGCATGAATAACTGAGTGCTTAAATTCCGTATCCAGCTTGTCTGCCAGATAGACCAGAGTGTCAATCTCCCAACCTTTCTTGATGGCCTGATCCACAAAATTGACCCCATCCACCCAAAACAGACCACTGCCCCAACGGGCTGACCGGTCACGCGAGAGCTTGATTAGTTTGTGTTTGTCCATGAGCATGAGATCATTATACCTTACCTTTTGAGATACAACTTCCCGGCCACCAAAAACACATAAAAACTCATGAGCATGGCATGGACAAAGCCGGCTGTACCATCAAGTAAACCTAACTTTAGAAAATATAAATATTTAAATCTCCAGATTGGTCCGAAGATTATTTCAAAAATATCAGTTTTTCTGCCATTTTTATAAAATTCATTGGCCTTGAGTGTCGAGTAATTATTGATATGCTTCAAGAATTCCACTACCGTCTGGTGCGGATAGTGAGAGAGTTCACCCTCCAATTTATCAATTCTGCCATCTACAACCCAGGTTTCATGGACTGCACCTCGCCAGACTCCGGCTCCACGGCGGGCAAGCCTTAGTAACCAGACATTACCGACATCCCCGTATTTAAACTTGTGATTCCAGATATAGTCTACTCTGTGAACCAGATAGCCATTAGCATCATTCTTTTTGACTTGCTCCTGAATGCTAGCTCCTAGCTCCTTGCTTACTACTTCATCCGCATCCACAAATAAAATCCAACTTGACTTGATCTTCTCAATTGCGAAGTTACGCTGACCGGCGTAATTAACCATTTTGTTATTTAATATTTTAACTTTGAGTTTCTTAAGTATCTTAAGAGTATTATCGGTCGATTGATCGTTTACCGCCACTACCTCATCACAAAAACCCAAAGACTCTATACACCTCTGTATATTCTTCTCTTCATTTTTGGTTAAGATTATTGCGGTTAGCATAATATGATTTTAACATTTTAAGTAACTTGAGTAACTTATGAGTCAGGAAAGAAAGAAGAATCATGGCCGGGATAAATAGGACTACACGGTAGGCTTCGGAGGCAAGCCCGGTTCCCCCAAAGCCCTCAAAAATATGTTTTATCAACCAAATAAAGATTCCCAAGGTCTGGGTTGGCCCCGAGATCAAAAACGGTAATATCCCCAATAGAAAACCTAATATACTTTTTTTATTTAATCTAAATATTATGAGAGGCCAAAAGATAAATGTTAATAAATGAAGCTGATATAGGAGACCCAGGAATAATCCTGTCAGAAAGTCTCTTCGTTTAAGAAAACTTAGCAAAAATATTACTTCAAATAAGGGAATTGGTGCAGTGTGATACGGTGTACGGAGATGCATCATCAGCCAGGGATTTAATACCAGCACAATGGTACTGAGTAATGCAGTGTTCTTGCCAAACATTATAGAAATTAGATAATAGAAATTAGAAATTAGAAATATATTTAAAAATATGATTAATACTACCGGAGATAGCGGGTGAAAATTTGATAGCCAAAAAGCGGGCACGAGCATATAAGTCCAAAGTGGACCCTGATGCAACCAAACAATGCTTGCAGTGATTCCCAACAAGGGGAAATGCGCGTTTAATAATGCGTCTCGAGCCGACTGATAAAACCAACCCATGTCATCAAAGTAGGGAATGTTCATTTTATAGCTTCAATCAGAGCAACGGCTGAAGGCATGTGGGGGTCAAACGGGTGATTTTTCGGAATCGTGTTTACCAGCGACCAGTGTTGTTTATCATCGCGTATGCCGAATCTTAAATTAACTTTCCCAAACTTCAAGAGTAATTTTTTTAAACTTGTTAAGTCATATGACCGCCAGGATGGGGTGTTAAAATATTTTGCCGACACTGGCACAGTCAAAAGTAATTTACCCCGCGGCTTTAAACTAACATAAATATTATTTATGGCCAGCTGGTCACCATTGGCCATTTTGGCACCACCATAGATTTCTAATCCAATATGTTCAAGTGTTGAAAGGCAAATCACCGTATCAAAGTAATCTTTTTTAATAAATTTGGTAATGTCAGCACATACATTAATCAAATTCGGATGTTCAAAAGACAATCTTCTCAAGTCCAGAGCAGTTATTTCATGTCCTACACTGGCCAGCATTAATGAAACAGGACTTTCGTTTGCACCGACGTCCAAAACACATCCAGACACTCTCGATAATACAAATGGCATCTCCAAAATTCTCTCGTTAATCTCGCGCCTCGTCAACCTTGAACGTAAAAATGGACTCGCAAAAATAAGTGTCGAGATGGGTTTAAGAGCCAAAAGCCGGTACTTCAAGACATCTATCACCGGCGGGGTAAATTCAAATGGTCTGATGGGCTGAGTAAGCATATTTAAATACCTCCAAATACCGAAGTCCAATAACATCAAAGGTATAATTTTCATTAAATCTTTTTATTCCTCCTGTGACCGGATTTTCCAACATAGCAATTATTCCTTCCGCTAAATCGTCAACCAGAATTCCTGAATTTTCATCAATTATTTCTGGTGCAGTTCCGCGGTTGTAAGCGACAACCGGTACTCCCTGACTCATGGCTTCCAGCATCACTAAACCAAAGCCTTCCAATTCCCAAAGACTTGGAAATACCAAAACACTTGCCTGAGCTATCTCTTTTACTGCGTCTTCGACATAGCCAGTAATTTCAACATTTTTACAAGGCTCTAACTTCATACTGCCTTCACCGATTATTTTTAACTTTGCATTGGGATACTTTTCCAAGACTCCCGGCCAGGCTTCAATCAACAAGTCTTGGCCTTTACCTTTCTCCAATCTAGAAACGCAAACCACCGTAAAATTCTTAACTTTCGGGTATTTTTTAATATCTACCGCGCATGGAATGATTCTCACTTTTGCTGTGGGAATACCTGTAATCGCCACATTGGCTTTGAATGTATGACGGCTGGGCATGATGACTACATCAGGAAGTCTACTCACTAAACGATATAAAAATTTTGGTAATCCGAAAAATTTATTAAAGACGGTTTCGAGAGGACCAAACTCTACCCAAACTACCGGTTTATTCAATAATTTTGCTATCGGCGTAACTATAATTTTTTCCGGAAATCCGGACATATAAATCAAATCGAAGTCAATAAAAAATAACTTTATATATTGCCAGAGACCATACGGCAAGAATATTATTGCTTTAAGTAGTCCCCTCCAATTGCCAATTATGTCTAGGACAACCAGTATTTTTTGACCATCGCCAAGCATTTCATTGAATCTATCATTAGTCGTATGAGACTCTATGACAATATTTTGTTTCTTTAACCAATTAAACAAGCCGATATTAAAAGTTTCTGCCCCGCCAATACCCAATGTCTGATTGATAAACAAAATTTTGTGTAGTTTTACATCCGAATTTATTTTTTTAAACTCAAATTCGAAATTAGTATCTACAAGAGTTTCAGAAATTGTTTTCAGACTGTGTAAATAACAAATTGTTTTTATTGATTTTGGAGTCAAGCCAATCTTGTGTGCCCCCCAAACACCTGTCTGTGAAGTGTCGCCATACAAAAATAAATTCCGGGTATCCGGATCATCCGCAAATTTGTCAAAGATGGCATTGATGTTTGGTATTCTGACCTTTAATCGTCCACCTATCAATAACACACGGCTTATTTCAGCCAAAGTCGATTCTAATTGTTCTTTGGTCAAATGCTCCAAAATATCTTGGGCAATAATTTCCTCGCATGAATTATCTTCAAACGGCAATTTCTGAGAAATATCACAGACCACATCGACACCCCGACTTTTGATAACATCTACATTGATATAGCCATCACGGATATCCGCTCCGCAACCCAAGTTTAATTTCATAAAGACTTAAATGATCTATGGGCCAGATAAATTGCCACCGGCAGAGCGACTACCGCTCCAAATGTGGCCGCATAGGCCGCCCCCATTATTCCCCATGTCCTGACAGCCGGAACAACCGCCGTTAACAATCCCAGAGTGCTAGTCAATACAATTAATGTCACATACTTCTGCTGTTTTTGGGCCATAAATACGGCATTAAATGAATAGCCGATCCCGCGGGCGATGCCCAAAAATGCTAAAACTTTTAATACGGGAACCGCGTCCAGCCAATTGATACCAAATAAAATTAAGATAATCGGCTTGGCAAATAACCAAATTGCCAATCCCAAACCTATCGTCAATATATTTACAGTCACTACTGTCTTAACGACAGCGTTCTTTAGATTCTTGCCACCGGCGCTCATTTTGGAAAATATTGGGAAAGTGGCCCGGTAAAAGACATCCACTATTTCCGAGACCGGTGTCGTAGAAACCTTGTAGGCATATTGATAGACACCCAGGGGGGCTTCACCCAAGAGCTTGCCAACCACAATATTGTCACTTTGGGTAAACAGATAATCTAATAGTCCGAAACCCATTACCCACTTACCACGCGACAGTATCAGGCGACAGGATACAGGATTCAGGGCAAATTTTGGCCTTGGAGAAATAAAACACCAAGACAAAATCACCTCAAAAATTGCTGAAGCAATCAGTCCCCAGATCAAACCAACGGGCGAGCGGGTATACCAACAGACCAAAACGCTGACACCTGTTTCCAAAGCAAAAATAGATCCCCGCAAGGCAAATTCCCGGCCAAATTTTAGTTCTTTCAAAAAAGTTATAATCGCCGGATTAATAAATCCCCGGATTAGAGGAGCCAGAGCCAACAAATATAATAAATTCAAAGTATCCGGTGAATTGAAAAAAGTACTAATCCAGGGTGCTGTAACTACAATCAAGAGTGCAATTATTATTCCGCGGATGATAGAAAGAACCCAGGCCGTATCTATATATTTATCTATTTTGCCCTTTTCCTGCATCAAAAATATATTAATACCGGTCTCAGTGGCTATTTCCAGAAGAGCCAAAACCATAGTCACAATCCCGAATACCCCCAAAGAGGTTTTGGTGAGAATACGGGCCAACACAGCCATGCGCAAGATAGTGATGACCCGCAAAGCACCACGCAAGCCCGCAGTCCACGATAATCCACTAAACGCTGTATTTGTATAACTCATTTTGGTTTTGACAACATACCCATAACTGTCCCAAATATGACACACATATCTGCAGTCAATTGTAGCACCGGAAGCCAGAAAAATGCCCTGAGATCTTTTACGTATTTATAATTTTTGACGATAGACCAGACTATATATAACACTGCCAATAATCCAAACCACATATTTATAAAAACTAAAAAGAAAAAAAGATAATAACGAAGAATTAAAAATTTGACTTTGGGGCGCATGATGCCCGCATAGATGTCAGAAACCGCAAACCGGAGAAACATCCAGGCGGCTTGTTTTAAATTCTTACGCGGGTACCAACCCACGACTGCGTCTCTGGCAAAGACAAATTTTGTTCCTGCTTTTTTTAGTCTATTGGCAAATTCAAAATCTTCACTGGTATCCAGTTTAGTGTTGAATCCACCAGAACTAAAAAATAACTTTTTGGTAATAGCCATAGACCGAGTCGAGGGTAAAAACCCGCTTCCGATTCTATCAGGCATGACCAATACATAAGGCACCAAACATTTTTCAAATACATTTTGGGGGAGACCCTCATAATATCCTGCGACTACCTCCGCTTTGACTTTCGTCAATTCCTCCAACCAATTCTTCTCCGGTACACAGCCTGCGTCAGTAAAAACAATTATTTCACCTTTGGCTATTGAGACTCCTATATTTCGTCCTTCAGAACGGTTATATTTTCCCGTAATTATTTTTATACTTTTATACTCTTTACACTTTGATACCGTATTGTCTGTAGACCCGCCATCTACAATAATTATTTCAGCTGGAAACTTCACCAGCACATCCAATAACTCCTTTATAGTTTTTTCTTCGTTGAGAACAGTGACCACAATGCTTATTTTTTTTGCCATAGCTTTTCGTAAATAGCCGCAATCTGATCCCAAGTCGGAACCAGAAACCCCGGTATATTAAAAGGTGTCATGTTCAGATAATCATATTTTAGCGGATTGTCATAATATGCGTATACTTGGGTATTTTGGCCCATGGCTTCCAAAATAGCCAGATACCCATTTACAAAAGCGTATTTGTATTTGTAAAAATATTTACCCGCCTTTGGATCATTTGTAAACACATCCAATTTTACATTCATTTTCTTTGCTAAAGCGCTGTAAAATTCTAGGTCTTTCCCACTTCTGCCCAGATAAACGGCGCCTTTTCTAAATATTTTTAGTCTCCTAATTTTCCCGGCTGCTCCAAAAATCACAAAATCTGGCTTGGTAAAATAATATTTTTTTATAAATTCACCAACACATATATTTCCATTGGCCATTAACTCACTTACTTTCCGCACAAATATATTTTTCCAAGGAACTGGATATATGCCCTCCCAACCGTGGAAAGTTATAAAAAACTTTTTGTTTAAATATTTCAAGCGTATAAAAAATACCCAAAAAAATACATCATGAATATGCACCACATCCGCCCAATCAAATAAATCTTTGTATTTCCATATCTGTCTCCATATCTCCCACTTATCCGTGCCCACTTCTTTCTCTGTTAAATACTTAATCTCATGTTTTTTCCTTAGCTCCTTTGCAATCATGTACACATGCTTTTCTACTCCACCGACACTCTCAGGCCAAGTCCTCTTCACCAAAACCAATATTTTCATATTTTCTGAGCAATTATGAATATGTCTGATTCTCCAAACAACATAGCTGATACATCATCAAAATAGGTAATTAAATCTGAAATTGGGCCTTTGATAAATTTAATAAATTTACCCAATACCGGAAATAAATATAACGCATTCCTTACAACACCTTCAGTTAATAAAGTTTTTGTAATTACAAAACCAGATTCTTGAATAATATTTTGCAAGCTTTTCCATTCATATCTTCTTAAATGTCCTACTCTATTGTCAAATTTCTTTGCAAGTCCAAGTCTATAAAGAGGAGCATTAACACTCGGGGTAGATAAAATTAATTTCCCATTAATTTTTAGAAGTCTATGAAATAATTTTATTAATTTTATATCATCCTTAATATGTTCTATCACTTCAAAACAAATTATTACATCAAATTTTTTAGTAAACTTTTTGGGAACTAGAGAAAACATAACGAAATTCTCCAAGGACATTATTTTTGAACTTTCATTACACTTATCTATCGCTTCTTTTGAAATATCAACCCCAAAAACATTAAATCTTTTCTTACCTAAATAAAGACTAATCGTCCCTGCTCCACATCCATAGTCCAATACATCTATGTCTCGATCATTAATTTCTTCCTTTAAAACATCAATAATTTTTCTATAAGTAAAATTATTGTCACTAACTATTTTCCACTGAGAAGTAGTGTTTTTGTGAAACATGTTATATTGCTTATCCATTGGACATTATTTTATCATCTTGACACGAGTATCAACATATGATTATATTGTAGTTGTGAAGATTAAATATTTTTTTATCTCCGCTCTCGTTTTAATATTTACATCGATAACTCTTTTTAACTCCTCTTTAGCACAATCTTCGAATGAAATCTTTTCCACCTGGCAAACTAGTAGTAGTCTGCCATATCCACTTGCAAACTATCCATCCTTTGTTTATTTAGACCGTATATACGCAATAAATGGCTCTGCACAAACTGGAGCAAGTAAACAATCTGTAATATCTTCTGTTATAAATTCTGACGGATCACTTGTATCATGGAATAATATTAATGCTGATACACCAGACGCGTTAATACTCCATGCATCTGTCATTAAAGAAAACAAAATTTATGTTCTCGGGGGAAAAGTTGAACCTTCAGGGATAGGAAATTCAGTAAATTATGTATGGGTGGGAAATTTAAACAATGACGGCAGTATTTCCAGTTGGACTACATTGAATCCGCTTCATAAGAAACTTTCCAAAGGAAAGGCGGTAATTGTCAATAATAGGATTTATTTTGTGGGCGGGGCAACATGGACCAATGGTGGCAATCCGGTGCCATCTGACAGTGTTTATTTCGCCAGTATTAACGCCGATGGAACCATTGGTAACTGGCAGACAAGTACCGCCACTGGCTTACCCACTCTCCTTGGCCACGGATTAATTGAAGCTAACGGAAAAATTACTACTATTGGTGGCTCCACCAACTCCAACGAGACTCCCATCAACAAAACTTATTCAGCTACCGTCAATGCTGATGGCACATTAGGCAATTGGAGCGAAGGATCAAACTTGTTGCCAACAACCCTGCGCGATGGTGCCGCAGTAAAAATAGGCGCTTACGCCATCTATGTGGGCGGATATTCTGGTCAGTTTTCTAATAAAGTTTATTATTCCGCTATTGATAATAGCGGCAATTTAGGAGCTTGGACACAAAGTGGCAACAATCTGCCGATTGGCCATTGTTGCGGCAGTTTAGCTGTGTGGTACAACCGGCTCTATTTGTCTGGTGGCCACGACGGTTCGAATTATATCAATTCCGTTTATACCGCATCTACCACTGCTGTTTCCCCACCCCCCACTCCCACCCCCACTCCAACTCCTTTAACACCATTAGTAGTATTGCCAGGTATGGGAGGCAGTTGGAATTATGAGGCGATTGTGCATAATACAGCTGTGGCTGACACCAGCTGGACACTGACACCATTGATTACTGTCTACGACGGACTGATAACGACTCTTAAAAATTCCGGTTACACCGAAGGGACAAATTTGTGGATTTATTATTACGACTGGCGCAAAAGTATTTCTGATACCGCAACTAATCTCGCAAGTTTTATCACTAGCAAAAATTTGACCAGTGTCAATCTCATTGGTCATAGTCAAGGGGGATTGATCGCACGAAAATACGCTCAAGATAATTCTTCTAAAATAAATAAACTGGTAACTATTGCCAGTCCCCACTCCGGAGCATTACCTGCTTTCAAAATTTGGGAAGGAGCTGATTTTTCAGATCTGCCTGCTTGGCAGAATTTATTAATCAAATTATATTTACGCATAAACCGTAAGTCATACAATAATGATGTCGCCACCATTCAAGCCAAATTTCCCAATTTGCAAAATATATTACCCACTTTTGAATATTTTAATTCAGGCAGTGGAACCAAGAGTAACTTCCTGGGAAATTTAAATTTTAATTCGTTGTATACCATTTCCGGCACGAATCTAAATACACCAAAAATTTATAATATATCCTCGCGGGGAACTTTTGATAAACTGGCGGGAAAATGGGCCAATGGCAAACCGACCGGAGTTACAAACGCATCCGGTGATGGAACAGTACTCCTGACCAGTGGTCAGGTTACAAATGCATTGGAAAATTCGTCTCAAAGTGGTCAAGATCATCAAGTCATAGTTTCCAATTCAACGACCCTTGCCAAAATCCAAAGTATCCTGGGCATTTCCGGGACTGTTTCTACTTCTACCCAGGCCTCGCTGGCCAATGCCCTGATTATTACCGCGGCTTCGCCAGTGAATTTTACGGTCACAACCCCAGCAAATGCCACACTTACACCAACTGAAAATTTATTGATCGTTAACAATCCGTCCGATGGCAATTATACTGTCAATATCACTCCAAACGGCGCAGGTGGAGCTTATACTGTCTATTTTGGCAAGATCAAAGGGGTTGATTGGGCCTGGGAAGAAGCCTCTGACAATATTACCTCTGGAATCAAAACTCATGTTTTCGGAGTCCAAATGGCTCAAGCGGGATTGGGATCTACCCCCCTGACCAATGCTCTGTCGCACACCAACGATGCTCTGACAGCAGTCGGAAGCAATACTATTCTCAAGCAAGATGTCTTGCGCATCAAAAGCTATGTCAACGATCTAAATACCTCTGCAGCCCAAAAAATATCCGGTTTTGATCTGCGGGCCGGGATATTATTTTCAACTATTGACACTCTGACCAATAAAGCCAAAAACACTTCTGTGACCGAATCTCTGCGTCTTCTAAAATCAGATGTGGAGCAACTTCGCGGTGACCGCTTTGGCAATTGACAATATTTTTAAAAGCGTATAATCTATGAAATATGTTAACCAAAAATGATTTAGACAAAATTGAAAAGCTGATGGATTCAAAGTTTGATGAAAAATTGAAACCTATCAAGAAAGATTTGACAAAAGTCAGAAAGGATTTAGAGTTTGTAGTTGGAGTTTTGGATAAAGACAGATGGAAATTGGAACAAAAATTCGACTCGCACGTATCCCATCCTCCCCGAGCTTTTGCCACTTTACCTTGAAAGGGGTTCCCTTTCAAACCTTGGTTTGGAAACTTGTATAATCAATTCATGATAATAATTGGAATTGATCCGGGGATAGCCAGAGTGGGATGGGGAGTCCTAAAAATAGAAATTTCAAATTCACAAATGACAAATGTGGGGTGTTTTGAAACATCAAAATATGATCCACTAGACCAACGATTATTATCTATTTCTGAATTTCTGAAAGAATTATTCAACCAATATAAACCTGATTGCGTGGCCGTAGAACAATTATTTTTTGCCACCAACGCCAAGACGGCCATTACTGTAGGCCAAGCCCGCGGAGTAATTATATTGACAGCTTCCCAAGCTAATATTCCGACTTTTGATTACACTCCCCTCCAGGTAAAATTAGCTATCACTGGTTACGGCAAGGCCGATAAAAACCAAGTCCAGCAAATGGTCAAAAATATATTAAAATTACCAGAGATTCCACAGCCCGATGACGCGGCGGACGCACTGGCTATTGCATTAACCCACGCTTTCTCTTATAAACTACAAAAGATAAAGGATAAATTATGATAGGCTACTTACAAGGCGAAATAAAATATACTAATCCGGATTCGATTATAATCTTAGTCAACAATGTGGGCTACAAAGTCTATGTAACCAAATTGTTTCCCGTCGGATCCCAAGTCGAATTATTTATTCATACCCATGTCCGTGAAGATGCATTAAATTTATATGGCTTTGCATCTGCCTCTGATCTTCAAATGTTTGAGTGGCTAATATCCGTCTCGGGTATTGGCCCGAAGACTGCTCTTCTCGCCATGGCTGGCGGATCTTCACAAATTGCCAAAGCTATTGCTACAGCGGATGTCAGTTTCTTTACTCAAATACCCCGACTGGGCAAAAAAAATGCTCAGAAAATTATCATTGAATTGAAAAATAAAATCGGCGGATTTTCTGAACTTAATCTAGCAGACGATGAGTCAACTTCGGAAGCTGTTCTGGCTTTGCAATCTATGGGGTATACTCTAGCTGAAGCCCAAAAAGCAGTAAACGCAGTCGAACCTGCAGAGACAGTGGAAAAAACCATTAGAAAAGTCCTCAAATATTATGGACGATGAAGAACAATTATTAGTTTCTTTGCGGGCCCAAGTTTGGAATGAGTTTGTGGGCCAACAAAAAATCAAAGACTCGCTCTATTTGGCCATTAAAGCGGCCAATCAAAGAAAAGAGGCTATGGAACATACCCTACTTTATGGCCCCCCGGGCTTGGGGAAAACTACTCTATCGCATTTGATTGCCAAAGAAAGGGGGGTGGCTATCAAAGTCACTTCCGGGCCCGCTATTGAACGTGCGGGAGACTTGGCAGCCATTCTCACCAATCTCGAACCGCATGACATTTTGTTTATCGATGAAATACACAGACTGAGTAAGGTGGTGGAAGAGACTCTCTATCCGGCCATGGAAGATTTTGCTCTAGATATTATTATAGGTAAAGGACCATCTGCCAAGACTCTGCGCCTAGATCTGCCACATATCACAATTATTGGAGCCACGACCAGAATTGGCATGATTTCGGCTCCTCTGCGGGACCGCTTTGGGATAGTCCACAGACTGGCTTATTATTCACCGGAAGAACTATCTCAAGTAATTTTGAATGCGGCCAAAAAATTACAAGTTAAAATTTCTCCTGAATTATCATTACAATTAGCCGTCAGATCGCGGGGAACTCCCAGAATTGCTCTGAAATTATTAAAACGGGTCCGCGATTATGCACAAGTCCATGAATCCGGAAATGTCACCGATTTGGTCTTGCAAAAAACCTTGGAGCTAGTGGAAGTGGATCACCAAGGATTAGATGATTCGGACCGGAGAGTTTTGATTACTATCATCGAAAAATTTGGCGGAGGTCCGGTGGGTGTTGAGACACTGGCTGCGTCTCTGTCTGAAGATGTGGGAACTATAGAAGAAGTCATCGAACCCTACCTCATGCAACTGGGCTTTCTAGTCCGCACCCCCCGCGGCCGGACAGTCACTCCCCTGGCCCTGAAGCATTTGAATAAATCTTAATTGTGGTCGCATCAGGGCTCGAACCTGAGACCTCTCGAATGTGAATCGAACGCTCTACCAACTGAGCTATACGACCAAAAGATCAACTGGACAAATTTTAACATAGTGGTCATAATATATAATATAGAATATGCAACGCGGATCAATTATTATTGACACACTCCAGCCGGTAGTCATGGCCTTTGCCGTATTCATGATGATCTATTTGTTTTTGTTTCAACCTCATAAGGTGGACGGTAATTCAATGTACCCCCGGTTTCATGACAAAGAATATATTCTGACCGACAAACTTTCCTATAATACCGGCTCACCCAAGAGAGGTGAAGTCATTGTCTTTCACGCCCCACCTCCGGCGAATAGTGATTATATTAAGCGGATTATCGGTATGCCTGAAGAAACTATTACCCTCAAGGAAGGATATGTATATATCAATGATGAAAAATTACCCGAAGAATATCTTCCAAATGGCTTACTGACAAATCAAAAAAACTTTTTGAGAAACAATGTTCCTTACAAAATTCCACCCGGATATTACATGGTCTTCGGAGACAACCGCAATTACAGCTCGGATTCGCGTGAATTTGGGCCAATTGCCCGTAAAGCGATCGTCGGTAAAGCTTGGGTCCGCTATTGGCCTCCGGCTGCCATGGGGATTATTCCTCACGAAAATTATCTGACAATTCCCAAATAGATTTTTTTAAGTCTCTCTTCCGTTTCCGCCAAGTCCCCTTTCAGTACTAGTGTTATCCGGGTTTCCACACGAGACCTGGTCAATTTAATCTGAGTCGTCCCCATAGCGGCCAATACTTTCTCTATTTCCCCCCGCATCCAGTCTACTTCTTCAGAAACTATATGCGGAGCAGGTCCGAAACTCAGGCCCTTTGGGGCATTACCCATCTGTGAACGCATTCTTCGGGCTAAATCTTCAGTCCTTCTAACCGAAGCATGTTCCTTCAAAACTATTTTGTAAGCTTCCACTATGGCTTTAGGATCTTCAATGGCAGCCAGGGCTCGGGCATGTCCTTCTGTAATAAGCCCTGTCAACAATCCATCTTTAAGGGCATCCGGCAACTCCAAGAGACGGAGTGAGTTACTGACATAAGACGGACTTTTACCAACCCTAAACGATATGTCATTATTGGTCAGTGCAAATTCATCCATCAATCTCCGAAAGGCTTTGGCCCGGTCTATGGGATTAAGGTCTGAGCGTTGGACGTTCTCGACAATAGCCATTTCCAACATTCCTTGTGGAGTAGTCTCACGAATAATAGTCGGCACAGTCTTCAAGCCAGCCATTTTGGAAGCCCGCCAACGTCTCTCCCCGGCAATAATCTGATAACCGGCTGGAGTTTTGGCGATTACCAAAGGTTCCAAGACTCCGTGCTCACGGATGGAATCAACCAAATCGACCAAAGATTCGGGAGACAATGTCCCCCGAGGTTGCAGGGGGTTAGGCTGAAGCTGATTGACGTCCAGATTGATGACTTGTTGTTCGTCCATTATGCTATAGTCACAAATTGCCGTCCAAGGCGGCGGATAAATTTAATTACTCCGTCAGAGACAGCATATAAAGTAAAATCGCGTCCTACTTT
>ERZ1292629.2103-Hain-H43-01um-R1-2103-length-17617-cov-5_pt1 | contig 17617 bp, 19 predicted proteins | sample MGYA00564399_ERZ1292629 | MGnify/ENA primary metagenome ERZ1292629 (study PRJEB36523, sample SAMEA6512636) | groundwater metagenome | collected 2019-01-08 | study: AquaDiva: Metagenomics assemblies of 32 groundwater samples
CCCACGCCACATTTCGAGTGTGGTGCCTTCGACCACTCAGCCACTCCTCCTTGCATTGCAAAATAGCACTTTTTTGACATTTTTGCTATTCTATTTCTGCGCACCCTTAGCTCAGTTGGTAGAGCGACCCCTTGACGTGGGGTAGGCCGGGAGTTCGAATCTCTCAGGGTGCACCAATGAAAGTGCTTGCGATAGAAACTTCCTGAGATGAAACAGGGATAGCTCTAGTTGAGGGTACAAAAACTCCTGAGGGTTTTATATTTGAAACAAAAAAAGCGGCGCTGCTTAGCCAAGCACTTCTCCACTCGCCCTACGGCGGGGTGTACCCAAACCTCGCTAAGCGCGAGCATTTAAAAAACTTGCCTGCGCTTTTTGAGCAGTTTAAAGACGACTCATACGACGCTGTTGCGGTAACGCACGGCCCGGGGCTTGAGCCCGCGCTGTGGACCGGTATTGAGTTTGCAAAAAAACTCGCGGCAGAAAAAAACCTCCCCCTCCTCCCCACCAACCACATGGAGGGGCATATCATCTCGTCTCTTGTTCAAAATGGTCGGCTCGAAAATATACAGTTGCCGGTGCTGGCATTGCTAGTATCCGGCGGGCATACGGAACTTGTATTGACTAAGAGCTGGTTTAAGTACGAGATTGTCGGCAAAACACTGGACGACGCCGTGGGCGAAGCGTTCGACAAAGTTGCGCGCATGCTCGGGCTCCCCTACCCCGGCGGTCCGGAGATTTCGAAACTTGCACAGAAGCACCGAGGCTCGCAGAAACTTGGGCAGAAAAATGGTCTGGTTGAGGCGGAGCCGACCCGAGGACCTTTTTCTGGGCAAGTTTCTGCGATGCCAAAGCTCCCGCGCCCGATGCTCAACTCGGGGACCTGCGACTTTTCTTTTTCGGGCCTTAAGACAGCGGCGCTCTACGCCCTGCGCGACCTTGGCGGTATACAAAAACTCTCCGCCGACGAAATTGCGGCCTTTGCTGCCGAGTTCGAGGATGCGGTCGCCGATGTGTTCGTCGCCAAAGCGCGCAAGGCGCTTATCGACACCGGCGCACAAACATTCGTCATCGGCGGCGGCGTCGCGGCCAACAGCTATATAAGAGAGCAATTGCAAAAAATGGTTTTAGACGAGTTCCCCGATGTGGAGTACCGCTTGCCGCACCTGGGCATAACCGGCGACAACGCGATTATGATAGCTGAAGCGGCCCTCTGCCACCTTTTAACCGGCGACTGGCACGAACCCCCGAAAGAATTTAAAGCCACCGGCAACCTTTCTATAGCTCAAAAAATGTTGTAAAATCGGCTTTATATGGCTGATGTTCCGGAGAAGTTTCTCAAACCCTACGACCCAAAGGCCGTTGAGGGCGCTATATATAAACAGTGGGAGGACTCCGGCTACTTTAACCCCGACAATTTGCCGCCCGTAGACGGCAAGCCGCGCACTGAGCCCTTTTCGATAGTGCTGCCGCCGCCAAACGTCACCGGCACGCTCCACATGGGGAGCGCGCTTATGCTGGTCATCGAAGACACGCTGGTGCGCTTTGAGCGCATGCGCGGCAAAAAAGTGTTGTGGATACCCGGCACCGACTCGGCGGCCATAGCCACGCAGGCACGGGTCGAAAAAGATATTCAAAAAGCCGAAAAGAAGTCGCGCCACGACCTCGGCCGCGAAGAGCTGTTGAAGCGCATAGATGTTTTTGTAGAAGAGAATAAAAATAACATTCTCAACCAACTGCGCCGCATGGGCTCGAGCCTCGACTGGTCGCGCTATGCCTACACCATGGATGCGCCGCGCTACGGCGCGGTTATGGAGGCGTTTGTGCGCATGTACGACGCGGGGCTTATTTACCGCGGCAACCGCATCGTCAACTGGGACCCGAAAGGTCAAACCACCATCTCGGACGACGAGATAGTGTACGAAGAGCGCCCGGCAAAACTGGTGACGTTTAAATACGGCAAAGACTTCCCCATCGCGGTTGCGACCACGCGGCTCGAGACAAAGGTCGGCGATACGGCGGTGGCGGTGCACCCAGATGACGTGCGTTACAAGGAGTTTGTCGGCAAAGAGTACGACGCTGTTTTTTGCGGCGTACCGGTGCATATAAAAATAATCGCCGACGAGTCGGTCGACCCCGCCTTCGGCACCGGAGCACTCGGCGTGACTCCCGCGCACAGCCAAACCGACTGGGACATCGCCGAACGCCACAACATTGCGGCGCGCCCACAGGTCATCAGTGAGCTCGCCAAAATGACCGTCGACGGTCCGCTCAACGGCAAAAAAGTGACCGAGGCGCGCGAAATAGTTTTGGAGTGGCTCAAACAGGAAGGCCTGTTTGTAAAAGAAGAAACGATTGTACAAAATATCTCCACCGCCGAGCGCACCGGTGGCATCGTCGAGCCGCTACCGAAACTCCAATGGTTTATCGACGTCAACAAACCCGTCAAAGACCGAGGCGGCAAGAGCCTCAAAGAGCTGATGCGCGAGCCCGTCGCAACGCGGCAAATAGAAATAATCCCGAACTATTTTGAAAAGACCTACTCCCATTGGATAGACAATCTGCGCGACTGGTGCATCTCGCGCCAAATCTGGTTTGGTCACCGCATCCCCGCTTGGTTTAAAGGAGGGGAAATTAAAGTGAGTATTGACTCCCCCGGTGCCGGCTGGGAGCAGGATACCGACGTACTTGACACATGGTTCTCCTCGGCTTTGTGGACCCTCTCAACCCTCGGTTGGCCGGCTGAAACAGCGGACCTCAAGACGTACCACCCAACCACTCTGCTTGAAACCGGTTACGATATTTTGCCTTTCTGGGTCGCGCGCATGATACTCATGAGCCAGTTTCATCTCGGAGAGATACCGTTTAAAACAGTGTACCTGCACGGACTCGTGCGGGACAAAGAGGGGCGCAAACTGTCTAAATCGCTCGGCAACAATGTCGACCCTCTTGAGATGGGCGAAAAGTTTGGGACCGATGCGGTGCGCGTGGCGCTTATCGCCGGCATGGCGCCCGGCACCGACAGCAAAATATCGGAAGAAAAAATACGCGGGTACAAACACTTTGCCAACAAAGTGTGGAATATCACCCGGTTCGTACTCGAAAATAAGACGGCCGCGGGCGAAGGGCCGGTTATGGCCGAGGACGAGTCTGTTGCCGCAGAGGCTTCCGCCGGGGCCGCCGAAGTGACCAAACATCTCGAAACCTACCGGTTGGATTTGGCTTTTGACTGCATCTACCAATTTGTCTGGAAGCGTTTTGCCGACGAGATACTAGAGGAGAGCAAACCGATGTTAAAGGGCTCCGACAAAGCGCGTGCGCAATCGCGCGCGGCGGCTCTGCGCGGCTCGCTCGACATCATACTTAAAACGCTCCACCCCTTTATGCCGTTTGTCACCGAAGAAATCTGGCAAAGTATGGGCGAAAAAGGGCTTATAATGGTCTCAGCATGGCCAACCCGGCAATCCTCATAGCGGCGCTCGGCGGGATACTCCCCGCACTCCTATGGCTCGCGTTTTGGCTCCTCGAGGACCGGTGCCAACCCGAGCCCAAGCGGTATATTTTTCTTTCTTTCATACTCGGCATGATGGCAGTGCCGTTGGTCCTGCCGCTTGAGCGGCAGGCGATGCAATACTTTGCCGAAGGCAGTCTCTTGTTGCTCTTTGCCTGGGCCCTCCTCGAAGAGGGCTTTAAATTTATCGCCGCGTACTTGGGCGGCCTGCGATGGGCCGCTTTTGACGAGCCGCTTGACGCTGTTATTTACCTCGTCACCGCGGCACTCGGCTTCTCCGCGCTCGAAAACGCGCTGTTTTTGTTTTCGCCGCTGATGCACGGCGAGGTACTGCGCACTATCGTAACCGGCGACCTGCGCTTTATCGGCGCGAGCCTGCTCCACACACTCGCCTCGGCGACCATCGGCATCTCAATCGCGCTCTCGTATGCCAAGCCGGCGGCGGTGCGGCGATGGGCCGCGGTCGGTGGAGTTATCCTTGCGGTAGCATTGCATACACTCTTTAACTTTTTTATACTGGGGATGGGCGGCGATGCGACCTTTTGGGTCTTCCTCTGCATCTGGTTCGGCATCATCGCGACGCTCTTGATGGTCGAGCGTATCAAACAGCCCGAGCGCGACTACTGTTAACACGGTATGGCTAAAAAATCACTATTTGAATGGTTGACGGGCGGCGGCGAGGCCGACACCTTTGACGAAATAGAAAGCGGCGGCGCGTCCTATGCCCCCACCGCTAAGCGCAGTCTCCCCGTCGAGGCCATAGAGGCCGAGGAGGAGGCCGGCGAGCTTGCGGTAGACGTCTACCAGACCCCGACCCACATCATCATCAAGGCCATGATAGCCGGCGTGCGCCCCGAGGACCTCGATGTTTCGATAACCCGCGACCTGGTGACTATCCGCGGCAAGCGCGAGCGCCACACCGAGGGCACGGCGGGCGACTTCTTCTTTCAAGAATTGTATTGGGGCTCGTTTACCCGCACCATAACGCTCCCGCAGGAGGTCGAGATAGAGGAGGCCGAAGCGACCGAAAAGCATGGCCTGCTTATAATCCGCCTCCCCAAGCTCGACAAGGGCCGCCAGGCTAAATTGAAAGTTCGCTCAAACTAGGCTAGAATCGACCAATCTGCTTGGGTAGCTCAGTTGGTAGAGCGCTTCCCTGAAGAGGAATAGGTCGCCGGTTCGATCCCGGCCCCAAGCACTTAGTTAGACGTGCGCCCGAACTGGGCAAAGAATTTCTGTATCTGCACCTGCAAATCCTTGGTGTTGTTGTAGGCATTCATTGCCTGCCCGACGTAGGGTTGCAGGTAATAGTAGTATGCCGCGCCCGTGACGCCCAAAATGGTGAGCCACCAGATAATCCGGAACAACAGCGCCCACCGGCCGCCACGGCGCATCCTGTGCACCAGTTTGTTTGTATCTTCGGTGACCGCCCGCAACTTCTCTACCTCTTGCTTTAACTGCTGTAAGTCATCGGCCATAAAAATAGTATAGCAGGAGAAAATTTGTTACAGTTTGTGAACGCCCCCGTAGTTCAACAGATAGAACAGCCCCGTCCTAAGGGGTCGATGCAAGTGCAATTCCTGCCGGGGGCACTAGACCGTGATGCCAAGCTTGCCCGCCAACCTTTCTCTGTCAAAGCCCACCATCACGTCGCCCCCCACCACGATAACCGGCACGCCGAGCTGGCCCGTCATCTTAATCATCTCCTCGCGCTTAACTGCGTCCTGCGAGACATCGTAGGCGGTAAACGCCACGCCCTTTTCGGTAAAAAACTCCTTGGCCATTTTGCAAAAGTGGCAGGTCGGAGTCGAATAAATAGTTACGGTTTTGTCCATAAAAATTAATATATCATAAGTCTGTGCGGGATGCGAGAATCGAACTCGCGTCCTATGCTTGGGAAGCACATGTTTTGCCACTAAACTAATCCCGCAAAGTCCCGAGCCAGGCTAATTTACCATATAACAACTGCGCCTAAAAGCCGCTCAAGCCAGTTTTGGCCGCCGCCAACACTCTGGCTGCTTGTGGTGGCCTGCCGCACGATGTCTATCTCGCCCTCGCCGGGCTTGCCGACTCCGTAGCGCGCGCGTATGGCCGCCTCAAGTCCGCGTTCGGTCTGCAGGTCGCTCACCGTGCCCGAAACGCCTTGGTACTGCGCCTGCATGCCCGCCAGTTCGCTCTGCGCCGCCGCATCGGCAGCACTCGCGTCGGAGAATTTTTGATACATGTCCCAGGCGGCGCGGGCCGAGCCCAATGCCACTGCGCCCAGGGCGGCCATTACTACGAACCCGAGGGCCATGTTGAGGTACTGCCGGCTACGCGCGCCCCTGCCCGACCGGATGCTTCTGTCTTTTTTGAAATCCCGCATACTCTATGGTATTGTAACAGGCGTGTTTGACATGTACGGCAAAAACCGCGACCGCAATACCCGCATCTGGGGGGGTATCCTTGGCGTGCTCATCATCGCCTCGATGATCTTTGCTTACTTCGCCCTCCTGTTCTAATCCTAGAGGCGACGCCTCTAGGATTTTAGAGTCGAAAAATATTCGGCAGCTTCCTCAATTAATGTTTCTGGTGCTGGCATGGTGTCGGTAAAGAAATTAAAAGCTTCTTTGTCTAATATTGTCTGCGTGACGCGGCTTTCTCCACAATAGTCTGGAAAACTTGAGTAAGGATAATTTCTAAGCTCTTTTAATCCGACAGTTTCATGCGGATTGAGATGTATATATTGCGCCACCTGCTGCAAATATCGGTCGTCGTTTATATGTTTCGAACGAAACGGTGTCACAAATAGACCACCCACCCGCTCACGCTTAATATTGAAATACATCGTATAACTTGTGCCAACTTTTTGCATAAACTTGGTAATTCCGCCTGGCTTAAGTTCTTTTATAAGAAGATGAAAGTGGGTAGGCATAAGACAATAAGCTCCTATTGCAACCAATGCATCGGAACGTGGCAACTGCATTATCTCTCCATGTGAAAGATGCTGAAAATTTCCCCGAGGTGTCTGTTCGCTACTATTGCTTAAATAAAGTGCCTCGAGAAATCGTTCGTAATCTCGAGGACTTTCAAATGTCCGACGTTTCTCTACTCCCCGCGTATAGCAGTGGTACCACTCCTCGGGCGCAAATGCGGTCCGTCGATACGCCATATGTGACTATTGTACCCCAAATCCTAGAGGCGACGCCTCTAGGATTTGGGGTCTCGCCTGTTTGTAAAGAGAAAGCGACCCCCGCGAGTGGCGGGGGCCGTAACGTACTAACCTGGTGGTTAAGCAGATTACCGGGGATGGATCGAGGTGTAGTACAGGCTGCTGCCCTGAATCCGCAGTATCGTGCCGTCACTCAAGACGGCATCAATCTGCCTGCGGCCGTCAGCGACCTTTAGGTCGACAACTTCCTTGCCGGCTACTCCAAGCTTTTTCAATGCCTGTTGGCGCTTGCGAGTCACCTCTCCCTCTTTGAGGCGCAAGTTGACGAACTTGAGCCATACCTGATTTTTGCCGCCGCCCTGCTGTTTTGGGTGAAAAGTTTTCTGCATCGTCGGGCACATAACATGCAGGACGTGCGGCTCGGGGCGGTCGAACTTCGTATCCTTTTCCAAAGGGATAGAGAAGCAGCCAAGAGAGGCGTGGGGTCCGATTTTTACGTTAAGATTTATCTCGCCCACATTGGCTTCGCCGATCTCCTTCCCAACGAACCCTGGAGCCCAATCTTTGACACCAGGACCGCCGGAAACGACCCAACCGCCGGAAGACAACAGTGTGGCTGCGGCCGCACTGGTGATGAAAGTAGAAGACTTTCGAGTCATGACGTTTTCCCACTTTTTGCTCGAGGACGGCGGGATGCCGGACATGAACGCTGGATAGCGCCTCGAATAGAACATGCCGCTTCGTACTATACCAGAGTAATTGTAAAAATCAAGTATTATACCTAATCGCTCTTGACCATCTTTAAAAAGACGTCCTCGGGGATGTTGACCTTGCCCCGGTCGAGCATTTTCTTTTTGCCTTTTTTCTGCTTTTCGCGGAGCTTCATTTTGCGGGTGATGTCGCCTCCGTACATATGCTGGGTGACGTCTTTTTTGAGCGCCGAGAGCGTGCGGCTCGAGACGATGCGCCCCAGCGCCTGGCCCTGTATTTTGGTGGTAAACATCTGCCGCGGCAAGAGCCGGTAGAGCTTTTCGACCGCGGCCACCGCCTCTTCGTCAACGCGGTGTTTGGCGATAATGCGCGAAAATGCGGGTACCAGCTCGTCGGCGACCAAGATGTCGAGCCGCGCGACGTCGGCCACGCGCAACTCGCGCATGTGGTAGGAAACGCTGGCGTAGCCCGAGGTGGCGCTCTTAATTTTGTCGAAGAAGTTGCGCATCAGCTCGCGCAGGGGCATGACCACCGTAAGTTTGATACGCCCCTCCGAAAAGTTTTCCGTCGCTTCGGTAGTTGCTTCGTGTTCAAACAACAGCGTCACCGTGTTGCCCAGGTACTCCGACGGCAGCAAAATCTCAACCTCGACAAACGGCTCCCACACTTTGGCTATAGAGCCGTGTTCGGGGAATTGCGGCGCCGAGTAGACGCTCAGGCGCTTGCCGTCTTTGGTCTCTACTTCGTACTCGATGCTCGGCGTCGTGACGATTAACTTAAGGTTCGCCTCGCGGCGCAGACGCTCGGTCACTATCTCAAGGTGGAGCATGCCGAGCATGCCGCAACGGAAGCCCCTGCCCAAGAGGCCGGAAGACTCTTCCTCAAACGACAACGAGGAGTCGCTGAGCCGCAGGCGCTGGAGCGCCTGCCGCAGGGCGGTAAAATCGTCCTGCGACTCGGGGTAGAGCGACGCCCACACCACAGGCTTGGGCTCGGCATACCCCTCGAGCGGCTGTGTGGTACTGCGCGCCGCGCGCACCGTGTCGCCGACGCGGGCCACGCCCGGCTCTTTGATGCCGGTGACTATGTAGCCTATCTCGCCGCTACTAAGCGAAGCGGCGGGTTTTGGAGCGGGAGAAAACGTGCCGACCTCGAGTGCATTAAACCGCCTGCCGCTCGCGGCAAACTCAAGCGCGTCACCCTTTTTTAAACTGCCCTCAAACAGACGGAAGTACACGATAACCCCCTGATGATCCGAGTATTGAAAGTCAAACACCAACGCCTGCGGCATGGTGCCCGCATGTTCCGAGCGCGGCGGGGGCACGCGGTCTATCACCGCCCTCAGCAAATCTTCTATCCCCTCTCCGGTGCGGCCCGAGCACAAAAGTATTTCACGCTCTTCGATATCGAGCAGTTTGGCGACCTGCAGTTGCACGTCGGCAATGTTGGCGAGCGGCGAATCTATTTTAGAAATGGCGGGGATGATGACCAGCCCCTGCTCGCGTGCACTGCGCAGGGTGGTCAAGGTCTGCGCCTGCACTCCCTGGGTCGCGTCGACCAGCAGTATCGCGCCCTCGACCGCGGTAAGCGCGCGGGACACCTCGTAGCTAAAGTCGATATGCCCGGGCGTGTCTATGAGGTTGAGGATATAGCCCTGGTACTCCATGCGCACCGGTTGCATCTTTATCGTGATGCCGCGCTCGCGCTCGAGGTCCATCGAGTCGAGTACCTGCTCGCGCATCTTGCGCGCCTCTATGGTTTTGGTGGTCTCAAGAAAACGGTCGGCAAGCGTGCTCTTGCCGTGGTCGATGTGCGCGATGATGGAGAAGTTTCTAATCTTGTTCATTGGTATATGTCGTGATTGCCTATGGCAAGCAATGCGGCCTCGCCGTCTGAAACCCAAATAAAAACAATGCGGTGATGAAAATCTACCGAAAAAGAAAAACGACCGCGCATGACACCCTTCAGTTTATGGACACCCAGGCGACGATGATGTTTCTTGTCTTTGAAAAGCTCTACCGACTTTAACGCTTTTTCTTTTAGTGAGGGCTCGAGCTTTTTGAATTGCTTAAAGAAAGCCGGCGCGTATTGCAGCTTAAGCATGCTTGCGTATGAGTTTTCTCAAGTCCCCACGCAACCCTTTCCCATCCACGATCTCGCGCTCAGCTTCCAGCACTGCACGCACCGCCTCCTCCTCTGCAAAATGCGACAGGGCGCGACGCACGACTTGCGCCTTGTTCTCGGCCTTACCCTCTTTTATATACGAGCGGATAAATTTTTCTTGCTCGGGGGTGATAGGTATAGATATGGTAGTCATAATGTATTATCTTATCATACTATATGTTTTTTCTCCACTAGCATTTTGAGCCTTATTTTAAAGACTACGATATATCCGACGGTTCGAGGGCGACCGGCGGCGTGTCGCGGAACCGGCGCGCAAACGCATCCCACACCTCAAACAGCTCGGGGGCCTTGAGCAACCACAAGACCGTCGCCGTTACCGCAAGCCCCACTACCCCGCCGAGGGCGCCCTGAATAAAAACGCCGAGCGTCGTATTGATATTGAGGTACAGCCCCGTAACGCCAAGTACGCCGTACGCGCACACGCCGCCGATGACGCTCGCCGCAAAACTCTGAAAGCTCAAGCGCCACAGCCCGCCGCCCCCGAGGAGTTCAAAGTCCCTCGAAAAAGCCCACAGCGCCACGGCGCATTGGACGATAGCACCGAGCGCAAGCGCAAGCGCAAGCGTGAGCACTGTGGTGCCGGCCAGGTCGGACACGCGCAGAATCCCCTCCAGAAAGAAGCGAAAGAACTGGCTTTCGTGGAAAAGGCTCGCCAGCGTAACGGCCGCACCGACCGAAACGAAGACGTTGACCAACGCAAAATAAAACGGCTTGCGCGTGTTGCCCGCCGCATAATACGCCCGCGAAATAAGGAGCGTCGCCGACTGCGCCAAGAGCGAGACAATGAGCAGGGCGAGCGCCGCAGCCACCAAGCGCGTCGCCGACCAGTCAAAGGCCCCTGCCCCGAGGATTACGCGCACCAGCTGGGCGCGCAGGACGATGATGAGTACGGTCGCGGGGACCGCCCAAAACACCATGTGCCGGAGCGCGGTCTCTACGTGGGCGATAAACTCGCGCGTCGCACCGCCGGCAAAGAGCCGCGATAGCGTAGGGAACGCAGCCACCGAGTAGGACACGCCGATGATGGTGAGCGGGACGGCCTGCAGATTCCACGCAAACATAAACACCGAAATAGAGCCGGCTGAAAGGAGCGACGCTAAGGCGGTGAGCACAAAAAGAGAAATTTGGTTGGCGCTTAAGGACAGTGTGCGCGGCAGGGACAGCGTGAGCACCTCGCGCAGGTAGCGAAAGGACTCCCGCCACGGCAGGGTGCGCGGCGTGCGCTCTACCGCAAAGTACGGTACCTGCACCAGCATGTGCATGAGCGCCCCCAGCACGACGCCCCATGCCAAACCCTTGAGCCCGAGGTACGGATAGAGCACCACGATGCCGAAAATAATGCCGAGGTTATACAGGAGCGGCGAAACCGAGTACAGCATAAACCGGTGCCGCAGTTGCGTGAGATTAGAGAGGATGTTGCTGGCGCCGATGAGTATCGGCTGCAGTAGGAGGATGCGCGTCAAAAATACCAACTGGGGCCCGTCGGTCGCAAAGAGGCCCGGCGCGGCGAGCGCCACAAACGCGGGAGCGAAGATAAACAGCACCCCGCACACCACCGCCATCGCGGTAAAAAAGAACAGAAGCGCCTGCCGCATAAAAGAGATAGCAAGCCCCGGATGCTCGCGCTCGAGGCGCGAGAGTACCGGCAGGAGCGCGTAGAGCGACAGGAGCGACGCTACGGTCGCAAAGAGAAAGTCCGGTATTCTAAACGCCGCGTAGTACAGGTCGAGCGTGTGCCCCGCGCCAAAGCTGGATGCCAGTAGCCGGTCGCGCACCAGCGCCAACAGTTGCGAAAGGAATGCAAAGGTCGCCAACAGGTAGGCGGCCTCATGCATGCCCCGTATCTCTTTGCCAACCGCGGATAAAAGGGCCCTCACCATGACGGCCTATTTCTTTGTCTTGCCGGTGGTGGTAGAGACGGTCCCGTTGTCGAGCGGTTTCCGTCCGGCTCCCATGTTGGCGAGGGCGCTCTTTACGTCGGCATTGTCCGGATTGGTTTGCGACAATCGCTGAAAGAGGGCGAGCGCATCCTGCGTGCGGCCCTGTGCCGCGTACGAGAGCCCGAGAAAGTACTGTGCATTGGCGTAGTCGGGTTGGAGCTTGAGCGCCTGCTCGAGCGGCGCAATGGCATTTTTGGTGTCGCCGCCCGCGTAGTAGAGCAACCCCAACTGAAGCCAGATGGACGGCACGCCCGGGGCGGTCTGCGCGGCGATTTGCGTATTATTGATTGCCGAAGCCAGGTCGTTGCGCGCGATGTCAACCTGCGCCAAAAAGAGTATGGCGTCGGTGTAGTCGGGCTTCAGTGTGAGCGACTGCTTGAGCGCATCCTGCAGGCCCTGCACGGTGCCGGCCGAGGCCTCGAGCCGCGCCCAAAGGAGCGGTATTGCCGGATTAAGCGGAGAGAGCGCCGCGGCTGAGGTATAGGCCGCTTTTGCGTTTGCGTACGCACCCTGTACCTTGTTAGTCGCCAAGAAGTCGTACACCTGTCCGAGCAAAACGTAGGAGCGATAATCCTGGGTGTCGAGGAGAATCGCTTGCTGTCCGGTCGCGATGGTCTTCTGCAAGAGGTCCGAGAAGGCTTGCTGGGATTCGGGTTTGGCGGCGGTAGCGAGCGCGGCAAGCTTGGCGGCACCCGCTTGCGTCACGAGGCGCAAGTTTCCGGGGCTGGGCTCAATCGAGACAGAGCGGGCGCCGAGCTTTTGCGCGGCGTCCGTGTCGCCGGCCTGGAGCGCGGCGGCAGCTTGCCCCGCATACACTTCGGCAACGAAGCGCCGCGTAGTTGCGGCGCCGGCCCACACCACAAGAGCGAGCACTATAAGAGCAAAGCCCGCCGAGAGAAGGCGCCCCGAAAGCACGAGCCCGCCGCGCCACAAAAGACCGGCGGCGACCCCCGCAAATGCAAAGGAAAGGAGAATCAGGCCGGAGCTCGGGACGTACAGTACGATGATGCTCCACAGCACGAGCGCGCCGCCCGCGACGCTCCAAGCGAGCATGCGGCCCTCTGCGTTGCCGCGCGAGCGCCATAGGCCAAAGAGCACGAGCAGGGCCGGGAGGAGCCACGCGAGCGCGCCGAGGAGGCCCACCGTGCTAAACGCAGTCGAGAGCGTCGAAAACCCGACCGTAAAATCAAGATTCCAGAATTGCGACTGATTGACCGCGGCCGGCTTATGTTCAAGCCACGAGAGTCCGAAGGTGTTGGGGCCGGTGCCGAGCGCCGCATCTTTAGCCGAGGCGCCGTGCGCCGCGGCGGTGACGTCGAACGTCGACTGCAGTGCCGGGCGGACTTCGAGCGACGTTACCGGAATTACTTTAGAGAGCTCCGCATTGAGCGCCGCGCCGAAGAAAAGAAACGCGGCCGCGACTATTCCCGCGACAAGCGAGCTCCAGGCTACGGCGCGGGCGGACAACCATTTGACGGTCAAGAACGCCAGGGACGCGACCAGCAGCAGCCCCCACGCGACGGAAAAGTTGACCGTGCCGAGCAAGGCCAGGAGTACCGCCAGCATGGCGTACCCCCCGCGGCGGAGACGGGTTGAGAGGCCTCCAAACTCAATTTCGATAAGCAGGAGGAAGCTGAGTAGGAGCATTGACACGCCGAAATCGTTCCACTTGCCGACGAGATTGACCGAACGGTCTACGAACGGTCCCGGCAAACCAACAATCAGCACCACCGCCTGAAAGAGCGCGACGAAGCTGAGCGCCCAAAATACCGAGCGTACGAAGAGTTGCCCCGAGGCGGGCGCGCGGAATAATATCGAACCGAGGAGCGCCGCCATAAAGGCCAGCGTTACAAAGAGCAGGGTGTCGGTCTCGATGCCGGTGCCGATGACGCCGACGGCGCGGTTGGCGGAGAGCAAAAACGAAACAAGATAGACTACCGGCAAAAGCGCCACCAGCAGGACCGCGCCCGGGATAGGCTCGGCCGCGCCGCGCCACCGGCTCCACAGATAAAGAACGCCGGCAATTAGGAGCGCGAGGGCCACGACGGTTATTTTGCCCGCCATAAGCGGAAACCAGGCCTGCGGCAAAAACAGCACCACCGAGAGCACTATACCTACTAAATACGCACCGCGGGCCAAGCTAATAGATTTCATGCAGTAAAGTATACCCCACGCTTGTGTGCGCGCACTGTGGATTAGGGGTGGATTAGCAAAGGCCCCGCGGTAGCGGGGCCTTTACATATCTAACGCGCGCGTCTGTAAGCGGAATTCTGTCGTGGGTTGAAATTTATCTGGGCCTCGCGTCGCCGCGTGGCTCGAGCGGCACTCTCTCCTTGCGGAGAGCACGACCTTGCACTTGGATAGGGATTTAGCCGTTTCAGCCGGACTTAACCGGGTCGTTTCTGTTCGCACCCCTTGCGCCCGTTAGAAGCGCATGACAGGCATTACCTGCTACCTTTTTAACCCTTCTCAATATTTCTATTGCAGGGTAAGTGTTCCGACTTTCCTCTGCCGGTTTTTAATCGACAGCTGCAACCCAACGCGCTGTTTCTATTGTACCATCATTTGAGTGCCCTCGGCAATACCTTCTGCGGCGCCGGCTGAGACCTCGAGCACATACTTTGCATCGGGAGCCTTCGGATAAAAAACTTTTGGGTACGTCGAGGGCGCTACATTGCGCGCGATGGTTGTAACCGTACCGTCCTGCCGCGCCCACAGAATATCGAGCGGAAACTTTGTGTCCTTCATCCAAAAGCCCCACGCACCGGGTTTGTCAAAAATAAACAACATCCCCTGCCCTTGCGGCAACGTCTGGCGCCCGCCGAGCCCCAGCTCGCGCGAGCCTTCGGTATCTGCGACCTCAACTTTAAAAACGGCGGTGCCGACGGTGATGGTTTGCACCACGTTAGTATGCGCCTCTTTCGGCCACAGTATATAGGTGCCTGCCGCGGCCACCGCGACCACGGCCACGGCCAGTAATGCAAGCCAGTATTTCATCAGCGCCACAGGCCCAGTACCGCCGCCATGATTTCGATAGAGATAAGCTGGTAGGCCGCGTTAAAAAGAAAGAGTTTGATGGATTTGCCCTCCCATAGCCAGCCGCCCGCGAGCGTGGTCGCGACAAACCCCAGCCACACCCAAAAGCCCACCGACAGCGCGGCCGCAAATGTCGCCGCGTTGGCCAGCACCACAAAGTACCCGAGCACGTACGAAAACAGTACCGTGACGATAAACCCGATAAGCATCGCCTGCACCGGAGTGAGCGGCATCTTTTTAAAACTCTCGGGGGTAAACTCCATGAGCTTTTGCCAATGCGCGCCAAAGCCCAAGGGCGAGTGCCACAGCGCCCCGAACGCAAAACTCGCAACCGCGGCAATTAAAACTGCCAAATAATTTATTGATAGTTCCATACCGCCCAGTATATCAAAACGGGCGGTCTTTCTATACAATTTAATGTTTCTTTTAGACTACGAGAATCTCCTCCCCAAAAGATACCCTAGTACTGTGCCCACAATGAGCGCTACTACCGTCCATACCAGCTTACTGTCTACACCATTCCCCGTGTCATCTGACGCGGCATAAACTACCACGTTGCCCGTATTTGGTTCAGTCGCTGATTCTTCTTTTATACTTCTTACGATATTTGTATCGTAATATTTTACCCCTTTAACAATCGAGAGACTTTCTCTTACATACCCGCCTTCAAAACAATCTCCTTTGTTCGAGATAAGAACAGCCATGGCGTCCGTGTTTGGAATTCTGTATCCCTCGAAAACATGCGGTTGGTCTGTTGAGCACCCCCTGAAGCGTGTGGTTGATAACGTCTTTCCGTCTTGAGTAATGGTGGCGTCAAACTCCCTCCAATACACCTCTCCGTCTTCTGCAACATTTTCTGAAATAAATTTAACGTCAATGTCTATATTATTTTTCTTTAAACTCACACTTCCAAGATAAGGCAGGCCTTGATAGGTATCCGCCATAAACTGAGCGTATTTTTGTATGCCTTGTTCGTATTCGCCATTTAAAAACTCCTGTTCAACCTGACTGCACGACTTCACTTCCAAATCCTTAAGAGTGGTCAGATTAATCTTATGAATAATCGTCGGACATCCTCTTCCTCCACCGTCGTGGACGGAATAGTAAACAGAGTTGTCCTGAACATTAAAAGCAATAGAGGAGACGTACGTCGGCCCGCCGACTGTAGCGGAAACCTGCCCGGGTACTATCGAGAGAGAAAATACGATTGAGACAAATGTTAGCAACAATATAAAACTAGATTTGTTCATATTAAAAGTATAACGCATTTAATGGTTCAAACTTGGTACTCTGGCGGGCCACCTGAGTTCAGTACAACCTAGGTAAGACCTAGTAAGGGCATTTTAGCGCAATTTTGTGCGCCGTGCGGAGACACCTGATTCACTAGAGAATTTTCTGTACTTCTTCAAAAACGGGGAGGATCTTGATGGGTTCAGGCAAATTTACGATATCCAGATCTTTCAGACCATTCCCAGTACAAACAAGAACTACTTTCTTGCCGCTCACATCCAAGCCCGCCTTCGCTTCTTTCATGAGTCCTGCTAATCCTGCGGCAGATGCCGGTTCGACCCAGATTCCCTCAGACGCAAGAACTTTTTGAGCGTCAAGAATCTCAGCGTCGCTCACGGCGAATATTTTGCCGTTTGTTTTTTGTATCACCTCTAGTGCTTGCTTGCCTCGTGCCGGATTTCCGATTCGGATAGCAGTCGCTATCGTCTCGGGTTTCTCGACAATCTTTCCAATAACAAGCGGTGCGGCACCTTCGGCTTGAACTCCGAAAAAAGTAGGAATACCTTTGCCATACTGTGTAAATCCCATGTGATACGAAGTGATATTTCCTGCATTGCCGACAGGGATACAAAGTATGTCGGGTGCTTGTCCCAACTCGTCGACTATTTCAAACGCAGCGGTCTTCTGGCCCTCAAGCCGGTACGGGTTTACGGAGTTTACAAGGGCTATGGGGAGCTTTTGAGCGATTTCTTGAACAAGTTTGAGAGCATCATCAAATGAGCCGTCAATCTGAATTATCTGCGCTCCGTATATTGCTACCGCAGCGAGTTTGCCGCGAGCAACTTTTCCCTCAGGAATCAGTACTACCGCTTTTATTCCGGCGCGCGCGGCATATGCGGCTGCGGCTGCTGCGGTGTTCCCGGTCGAGGCGCAGATTATTGTCTTAGCTCCCTTACCAACCGCTTCGCTCACAGCTGCGACCATACCGCGGTCTTTAAATGATCCTGTCGGATTTAGCCCTTCAAATTTTACGAACAATTCGAAATCTCCTCCCAAACTTTTTACAATCTTTGGTATGGGAATGAGAGGCGTATTTCCTTCACTTAAACTGAGCGGAATCGAATAACTGGGGAGATTAATTAACCCAGAATATTTCTCTAAAATGCCTTGGGGCCGCATATTGGCCATTGTGTCATCAAACAGCAAATTTAGGTACCTGGGTCTGCCGATACTGCATAATCCTGGCGGAGGCGGAGAGATTCGAACTCTCGATGGGTTGCCCCATGCCGCCTTTCCAAGGCGGTGCACTAGACCGCTATGCGACGCCTCCAATTGAGTTATATTGCTCTATTATTGCCCTTTTCTCAAGGTAGCCGGCTGGATGCTTCAGATACCACTCGCGTTTTGTTGCGTCTAATTTATTTTCAAATTTTTCTGTATGTATTAGGACCCACGGTCGATATGGTTTTGTTGAGGGAGTAAATCCTTTATTATGTTGAATTAGTCTATTTCGGACATCAGAAGAACACCCTATATAAAAACGTTTTCGTTGCTGACTTTTTAAAATATAAACAAAATACATACGCGGGACGAGACCGCTACCCCAACGGGGACCCTTCGGGTTGCGACGCCTCCTGCATCAGGACCCTGTCGAGGGCCCAAACGAGCAAAATATAGCATAAATCAATAAGGGCGGCATGCTTGCGCAATGCCGCCCACCCAACCCGCAAACTATTTAATCCGGACGTTTCCGACGAACCGGGCGCGTTTCGGATGCCGCAGGTTGCCGGAAGTTATGCACTGCCGGGAGCCCTGACAGCTAAAAAACATCGCCAGTTCGGTCCCCTCGCCGTTAAC
>ERZ1292629.2104-Hain-H43-01um-R1-2104-length-17614-cov-4_pt1 | contig 17614 bp, 17 predicted proteins | sample MGYA00564399_ERZ1292629 | MGnify/ENA primary metagenome ERZ1292629 (study PRJEB36523, sample SAMEA6512636) | groundwater metagenome | collected 2019-01-08 | study: AquaDiva: Metagenomics assemblies of 32 groundwater samples
ATTGGTAGCTGCTGATACTGTAGCCGTTGGAGCTACCACCGGAACAACATTGACACTCGCTTTGATGGGCACAAGCGCAGTTGGAGCTGGTCAGACAATGACATATGCTTCTGGTGGAGTTGGAACTTTGACTACAGCTTTGGACAATGGCAGGCCAAATTCAGCCAACATCGCAGTTGGTGATTACGGCGTAACAGGAGTTACAGTAACCAAAATGAAGTTTACTGCAAACTACGAACCTATTACACTTAACACCATTGACTTGAGCAGAATTACAGGCACTGGTTTAACAACCGGAGTTAACGCCGATATTGCAGCAGTTCACCTATACGGTTCTGACAGCGCATCAGGCGCCCTTACTTTAATAGCCGATGGAGTATTTAGAACTGGAGCAAAGTACAGATTTACTTTCCCAGCCAACTACCAAATTGCAGCAGCCACAAGCAAATGGTTAACTGTAAAAGTTGACTTCAACGGTATATTGAATGGAGCTACTTCTGGTTATGCAGACACATTTGCTCTGGCAAATGCAAGCACAACAGACTTAGATGCAACAGGCGCTGCCTCCGGCACAGCTATTGGCGCTTCAGCAACAGTCAATGGCACAGATGCCGCTGCTACGACCTATATGGTTCTCTACAAGTCAATACCGACAATATCATTGTGCGCGATAAGCGATGGTACTTGCGCCACTCATATCAGAACAAGCCTGACGCTGAATAAAAATTCAGCCCTTGAAATAATGAGGGTGAAAGTTCATGCCGACGCAGCCGGTGACATTAATTTCACCTCTGCTAACACAAACAGCCTCAGATTTAAACTATCTGGTTCTGTCACCGATGGAACTTCAGGAACAACCATCACCATCAAAAATATCACCGACAACACAACATTGCAGTCTATTACTACTGCTGTTGGATCGGTAATCGGAGGTACTGCAGGCAATCCTAATTACTATCTGCCTGTCAGCTTTACCAGCGCGTTGCAAATTGCAGCCGGTGGGGACAAGATAGTCACCCTGGAGGTAGATACTACCGACATGGGTGATGTAGGTGATAACGTCACTGCGTCAATTCAAAACGCAGCAGCCGACATGGTTTGGGGCGACGACACATCCGCAGGCGCCACCATTAACAACAACACATTCTTTACATGGTTGCCGTTAACTGGTGATACATTTAACGCGCCCGTTGGTGCTTCTGACTAATTGAGCCGAAGTTTTAGCGAGAACTCAAAAACGCTAAAAACAATCCCCGTAGAATCGGGGGTTGTTTTTTTATGATTTTTTTGCTATAAAACAGATATTATAATTAACATATCTTTTTATGGATTTTAAAAACAAAAAGTTTATTTTAATAGGCGCAGTAGTAATAGTTGCGCTTTTAGCAGCTGGAGGAATTTATTACTTTTTAAAAATAAAGAATAATACGCCGGCTTTTCCTTATGTGATAGATTTTTCTAATGTCCAGGGTGTAAGCTCAGAGCAATTGCAAAGAATGAAGGATGACTATCAAAGAGCTAAAGAATCATATCTTAAAGCCCCCGGCAATGATAATTCCCTGATGATAATTGGCTTTCTCTATTATCAACTAAAAGATTTCACAAAAGCCAAAGAAGTGTATATAAAAGCAGCAGAAGCCAGGCCCAATAATTATAATTCTTATTGGAATCTGGCAAACACCTGTTTGCAGCTAAAAGATTATCCGTGCGCCGAGCAGGGTTTTTTAAAAGCAATAGAAACGGGATCAAATTACGCAAAACATTATGTTGCCTTAACCGAACTATATTCTTCTTACATGCCAGAAAAGAAAAGCCAGATTCCCGACATACTCAAAAAGGGCCTTCAGGTTTTGCCTAAAGACTATGATTTGTTAATTGGCCTGGCCCAATACTATGCAGGCGCGGGCGATAAAACCAATGCCATAAAGTATTATCAGGAGATTATTAAGAATTATCCGCAATATAAACAGCAAATAGAAGAAGAGATAAAAAATCTTTGATATTAAGGCAGGGTTTTCAGAAAATCATTCACTTGTTTTTGTATTTCGGGATTATTTGGGAAAAGCTCAAGTATTTTCTGAGCAAATTTTCTTGCATTTTTGTAGTCGCCTATAATTTTATAGTTATAAGCCAGCGTCGCCCAATATTGCATTTTTTTTGGGTATGAAAGCGCTAATTTTAGGTTCACCAAGAGCAGTTCTTGGTAATTTTTTTTATCAAGATAAATTCTAGACAGCTGGATAAGCGACGACTCCGAATCTGTGCTGTAGCCGTTTTTTTGGGCTTGTGCAATGTCATTTTTTGCCTCATCAAGGTTGTCCAGATTTAAATTAGAAACGCCCTGCATCCACCAGCATTGCCCCATTGTTTGGCTAATGTCCAAACATTGCTGTGAAATTTCTTTTGCTTTTAAATAATCTTTGATTACGTAATAAGTTTTTGCCCATTCAGCAAATATTAGTTGTCTTTTTGGAGATAATTCCAGAGCTTTTTTAAAATAATAGTCTGATTTGTCTTTTAATTCAGACATAGCTTTTGAATCATTGGAGTTTTCCAACAGAAAATTATTGTATATGCCAAGAAACAGCCAGTCTCTGGTGTAGGTGGGCCGTATTTGCGTATTTTTTTCTAAAACAGGAATAGCTTTTTTGACTGTTTCAATGGATTTCTCCAAAGGCATTACTTTTATGCAACTGTTTACCATATCTCCATAGTTTACGCCCAAATAATGGTTTAAGTAAGTGCCAGATGAAGATAAAACTTTTTCCATTTGCGGCAAAGATACTTGGCAATTTCTTTCTTCTTGTGCGGCATTCATGTCTGCATTAATGGCCAAAGATTTTATGTTGTATAACCAGATAAATAAAACGAGAAAGACAAAGAGGCAAAGCAAAATTAAGGTTTTGTATTTTTGCGTTTTTATGCTGAAATTTTTTTCTGCCTCGCCGGTTTCTGCCTCGTTCGTCTCTTTTTCCAACTTTAAATCAGACATTAATTTTAAAGAAAAAGCGACCAATAAAAACAATATCAGGTAGGTGGAAAAATTGTCAAAGTCAAAGAAAACATTGACGATATATCCCAAAAACACTGCCTGCAATCCATGAGAAATCAAATAATTTTCAGTTTGGTTTTTCTTTATTTTTTGCAATTCATAGAACAAAGCGCCAAAAATTAAAAGATATATTATGGCAGCGGGCGCTCCGGATGTAACGCTAATGTCCAGCAAAAAATTATGCGCCTTGTCGTACCACTCAACTCCTATATTTGATATAGAGGGGTCGTAATATTTATCAAAAGCAATGCTAAAATTTTCCGGACCCCAGCCTAAAATGGGTTTCTCGGCAACCGCTTTTGCAGCAATTTGCCAAACCGAAAACCGTGAGTCCTGTAAAGCAGATTTGAGTGTAAGCCTGTCAAGCAGAGGAATTACAGCGGGATTTTTGCTGATATGCGGATTCATAATTATTTGTTCGTGATAGGCATTCAAATAAAAAAATCCCACGGCCGACAGAAACAAAACAATAAAAAATGTAATTTTCAAAATTAGCAAAGGTTTTCTCCATTTTTCCGGAATTAATTTTTTTGGATAGAAAAAGAGGAAGAAGGCCGAACTCAAAATCAAAGCCAGCCAAGTGCTTCTGCTGTTGTCAATTATAAGTATAAAAAGGAATAGGAGAAGGGAAAATAAATAAAACAGGCGTTTCTTAATATTTTTTTCCTTTAAAAAAAAGCTTAGACTCATAAAAAACAAAAACAGCAGGTATAAAGACAAAAGAACCGCAGTGCCGATTGTAGAACCCGGCCGGCTGCTGGTGGGAATGAATACACTGCTTAAAATTTTAAATTGCTGGAAGACAGCAATAACTGAAACTAAAATGCCGATGATTATTGTAAAATCCCAAATTTTTTGCCAGTCCTGATTTTTTATTATTAAAAAAGCGAATATGCAAAAAACGATATAAAACCCGAAGTTTAAAAATCCACCAGCTCTTTGCGGGTCGCCCCAAAAACTGTGCAAAATATCTTTTGAGAAGATGGTTGACAAAAGAGAAAATAAAAAAAGGCCGGTTAAAAGCCAAAAATATACAGATATTGATTTCAATTTTTTAACAAGTTGATAATCAAAAGATTTTTTGTAGAGCGCCTGGCATATAAAAATGAACAAAATAACCGAAAAAATAATTCTGAAAATTATGGTTTTTGCAAAATCCGGCGGTGAAAGCCACAATGGCAAACTGAAAAACGGAATGGCGTTGATAACAGGCAAAAGCAGAATTGCAAAAAATCCGGCCAAATAAAGGCGGTGAAAATTTTTGTTCAGCGACACATTATCAATTTCCATAATGTTTATTAATTTATAATACAAATTATGGGTAAAAAAGCAAATTATTTGCCTCTTTTTGGAAGAACATTTCAGTTGTAAATGCTATCGCACGTTCAACGGAAGTTTAAAATGTTTTATCAGGGAGGTGGCATTGTAAATTTTTTCTGCTGTTATAATGTTTACATACGGATTTATTTCATAAATCTCACACATGAGCCGGACTTCTTTCTCGCACGGATAAGGGCACACCCACACGCTTTTTTGCATTTGGTAAAATCCAACTGTTTGAAGTTTTGCCCTGAATAAATTTCTTTGGTGTTTTCCAATTTTCCTTTCGGGTATGTCAAAAATGACGATTCTCCATTTTTTATCCCATTTGTTTGGTTTTTTAATTTTCATATTGTCAAATAATATTTCTTTAACCACCTTCCTCCCTTTTTCCGTTAGTTCGACTATAAATTTGTCATTTTTTTCCTTGAGAATTATAATTTTATTTTTGTTTAATCCCGATAGGGATTTTGACAGATTGTAATCACTTACTTTATAATTTTTATTTTTGTTATATTTTTTGTATTTGATAATCGCTCTCGCTATGTTTATTAGAAAGTAGGGGGAAGTGGCGGCAAGGGCGAGGACGCTTACAGCACCCAATGTTAATAGAATATCTATAGTAATTTTACTGTATCTATTTTTCATAAATTTGTATTGCTTTTTGTTATTTTATAAATATAGTCCTCCATTGTCAATGCGGTCGCATGGTCAACGGAGATTTAATTTATTTTTTGCGCGCAAACGTAATCATTGACAAATTGAGATTTAAAAGATATTATATTTATGTGTCCAAGTCAAAATAAGTTCACCCGTTTTTGGAGAAAATGCGATGAAGGCAGATATTGAAACCTTGGTTGAGTTGATTGTTTGCCGCGCAAGAGTGGACAAGACCGCGCCGGATTCCGAAAGTTTACGGAACGGCTGGCGCACGGACGCTCTTTTACAAGATGCTGATGCTTACGTCTGGGGCGGGCTGAAACAACCGGGAGTTCTCGCCGAAATAGGGCGCAGGGTTTCGGCTCAAGTTCAAGACCTCCCAGAGATTGCCGCGTTGGCAGAGCTTACTGCGTTTCGCGGGGAGCGGCTTCTTGTGCTTAATCAAGAGCGCCAAGAGGGCCTCGCAATGGCGGCAGAGGAGCTTGGCCAGGCAATTTCCGCCTTATCCGAAGGCACCAGAAAGTTGAGGTGCTGGTCGCTCCTTCACTACCATGTCGGCATCTTTGCCGAGGCATGCGGCAGATTTGATGTCGCAGCCGAACTTCAAGGGCAATCAGCCGAAGAAGCAGGCCGCCTTAAAGACAGGGCCGGAGTGGCAATCGCGCGTTTCTGCGAAGCATGGAACCGATTTAAGGATGCCCTGGTTCGCGCCGAAGAGGGCACCAATTTCGATGCCTACTTTTCGGCACTGGAAAACGCGTTTGGCGGATTGCAGAGCGATCTTGCTGGCTCGTCCTTGCAGGTGCAATGGGCCGAGGCTAATTGTCCGGCAAGCATGATTGAAGCCTGCGTCTGGCTGGGCAAACATCCTGACGTTAACAAGTGGGGCACGTGGATCCAGACGACGCTTGCTGCTTCCAAAAAGCTGGGAGCGGCGTTCGCGCCTAGTGCGCAACTCATGCGGGCGCTTGACTGGGCATACCTGGATGATGCGCGAGCTGGCGAAGCTCTTGCCGATGTCGCCAGTTCTGAATACACTCCAGAAATAAGGGCAACGGCCATGCTTGTTCTCGCGCGCCTCGCTATGCGCGCAGGCGCAAGGGAGAAGGCAGAAAAGATCATAGCAAAGATGCCCGTTGAGGGCACGCAGCATATCTGCGCCATAGCCCGGCGCTTGCTGGATACAAAGTAGGAAAAGGGGCTTACCATTTTCGGGCCAGCTCTTCTAGGGAGACCTTCGGTTTCCCTTCTTTTTTTGTTTTAAATATGTTATTTTAATAACATATAATAAAATTGATAAACTAAAAAAATGGCACAAATTTTGAAGGCTTCCAAAAAATCTATAATATACGAAGACGAAATTTTGTATGTTTTTTTGGCAAAAAACCCCATTGCAACCGGCCATGTTGTTGTTGCTTTAAAGCAAAATGTTTCTGACTTAAGTAAACTGCCGGACAGAGATTATGATTATTTAATGGACACGGTTTTTGCTACACGAAACGCCATGCTCAAAACTTTAAAAGTTAAAAAAGTTTACTTGGTTTATATGGATGAAGCAAAACATGTGCATTGGCACCTAATTCCGAGGTATAAAGAAAAAGGGTTTGATGCTTTTAAAAATCGGGCGGCGGCTGTAAAAGATTTTTCTTTGGCTGATAGAATTAAAAAAAATCTGGTTTTTGCCGGAGATAAGCGGTTCTAAAATGAAAAATTTAAAATCTCGGGCAGATAATTTTTTGAACAAATACGGAAAAAAATGGCCGGTTAGATTATTGGTCATTCTTTTAGTCTCGGCTGTAAAAAGAAAATTTACAAACGTCTTTTTTGACCATGGCATTTGGATACATAAATACAAAGGCGGAGTAATAACCGACAGAAGAATTAATTACCGGGGCACTCTTGATTATTATGAAAAAAATGCAAAAGACAACTGGTTTTTTGTTTATAAGCCAAAGCCGGGCGACATAATTTTTGACATTGGCGCTGGAGACGGGGAAGAAGCTTACTGTTTTTCAAAAGCCGTTGCGCCTGGCGGAAAAGTATTTTCAATTGAAGCGCACCCGCAAACTTTTTTTTGCCTTTCAAAATTTTGCGAATACAACAAACTTGAAAATGTAACTCCGTTAAATCTGGCAATTTGCGACAAGGAGTCAGAGGTGGTGATTGATAACCCTGATTCAGATATTTCCGCCACCATGGTCAACTCTAAGAACGGCTTTAAAGTTAAAGGCGCAACTCTTGATTCAATGGTTTTACAACTTGCAATAAATAAAATAGATTTTATAAAAATGAACATAGAGGGTGCGGAAATCAAAGCATTATATGGCATGAAAAACTGCATTAAAAAAACAAAATATGTCTGCATATCTTGCCACGATTTTCTGGCAGACAGAGACGGAAACAAACAAATGAGGACTAAAAATGATGTGTCAAATTTTTTGACGCAGAACGGTTTTAAGATAGTATCAAGGGAGAGTGATGGCAGGCCGTGGATTAGAGACCAGGTAAATGCTATAAATGACACCATTTGACCCCTATTGACACCACGTTTTAATGGGTTTAGCATAGGATTATGACTGAAGAAATCAAGCCGGAAAAAATATATACTCCTAAAGAAGCTCGTGACTTTTTAAAAGTCAGCGAAAGCACAATGAAAAGGATGCTAAAAGCGGGGATTATAAAAGCATATAAAGTAAGCGGGCAATATAGGATTTGGGGAAGAGAAATTTTGAGGTTAGTCTCTCCTGAGGCCGTACAGGGAGGCGAAAGAATTTATTTAAAAATAAAGGACAGAGTTAAGGGCGCTATCAAAAAATGGTAAAACCGACTTTACAAAATATTAAATATTGCATCCGCTGCTGCATTCCGGAAACCCAAGAGGGTGTTAAGTTTGATGAAATGGGAATTTGCCAGGCATGCCAGTCATCTGAACAAAAAATTCATATTGACTGGACAAGGCGCGAGAAAGAACTGCGGAAAATTTTAGAACAAGCCCGCTCAAAAGCCGGGAATAATTACGATTGCATTGTTCCCATAAGCGGCGGAAAAGACAGCACCTTTCAGGTGCATGTTCTGACTAAGGTTTATGGGCTAAAGCCCTTGGCTGTTACTTTCAGCCATAACTGGTACAGTAAAACCGGCTGGTATAATTTACAAAACACTTTAGAAAAATTTAATGTTGACCACATTATGTTCACCCCAAACAGAGGTTTGGTTAACCGCATTGCAAAACGGTCGCTCGGAGCCATTGGGGACACCTGTTGGCATTGCCACGCTGGCGTGGGCGCCTTTCCTTTGCAAATTGCCGTTAAATTTAAAATACCGCTTTTGGTGTGGGGAGAATCAATTGCGGAATCTTCAGGCAGGGCTTCATATGAAATGCCGGTGCACAAATTTGATCGAAATTATTTTACCAAAGTGTCTGCCAAGTTAAAGCCGGATCAAATGGTATGCCCTTATTTATCCAAAAAAGACCTGAATATGTTTAACGCGCCTTCAATCAAAGAAATAAAAGAAGCGGGCGTGAGAGGCATCCATTTGGGGGATTATATTTTCTGGGATGATGAAAGGCAAACAGAATTTATAAGAGAGGAATACGGCTGGAAAGAAACAGAAATAGAAGGCGCCTATAAGGGATATAAAAGCGCTGAATGCATGATGGCCGGAATGCATGATTTTACTTGCTATTTGAAAAGAGGATACGGGAGGTCCACAATGCAGGCCTGCGTTGACATCAGAAACGGGTTGCTGACCAGAGATGAAGGTTTAAAGCTTGCTGAAAAGTACGACCGCGAACGGCCGGATGCCTTAGACTACTATTTAAAAATTACAGGGATGTCGGAAGACGAGTTTTACAAAACTATGGAAAAGAAAAAGGTGCCGTTGATTAAAGACGTAAATCTCCCAATTTTACCAAAAGCTAAAAAAAGCAAAGAAAGGTTGCTGCCGTTTGTCCAGCAGATTATTGAAGATAAAAACAAGGAAAATGGATAAGATTTTTTTAGACAACAGCATGGGCCAGATTCTAGAAAAATACCAGAGCAAAGAGTTGACCCCGCTTGATGTGGCTCAGTCATGCGTAAGCCGAGTAAAGAAACTGGAAGATAAATATAAGGCCTGGGTTTGTTTTGACGAAAAAAAATTGCTGGCGGAAGCCGAAAAAATAAAATTGTCGGACAATCCAGGAAATCAGCGCTTGCTGGAAGGCATGCCCGTGGGCGTAAAAGACGTTTTTAATACAACTGATTTTCCTGCGCAGATGGGCAGCAAGCTTTGGGAAAATTTTACTCCGGGCAACGACGCAAGGGCAGTTTTTAATATTAAAAGGCAGGGCGCAATAATTCCCGGCAAAACCGTTACAGCCGAGTTTGCAGTGCACACTCCGGGCAAAACTTTAAATCCGCACAATATAAAAAAAAGCACGGGAACCTCATCTAGCGGGTCTGCAGTTGCTGTTGCCTTGGGGATGGTTCCCTCGTCATTGGGCACTCAGACAGCAGGGTCAATAATGCGGCCGGCAAGTTTTTGCGGAGTTTACGGGTGCAAACCTTCGTTTGGTTTAATACCCCGTACAGGAATTTTAAAAACCACTGACACTCTTGATACTGTAGGATTTTTTACAGTTTTTCAGAAAGATTTGAGAAGGGTTTTTGACGCAATCAGGGTGAAGGGCGCAAATTTTCCATTTAGCAATGAAGCGTTGAACAACCAAAATCGACAAAATAAACCCGAAAACAGGCCGTGGAAAGTTGCTTTTGTGCGCACTTACACGTGGGATAATGCTTATGACTATGCGCAAAAATCAATGCTGGAATTTGTTAAAAAAATTTCCGATATGACAGGCATTGAAGCCAATGAGGTGGATCTTCCCGACATAGTAAAAAACGCCCATAAAGTTCATGGAATTATTTACAATAAAACATTATCATATTATTTTAAAAATGAATTTCAAAAGCCGGAGTTAATATCACCAGTTATGAGCAGCATGATAAAAACGGGAAATCAGATTTCTGTAAATGATTATCACAAGGCTTTAACCGAACAAACAGAAATACAAAGCGTAATGGATGATTTCTTCAAAAATTATGATATTATTATTTCTTTGAGTACAGCGGGCGAGGCGCAGGAAAGGAATGAAACAGAGCGTCCTGACCCTTGCCTGATATGGACCTTGTCTCATCTGCCCGCCGTGAATATTCCGTTGTTTGTATCGCCTTCTCGCCTGCCGTTTGGCCTGCAGGTCGTTGCCAGAAAATATAACGATTATCTGCTGTTTAACTTCATTGATTATTTGGCCGAGCTGAAATTAATTCCGGAAAAACCCAACCCTTTGTTAAATATTTAAATTAAATAAAAAATATATGGAATCAAATGATATATTAGAAAATAAAACCATTTTAATTACCGGCGGAGCAGGATCCTTCGGCCAGAAATTTATAGAGATAGTTTTAAGAGACCACAACCCAAAACGCATAAGAATTTACGACAACAGGGAGCTGGCCCAAGTTGAGGTGGAAAGAAAGTTTAACGACCCAAGAATCAGGTTTCTTATTGGCGACGTAAGAGATGTTGACAGGTTAAACAGGGCAATGCACGGAGTGGATATTGTGGTGCACGCAGCTGCTTTAAAGCATGTGCCGGTATGCGAATACAACCCCATTGAAGCTGTAAAAACCAATGTTAACGGCGCAATCAACGTGATTGATGCTGCAATAAATAATTCGGTAGAAAAAGTTATAGCAATCAGCACCGACAAGGCTGTCCAGCCGGTCAATCTTTATGGCGCCACGAAAATGGCCGCAGAAAAAATATTTATACAAGGCAACAGCTATTCCGGAGATAAAAGAACAATTTTTAGCTGCTCCCGTTACGGAAACGTTATGGGCAGTTCGGGGTCAGTGGTTCCTTTGTTTTTGGAACAGAAAAAAACCGGAACCCTGACTATAACCGACGAAAAAATGACAAGATTTTGGATAACTCTTGAGCAGGGCGTAAAGTTTGTCATAAATTCCATTGGAAGAATGCATGGAGGAGAAATTTTTGTTCCTAAAATACCAAGCACAAAAATAATGGATTTGGCAAAAGCCATAGCCCCTGATTCAAAAATTGAGGTAATAGGCATCCGGCCGGGCGAGAAAGTAGATGAAGTGCTTATGACAGCAGATGAAGCCCGGCACGCCAAGGAATTTGACGGTTATTTTATTATTGAGCCGGAGTTTTCGTTTTGGAACAAAGATAATTGCAAGGAGGGCAAACCCCTATCCGGCGGATTTAGTTATTCCAGCAACAATAATGATAAGTGGCTGGTGGAAGAAGACATTAAAAAAATTATAAGCATAGCATAAATGGTAATTTTAGACGGGAAAAAATTGTCTAGCGAGATTCTGGCTGGAATAAAAAAGGAAGTTTTAAAAGATGCAAAGCAAATGCAATTAGATGTGATATTGGTCGGAAACAGCCCGGCTTCAGAAGTTTTTGTCCGGCGGAAAAATGTTGCTTGTTTAACTGCAGGCATAAATTTTGTGCTGCATCGTTTTTCAAAAAGCGCCAGCCTTTCTGAATTAAAAAAAACAATAAAAAAATTGGCAGCAACCCCGCGCGTTTCAGGAATTGTAATTCAGCTTCCTTTGCCGCCAGAACTCAACAAGCAAGAATTATTTGACCTGATTCCTCCAGAAAAAGATGTTGATATTTTGTCAGCAAACAATTTGGGCCAATTTTATTCCGGCAATTTGCTTTATATGCCGCCGGTCGTCGGGACAGTAAGCCATTTTTTCAATAAATATAAAATTTCTTCTGCAGGGAAAAATGTTGTTTTGGTTGGAGCGGGAAGGCTGGTTGGTTTTCCGTTATCTTTGTGGTTTTTTAGGAAAAAGGCCACGGTTTCGGTGGTTAACGAATTTACAAAGAACATTTCTGCTTACACAAAAAAAGCAGATATTATAATTTCTGGAGTGGGAAGTCCCGGGTTTATCAAAGGTTCAATGGTAAAAAAGGGAGCAGTCATAGTGGACGTGGGAATATCTTTTAAAAAAGGGAAAGTTTCCGGAGATTTTGACTTCAAATCAGTTGCTAAAAAAGCAGGATATATTACTCCGGTGCCGGGCGGGGTGGGGCCCATGACAATATCTTGCGTATTGGAAAATATGGTTGCTTTAAATAAAAATAGGTTTTGAAATATATGAAAATCGGATTATTCACAGGCACGGCATTGCGGCATATTTATTATGCCAACACCATATTAAAACGGTACAAGGTTGATTTGCACGTAAGGGTTTTGCGCAGTGACAACCTGGCTGACGAGGTCAAATTTGCCTGCTCAAATTCAGATAAAGAATTGCTCAAAGAACACGGCGCGAGCAGGTTGGAAAAAGAAAAAGAATATTTTTTACCTTTGGCAAAAGAATTTATAAAGGCAGAAAATATTCTGGAAACAACGGCGCAAAATTTTAACAGTCCAGATGTAATAGCTAAAGTTAAGGAGCATAAGCTTGATTTGGCGTTGGTTTATGGAACCAGCTTGCTGTCAGAGGAATTTTTACAAGCTCTGCCGGAAAAAACAATAAACCTTCACGCAGGGTTAAATCCCAATTACAGAGGAGCTGCCACCCTGTATTGGCCGATTTATTTTATGGAACCGCAATGCGTTGGTTTTACATTTCATTTAATAGATAAATTTATTGACCATGGCAAAACTATACATCAGGGCAGGCCAGAAATTTTCAAAACTGACCTCGTTCATGACTTAGGGTGCAGAACCATTGTAAGGGCTTCAGAAGATATTTTAAAAATTATCAAACTGATTGAAGAAGGAAATCTTAAGTATTTTACGCAATCTGAAAAAGGCAAAATATTTTATACCAAGGATTTCAAGCCCCACCATTTAAGGGTTACTAACTTTCTCATGGAAAAAGGCCTGCTCAAAGAATATCTGGAAAACAAAGAATTTTTTCCCGACCCCGATATTAAGTCTCAAGTATAACATTTATGCAAGCCAATTCTGTTAAAATGTCAAAAATAGTCGGCGATTTGTGGTTTTTGAGAAGGGACATTGTTTCTGACGGTTTTGACAAAGCATTAGATTATATTTCAAAAATTGTTCCGTTAAAAATTTACAGGTTTCCGACCGGAAAAAAATGCTGGACTTGGACGGTTCCAGAAAAATGGAGCGTAAAAAACGCATATGTTAAGGACTCAAAAGGCAAAACATTGATTGATGTAAAAAACCATCCTTTGCACGTGATGTCGTATTCTTTGCCTGTTAATAAAAATGTCGGCAAAAAAGAGTTGATGAAACATTTGTACACAAAACAGGAAAGACCGGATGCGATTCCCTTTGAGTTCAAATATTACCAAAGGGATTGGGGCTTTTGCGCGCAACACAACAGGCTAAAGGATTTTAAAGATGCAAAATATAAGGTTTTTATTGATTCTAAATTTGAAAACGGAAATTTAAAAGTGGGAGATTATACAATAAAAGGCAAAAGCAAAAAAACAGTTGTTTTAATCGCTCATCTTTGCCACCCTTGCCAGGCAAATGACGACCTGACCGGCGTTGCCGTTTTGATTAATATAGCAAAGGAAATAAGCAAAAAAAGGCCTTATTATACATATAAATTTCTAATCGTTCCTGAAACTATCGGGTCTATTGCGTATTTAAGCCAGAATGAAAAAATAATCCCTGATTTAAAATACGGAATATTTCTTGAAATGCTGGGAAATAACAACATTCATGCTTTGCAATTTTCCAGGCAGGGGAATACTTATTTGGACAGAGTTGCAAAATACGTAATGAAAAAGACGCTTAAAAATTATAGGAAGGGGGCATTCAGAAAAATAGTGAGCAACGATGAATGGTTTTTAACGGCCCCGGTGTGAATGTGCCGACAATATCAATAAGCCGATTTCCATATCCGGAATATCATACATCAGATGACAATTTAAGCATTGTGTCAGAAAAAAGGCTTTTAGAATCAAAAGATTTAATAATAAGCATTTTAGACATTATTGAAAGAGACTATGTTCCCGAAAGAAAATTTAAAGGCCCTGTATTTTTGTCGGGTTATGGCTTATGGGTTGATTGGCGGGTAAATAAAAAACTAAACCAGAACATTGAACAGATAATGCTTTCGCTGGAAGGAGATAAAAGCATATTTGATATAGCAGAGGAGTTAAGCATGGATTTTGAAGAAGTTTTGAGCTATACAGATAAATTTTTTGCCCAAGGATTAATCAAAAAAGTGGGAATAAAAACTTTATAATGGCTGAAATAAAAATTAACGGAAAATTTATTGGAGGGGAAAATCCTGTTTATATTATAGCTGAAATAGGCTCCAATTTTGATGCTTCTTTGGAAAGGGCAAAATCATTGGCAAAGCTCGCCAAAGAAGCCGGAGCAGACGCCTTTAAAATCCAGAATTTTTTAGCTGAAAAAATTGTTTCAGAAAAAGGTTTTAAAGACCTTAAAGTTTCTTTTCAGTCTAAGTGGGAAAAGCCGGTTTTTGATATTTATAAGTCGGCTGAATTTCCAAGAGAATGGATACAGGAACTTTTTGATTACAGCAAAGAAATCGGCATTGATTTTTTATCAGCGCCTTATGACACAGAAGCTGTCGATTTGCTGGAAGAAATTGGTGTTCCTGCTCATAAAATAGGTTCAGGTGAAATAGATAACCTAGAATTTTTGGAATATGTGGCAAAGACCCAAAAACCGGTAATTTTGAGTTGTGGAGCGGCAGATATGGAAGAAATTGAGACAGCAGTTTCTGCTATTCGCAGCGCCGGAAACAACCGAATTGTTTTGCTTCAATGTGTCACTAATTATCCTTTTCCGATATCAGACGCCAATATTAAAGCAATGGTGGCGATGAAAGACAAATTGGGAGTTGAAATTGGTTATTCAGACCACACAGTTGGCAAAAAAGAGGGCGGAGACGATCCTTTAGATGGTATTACAGTTCCTTTGGGAGCCGTAGCTTTGGGGGCAAAAGTTATTGAAAAGCATTTTACAGACGACAGAACCAGAAAAGGGCCTGACCACCCCTTTGCAATGAATTTTACCGATTTTAAAAAAATGGTTGAGGCAATCAGAGCGCTTGAAAAAGCTTTGGGCGACGGCCAGAAAAAAGTTATGGATTCAGAAAAAGAAACCGTTATTATTCAGCGCAGAGGAATTTTTGCATCGGTAGACATTCAGCCAGGCGAAGTGATTTCCCGCGATAAAATAGAATTATTGCGCCCTGCTTTGGCAATGAGGCCGCCCGAAGTAAAAAATCTTTTGGGCAAAAAAGCAAAAAATAGAATTAGCGCCGGAGACCCAATAAAATTTGAAGATGTATAATAAAATTATTGTAATAATTCCTGCTTTTAACGAGGATGCAACGATAGAAGAAGTAATAGGGTCAGTAAAGCCCTATGCAAACGAAATTATTGTTGTTGATGACGGCTCTTCTGACAGCACCTCTTTAAAAGCAAAAGAGGCGGGAGCTGTTGTTGTCAGAAATGAAAAAAACTCAGGATACGAATCTGCAATTGAGAGCGGATTCAAAAAAGCTTTACAGGGCGGTGCTGATGTTTTTGTGACATTTGACGCCGACGGCCAGCACAATGCCGAAGATATTAAAAAAATGGCTGATTTAATAATAAATGGAAAGGCGGATTTGGTTTTGGGCCAGCGGCCACGCCGGTTTGTGCATTTCTCAGAAAGAATTTTTGCATTCTATACCAATATGCGTTTTGGCATAAAGGATCCTTTGTGCGGATTGAAAGCATACAGCGTCAAAGTATATCAAGATGTCGGATACTTTGACAGAATAGGGAGCATTGGCACGCAGTTAATGATTCAAGCTAAAATGCGCAACTTTAAACTTCTCACAATTCCTGTTTATGTAAATCCGCGAAAAGATTCCTCCCGTTTTTATTTTAAAAATTTAAAGGCAAACTATAAAATATTTCTGGCATTGTTAAAGACAATTTTGTATTCTGCTAAATTAGTTTAAAAATTATGCAAAAACTTGCTTTATTGGGCGGAACCCCTTTATTTAAAAAAACATTAAAGCCTTGCAACTCTTTTGGCAAAGAGGAGGTTAAAGCTGTAACAAATGTGTTAAAAGGGCAGGTTTTGTCCGGTTTTTTGGCCCGGGCAGGAAATTCTTTTCTGGGCGGAAAATACGTAAAAAAACTTGAGAAAGATTTTTGCGAATATTTCAATGTAAAATATGCCGTAAGTTTTAATTCTGCCTCCACCGCGTTGCAGGCAGCAGTCGGGGCTTTAGGCGTGGGGCCTGGGGACCAGGTTATTACTTCGCCTTTTACCATGTCAGCCACCCCGTCGGCCGTTTTGTGGAATAATGCTTTGCCGGTTTTTGCCGACATAAGCGAAGATAATTTTTGCATTGACCCAAAAGACATTGAAAAAAAAATAAACAAAAAAACAAAAGCCATTTTAGCAATAAACCTTTTTGGCAATTCTCCCGATTACCGCCAGATTTTAAAAATTGCAAAGAAACAAAATTTAAAAGTAATAGAAGATAATTCGCAGTCTCCCGGCGCTGTTTCCGGCGGCAAACTTACAGGAACAATCGGGGACATTAGTGTTTTCAGTTTTAATTTTCACAAAGCAATACAAGCTGGCGAGGGAGGCATTTTGCTGACTAATAATAAAAAATATGCTTTTCGCGCCCAACTTATCAGAAATCACGGCGAAGCAATAATTGATGACTTATACGGAGAAAATAAAATCTATGAGCCCATTTTAGGCAGTAATTTCCGTTTGACGGAAATTCAGGCGGCAATTGTTGTTGAACAGCTTAAAAAGTTAAAAAAACTGAACCAGCAAAGGATAGCTTTGGCGAATTATTTAACCAAACGCCTGGAATGCTATTTATGGCTGATTGCCCCAAAGGTTGCAAAAAACAATGTTCACGTTTACTATGTTTATCCACTCAGATTTTTAAAGGAAAAAATCGGCATTTCAAGAAAAACCTTTGCGCAGGCCCTGTCCGCCGAGGGTTTTTACGTAGCCGAAGGTTATCAAAAACCTTTGTATTTAATGCCTATGTACCAGAAGAAAGAAATTTATCCCAATTCCAAATTCCCATTTTTATCCAAAGAATTTTCCAATCAGGCAAAATATGAGAAGGGCATCTGCCCCGTTGCAGAAAGAATGTATGAAAAGGAATTGCTGTTTTGCACAATTTGCCAGAAGCCCTACACAAAAAAAGAGATAGATTTGTTTTGTGCAGCTGTAAAAAAAATTGAAGAAAATGTTGAAGAGCTGAAAAAATATGAAAAGAAAAAATAACGTGATTTTTGTTGCCAAGGATAAAGGCGGTTTCGATTCTCTTTTGCCTGTATTCAAAAAAATCAAGCAAAATAAAAATTTTGGCGTTTTTGCTTTGTTGGACGGTTTTGCTCTGCAATTTGCCAAGTTGCACAATATTAAAAACATTGATGCGTCTAAGCTGTCGGTTGCCGAAATTGAAGAAAAAATTAATAGAATAAATCCATCGCTTATTTTGACCAGCACCAGTATTGGCTATTCAATTGATAAAAAAGTCATTAAAATTGCTAAAAAAAATAAAA